>Ga0209935_1001591_pt1 | contig 34088 bp, 39 predicted proteins | sample ThiBio_1000_plan_2_FD_183958 | JGI IMG/M metagenome (GOLD analysis project Ga0209935, IMG submission 183958) | Wastewater bioreactor microbial communities from Cape Town, South Africa - Thiocy_cont_1000_plan (SPAdes) | ecosystem: Engineered > Bioreactor > Thiocyanate-remediating >...
GAAGAAGAGAAAATTCATTTCGATTGTTGACTTATTGAAAAAAAGAAAGTGATTCTATTGAGAATACGATGTTGATGTTGATTTAACAGAGATGAAGATTCGCCGTCAATGACTCGATCGTTTACTTAGGGCAATAGAGAAGCGAGTGTGTGTGTATATGTTTCTATTCTTGGTGAGTATGTGTGTCTTTCTGTAAATATATATATATGGTGATGTGTGTGTGTGTGTTCTAGTGAATGGTAATAAGAAGAAGAAGAAGAAAAAGTTGCTATGAAATGGTTCGTCCAATGAGGAAAAGAAAATTTTTATTTGTTCTGTGTTTCATCCGTTGGCGTTGTTAACAAGCTACTCGAACAAGAATGTAAAACATCGTGTCTCGTTGCAGTGGCACACGACTTGTCAACCAATGAGATTTTTTTTCTTCTTCAAAAATTCTTCGACAAATAGCGTCAAGAAGAGAATAACGATCGTGTCTGACAAACTAACAGACGAACGTGTTTTTTCTCTTCTCTCTCTTCGCTCTCCCTCTCGTTCTTCTCTCTTTTATATGTCTGTTAATGTTTCTCTATTTGAGTCTGTCGATCTCTCTTTTCCGTTTTTCTTCTAATGCCGATTCGTTTAACAATATATTAACATTGGTAACTAGGAAAAGAAAGAGAAAAGCAACTGCTACGACTGTTCGCATTCTTGTCGAAACACTTGCAAAATCATGTTTGCATATCTAACTAATTTTTTACACTTTTTTTTTCTTCTTTTTTTTGCTTACAGATTTTTTTCTTTTATTGAAATCAAAACAAAAACCTTTGAAATGTAAGTTTAAACTTCGAATAAGAAAGATCAATTCGACGATTGATTTGTTTTTGTTTGTTTTGAAAAGGATAACTGGTCTTAATCCATCGGATTCGAATCCATATTCATCTATCAAAGTATTTCATTCATCAACAACAAAAAAAAAACGATTCAACTTTCGAATTTTTATCTTTAAGGATTCCAATTTAAATGTTGTTGGCTTGAGTCAAGAATGTCCTAGTTTAGTTAGTGGTAATCCATGGCGTAATCCTTATTCGAATCCTTATGTTTACGATGCGGCAGCTGCCGTTGCTTTAGTTGGTTATGGTCCTTATGCAGCTGGGTAAGATCTTTTTTTTTTATTCAGTTGAAATGTTTCTTCTTCTTGTTGGTTTGGTTGTATCTGTTAAAAACATTGTATTAGACCAAATGGAATCACTTAGAGAAAAAAAGAGGATAAAAAATGGCCTGAAGTCTAATGAAGTGAATGTTAGAGTGTGTAAACGATGCATATCTCTTTCACATTTTGTTGAATTGATGCATAGTAAATGATGAGATCAGATTCATTTTACTAGAAGAGACACATTAGAATTTGAGACGGAGACGTTTTGCTTCTATTTTCTCGTTCTCATTTTCATTTTAGTTATTCAGCTCACATGGATTTAGCTGGGAGAAGAAAGAATGCAACGAGAGAAACAACTGCTACGTTGAAAGCTTGGTTATACGAACATAGAAAAAATCCTTATCCAACCAAATCAGAAAAGGTTTACTTAGCTATTATGACGAAAATGACGTTGACACAAGTTTCAACTTGGTTTGCAAATGCACGGAGACGATTGAAAAAAGAAAATAAAATGACTTGGTCGCCAAGAAATAGGTTCGACTTTTGCTTCAAGTTTTTTCTTTCTCTTCATTTACTTTTGCTTTTTGTTTGTGTTGAAGAACAAACGATGACGATGATGATGATGACGATGACAGACAAATAAGAGAATCGAATAGTGATCAATCAGATGATGAATTTATTCCAACAGCAAATCCAACTTCATCGTCGTTATCTTCATCATCAACAACAACAACAACAAACACAACAATAGCAGCAGCAGCAGCAGCAGCGGCGGCTGCAGCACAATCGTCGTTTATTCCTTATTTTTCACCTTCACTTTCGATTCTTCAACATCAACAAATTCACGCCGAACAATTCAATCGAAAACGAAAATCCGATGAAAATGAAAATCAACAACAAAGAAAAAAATCAACCGGAATCTGGTCTCTAGCTGACATGGCCGAGAAAAACGATTCAAATAAAATCAATCAATCCAAACATGATTCTTCATCAGCATCTTCAGCATCGTCTTCAGCATCATCTCCAATTTCATCATCACAAGGTTTGTTCTTTTGTTTTCTTGTTTTTTTTTTGTTAATCTTGATTTTCAAAGGTCAAACACTAGTTGGTGCATTCAAACCATTCAAATAATGAAATCGACTGACTTGAATTTGTCAGATAATCTCATTCCAAAATGTTTTATTCAACAAAAACAAAACAAGACAAACAATCGACAATGAAAATCAATCGCCGGTCAAAACAGTGAACATCAATCTTATCTTTATAAATAAATGTATTCTTTATGTTGTCATTTCTTTTCTCTCTTCTTGTGTCTTTATCCTTTCTATATATTAAATAATGTATCTTTCTTTCTTTCTTTTTTCTTTATTCAATATAAAAAGTTAACAAAAGAAGAAGAAGCAAAAAGTTAATTGAGTCGAGAGAGACAGATGGTCAAAGCCGTGAAAATCGATTCTTTATCAGTTGATGATTGTGTTGAATGTGTGTATCTGTTAAGGAAATAATCTTTCTCCGTTCGTTTTTCTTTTTATGATCAAATCAAAAGAAAAAAAAGGAACGAGAAGAGAAGAGAGAAGTCAATTTGAATGAATTAAGACAATTCTCTCGTGATGCAATGATCTTTATTGTTCGCGTGACCTGTCAAAGATTAAAAGAAGATCTTTTCTTGCTCCTATCATACAGGTGTCGTCTTTTCTTTTCTTCAAACAAACAGAATCAGCAATGGAAACGATCGTCTTCTCGTTAATTGCAAATCTAAACATATCATTAACGAGCATAAAACACTTTTCTTCTTCTTCTTCTTCTTCGTTTTAAATAAACAAACATTTCGATGTCTTAGATCAACATTAAACAGATCTTCGAATTGATTCTTCTCATTCGACAAGATGATTTCCATAGGATAATGTTTGTTTTACACACTGACAACGAACGAACGAACGAAGATATTTAAGTGAATTTTGTTATTTTAAGTTATTTGTCTAGACAAATAAGTTGTTTCTATCTGAGAAATATTCGTTCGTCAATGACTTTGTCTAATAAGTTTAAGTAGAACAGTTATTTTCAATTCTCAATAAATGACAAATAAAAACAGAAACACTTCAATTCATCTATTGACTTACATTGCAAGTACTTCGTTCGTCAGATGTCTCTCTTTCGAAAGTCATTTTTTTTATTCATCGGAATCTTTGTCCAATAAAAATTCAACGAGAAGACGAACGAAGAAGATTTTGTCAGTCATCATTTGAATTTGTTAATACGAAGTCAAACTATTGAAATGGATCGATCTTTACCTGAAAATCATCGTTTTCGTTTGAATGAAGATACTTATTCGAATAACGATGGGAAATTCTATGTTTTCGTTAAATTAACTGATTCATGTATGCAAACGATTGAAACTTATTTGAAATCAAATAAGAAATCCAATCTATCGATTAAATCAAATATTCTTTTTAATCAACACGGAGGAGTAATTACGAATTTATTTATTTAAAAATTACAATAAAAAACCGATGATTTTCTTCTCAAGGATTTATCTATTCCAATGAATAATAACGAAAGAAAAACTTATTCGTTTCAAATTTCACCTGAAGATAAAACTCCTGAAGTATTTCAATGTATCAAACAAATAAATAAAGAGTTAATAATAGAATTGATTCGATGTTTTTTGTTCTTCATCTCAACACTTTTGTTTTCTAGTCAACTTGAGAGTTGTGGTTTAATCGAACAACGAATTAATATTCAAGCGCAAGAAGATGTTTATAGTATGACCAAAAAGAAAGTCACTAAATTTCAAGAAAACGATGATTTAACAAAGAAAAAGTTTCTTCTTTTTTTTTTACTATTTTTATTTTGATTTCATATATCTTTTCTTTTTTGAAGAACAAAAGAAATTGGTGAAAGTTCAAAAACAATTTTACAAAAAAAAGCAAATAAAACATCGAATTCACGTTCATCAACAACAGTCAATCCCATTTCCAAACCACAAAGATCAACAATAACAACGGCAACTGACGAATCTGTCAGTCAGAAACCAAATAATCTTTTGTCATCGGCCGATAGACCGATCAGGTTTCATTGTCATTTATTAGTATTGATTTGACTTGTTGATTTGTCTGTAGAGAACGTCTTATTCATTTATTAGCTGCAAAACCATACAAAAAACCAGAACTTCTTCTTCGATTAAAAAATGGTTCGATGTTTTGTGTCTTTTGTTGAATCCAATATCAATATTTGTAAATCATTTAGAGGGAATTCGTGATGAAGAAAAAGAACAATTAGATTCGATTTTATCGTCAATTTCAACTCAATCGAGAAACACAGAATTTATTCTACAAAAACATTTTTATACGAATGGAGATGTCAATTATGATTGGCCTTATTATCTAAAAGCTGAAGCTCTCAACGTTCGAAAGTCAGTTGAAAAGATTTGTTTTTATTTTCGATTTCTTTCTTTTGTTTGTTTTTGTTAAAGAAAAGTTAAAGATCTTCAAGCAAATGCCAATCGAACAAATCCAAATAAAACAACAACTGATGTTCGACCATCGTCAACAAATCTCAATTCAAAATCCAATACTCAATCCAATTCATCTGTAAATCGTCCATCAACAACAACAACAACAACAAATCCAATCGAATCGTCCGAAGAAATCAATTCAAATTCTCTGTCCGATGATAAAATCCATCAATGTATTTCGTTTCTTTTCCATCTTGTCAATCAGCTATTTACCTATTTTAGTATCGGATATGTTGGATAAAATGTCAAGTACTCTTCAACAAATCGAAAAAACTCAACAGTTTGTTTCAAAATCGAGTTGATTTTTTTTAAAATAAAACGCAAATGAAAATGAATTTAGATCATCAAATGAAAATAATTCGATTGGAGTCGAAGATTATGATCAAGCTCAACGAGAATATAATCTTCTTGCGCCTGAATATAATCAACTTATCGATTATCTCAATTCAGTTTCAAACAAATTTCAATCGATACAACAAGACTTTCATGAAGAATCTGTTCGTTTCATTTCTTTTAAATTGAGATTTATCTTTTTGTTTTGTCGTTTTAGACTAATGAAAAAGCGAAGAAAATAGTCGAAGAATTTTTGAAACATGAAAATCGAGAAGGATTTTTAGCAAAACGTCAGCGAATTGTTGAATTACATGTGAAATTAAATCATTTACAAACTATTTTACAGAAAAATACTTCTCGTGCATTTGATTTTCAAATATCAGAAGATGATGATGATGATGATGATGAACTTTTCTAATCTTTTTTTTTTTAAGATTCTCTTCTAAACATGAGTCAATCTTTTATTTTATTGAATAAACTTCGACAATTGATGAAATCAAAGAAATATTTTGATCGAATCATTGATGCTTATATTGTTCCAACAACGGATCCTCATCGAGTATTTGCCTTTTCTTCTTTATTCTTGTTAATCAACATCGATTTATCTTAGAATGAATATGTTGCAGATCGATATAAACGAAGAGAGTTTATTTCCAATTTTACAGGATCGAATGGTTTGGTTTTTTCTCTTCTTTTGTTGAATAACGAGACTTGATTTGTTTGTAAAATAGGAACAGCTGTGATAACGGATAAAGAAGCTTTACTTTGGACAGATGGACGATATTTTGCTCAAGCTGAACAAGAACTTGATTCAACATGTTGGAAATTAATGAGAGATGGAAATAAAGATGTTCCTTCGATTACAAAATGGCTTTCAAAGAATTTAGACAAACATTGTTTAGTTGGTTGTGATCCCGAATTGATTTCGATCAATGAATGGAAAGAATGGAAAGAAACATTCGAACAATCGGACAAAGAACTTGTGCCCATTCAAACGAATCTTATCGATATTCTTTGGGATCAATCAAGACCAAATCTACCCAATGAACCTATTTGGAAACATCTTCTGCAATTTGCAGGTCTTTCAATCAACGACAAATTAGTCAAAGTTCGTTCGAAAATGACCGAATATCAAGTCAATCATTTGATTGTTCATCGAACTGATGACGTTGCATGTAAATTCACATTTATCTAAAGATTCGAATTTCGAAAGATTTTGATTTGAAAGGGTTATTCAATGTTCGTGGTGGAGACATTCCTTATAATCCGGTGTTTCTTTCCTATGGAATTGTTTCCATGGATTCAGTCAAGTTTGTTTCATTTCAAAAAGAAAAAAAATCTATTTCTCTTTTTGGTTTTTATTTGAAAAGATTATTTGCTGATTTAAATAAAATATCAGATCAATTGAAAAAAGATCTCGAAGATGAACACGTGACTTTATATTCCTACGAATCGTTTTACGAACAATTGAAACAATTGATTCAATCAAATGATTCATCAAATAAATTCTGTGTAAATACTTTCTTCTTTTTCGATTCTTTCGAATTTTGATGAATTAGGTGTCTTCATCATGTAATTATGCTGTTGAAAGAATCATTCCAAAGAAACAAATGGTCATCCAAGATGATATTGTTTATGAATTAAAAGCTGTTAAAAATGCTTGTGAAATCGAAGGAATGAAACGAGCTCATGTTTGTCCAACGTTTTCTTTTCAACAAAGATTCAATTGAATTTGAATTTAGATCAAAGATGCAGTTGCACTTTGTTCGTATCTTCATTGGCTCGAGCAAAATGTAGAACAATTTTTGGATTATTTCGAATAAATCTTTCGATTGATTTTTAGATTGACAACGATGAAAATCTAAGTGAATGTTCAGGAGCTGAACAATTGAGATTATTTCGATGGTTCGACAATTTTCTCATAGAAAAACAAAAGATCTTTTTCGAATATTTAGTCAACAAGAAAATTATCTTTACGATAGTTTCGAAACAATATCTGCAAGTGGAAAGAATGGCGCTATTATTCATTATAAGTAACTTTTACATTCATTTCTATTTAACAAAACTTTGCTTCATTTATTGTTTTTCAAGACCAACAAAAGAATCCGATACAAAAATAAACAAAACAAGTCTCTATCTCGTTGATTCAGGCGGACAATACAAGTTTGCATTTTGAAATTAAAAATGAATTGTCGTTTTTGTTGTTGTTATAAAAAAGAGAAGGAACAACTGATGTAACTCGAACAATTCATTTGGGTGAACCAACAGCTTTCGAAAAGGAATGTTTTACTCGTGTATTGAAAGGTTTTATTTCGTTGGCGTCATGTTTATTTCCTCCGAATACTGTTGGCGCACGTCTTGATTCATTTGCACGTCAAGCACTTTGGAATGTCGGTTTAGATTATCGACATGGAACTGGTCATGGCGTTGGTTGTTGTCTTAATGTGCACGAAGGTCCACAATCGATTGGAACACGAGTTCGTTCGGATACTTATCTTGTTCAAGGAATGGTGCTTAGTGATGGTTGGCACAGCTTTTTTTTCATTTTCATTTCAAATCGTTTTCTTCTTCTTCTTCTCGTTTCCGAATAGAACCGGGATTTTATTCGGACAATCAATTTGGTATTCGAATTGAAAATTGTGTTCTTGTTGTTAAACAAAAATCGAAAGTAATTAACAAAAAAAGAATCAATTCGAAATGTGTTTGTTTTTAGTATGGATTTTATGATGATGATTGGTTGACATTTGAACAACTAACCATGGTTCCTATTCAAGCCAAATTAATTGACCGAAGTTTATTAGATGAAAAAGAGGTTTGGACTTTGATTGTCATTTTAACATCACATCGATTTCGATGTTCGAATTTAGATCGATTATTTAAATAAATATCATCAAACTGTTCGACAAGTTCTTGGTGATGAAATGAAAAAACAATCGGTTCAACAAAGTTTAATCGATTGGCTTAATTTTAATACACAACCTATTTCATAAAAACACTTTTTTTTAAATATAAAATAACGAAGAAAAACAAAATATTCGCTTTTCTTTTTTTCTTATTCAAGATAAAAGAAAATGTTGACAAAAAATGTTAAATAAAAGTCGAATTATTTTCAATGGTTTGTTTGCATTGAAGATAAACTGTTGGCAAAGAATGTCGAGTAATCAAGTTCGTATTGCTGTTTGTCAATTAAATAGTCGAGAAAATAAACAAGAAAATCTCGAAATTGGTAAACAATTAATCCATCAAGCGAAACAACAACAAGCGAAAGTTTGTTCAACTAAAATTTAAAAAAAGAAAGAAAACAATTGAATTTGGTTTGACGTAGATTATATTTTTTCCTGAAGCATTCGATTATATTTGCGATAATAAATTGAAAACAATCGAACAATCAGAACCAATCGATGGACCAATTCTAACTGAATATCGAAATTTAGCCAAAGAAAATCAATTGTGGATTTCATTAGGTGGTTTTCATCTTCGAGTTTGTTTCGTTTTCTTTTATTTTGATATTCAACAAAGAAATTGTTTTTGTTTTCAAGTCTAAAGATGGCAATCGAGTCTTGAATACTCATTTTATGATCGATTCACAAGGAAATTTTGTTGGTCAATATTCGAAAGTTCATTTATTCGATGTTCAAACAGATTCATTAGTTATCAAAGAATCGGATTATACAGAATCAGGTCTATCGATCGTTGATCCAATTCCAACACCAGCTGGACGAGTAGCACTTGGAATAGTAAACAAATTGTTCTTGTTGTCGAGGAGATCGATTTGTAAATATGTGTGACGTGTTTGTAGTGTTATGATGTTCGTTTTGGTGAATTTGCTCGTTTATTAACGTTGGATGAAGACAAAGGCGCACAGATTTTAACATATCCAAGTGCGTTTACCAAACAAACAGGTGAAGCTCATTGGGAGATTTTACTTCGAAGTCGAGCTATTGAAAATCAATGTTTCGTTGTTGCTGCTGCACAAGCTGGTTCACATAATTCCAAACGAGAATCCTATGGTCATGCTTTAGTTTGTGTTTTCTCTTCTTTTTTTTTCTTGAACAAAAACAACTAAAATGAGGTTTTTTTCTTCTTTTCGCACAAAAAAGGTCGTCGATCCTTGGGGAAAAGTTTTATTAGATATGGATGTTGAATATCCGTCAGTTCGTACAGTTGAAATTGATCTTTCAATGATCGAGAAAGTTAGACAACGAATGCCAATTATTCAACATCGACGACAAGATTTATATTCTCTTACTCATTTTACAAATAATCTTAGTAAAACAAAAAACAATCAATTCAAATCTTTTGTTTTTTTTTGTTTAGTTCCGATTGATAATGGACAAGTCGAAACACTTCCATGGGGTCAATTACAAATAACTACAAATCAAGTTTTTTTCCGTACAAAATTAACTTTAGCTTTAGTTAATAAAAAGCCAGTTGTACCTGGACGTAAGCTGTCCGGCGTTTCTTCAATAAAAAAAATCTTCTCTAAATTTAAACTTTAGATGTGCTCGTTTCGCCTTTACGTCGTGTGGAACGATTCTCTGAGTTAAAACCCGAAGAAATCAACGATCTTTTTCAAAGTACACGACGAATTGCCAAGAAAATCGAAGAATTTTATCAAGCCAAATCGTTGAGTATTGCAATACAAGATGGTGAATTTGCTGGACAAACTGTTAAAGTAATTTCTATTGAGAATCGAAGACAAAGAAAAGAATTTTATTTTAGCATGTTCACGTTCATATTCTTCCACGAGTACCCGGTGATTTCGGAGAAAATGATACGATCTATCATGAGGTTAAAGATTTTCTTCGTTTTTGTTTTGTTATTCGAAAGACAATCGAATTTTTGTTTGTTTAGTTAGCTCATCATGATAAAAAAGAAAAAGGATGGAGACAAGAACACGAAATGGCTGAAGAGGCAAAAGTACTTAGAAAATTGTTTTATCCGTAAAACATGTTTTATTAGTTCTAATTGGATTCATATTTCAAATAAAACAACAAAGAAAATCTTTTCTTCGCATTTCAAACATTTGACTTGGTTACAGATCTATAAAAGATTAATTTTCGACAATATTCTAACGTCCCTGTCATAGTTTTTGGATCACAATTTGAAGATTAAATTTGATGAATGTGCGAGTACCTGCGCCGTTGTACTCATTCGATTCAAATCCAATAAAAAGACAATTCTTTTTTTTTCAAAATCATAAATACGTGTAAGTCGTCTTCTAATGCTTATATATATAGAAGGAATTCGTCTATTAAAAAAAATAAGAACATGTGCGTTAAGTAGAGTAAATCTGTTTCTTTTCTCGTTAGTATTCAGTTGTCACAACTTTGGAATTGAAATCGACTTATTAAAGATAAATACGAACGATCTTCTTATCGGTTTTTCTCCTTCAACATTTTGCTTTTATTGAAAAAATCGATAAGATTGTTTATTCATCAATCGAAAATCAATTTCTATTTGATGATAAAAAAAAAAGTGACAAATTGAAAACATAAAACTAGAGAACAGAAAAAAAAAGGAAAGCAAACAAAATAAAATATAAATATTTGTTGACAAGCGGAAATTGCTGTTGAAATAAAATCGAAAGAAATTTGTTGATTTTTATGGACAATATCGTGTCATTTCAGCAACAGTACATAAAGTTTCACAGCAAGCTTCAGTAAGCAATTTACGTTGTATATATCTTCGTTTTAATGATTTTCGAAAGCGATTGTTGTTGTTGGTTTCGTCGATTAAATCTCGTTTTTGTTTTGAAAGAACTTCACAGGCAATACTGACCATTTGAAGGAGATATGTTCCACAAGCATGATAAGCTCGATGAAGACCACATTCTTCGACTTTATAAAGTTTTCCACGAATTTCAACACTTTGTCCTTCGTTTAATCGGTGACCGTCGTGATTCAATGAGCAATTGCCTTGATTCGGCGGTAACATCACTTGACTGGACACATTTCGATTCATCGAATTTAATAAAATAACTATCGACAATAGATACATGCACGTGTTCATCGTTTGTCTTCTTCTTTGAGAATAAAATTCAAATCTAAAATAAAGCAAAGATCTTTCTTTTTATACTAAAATCAGCAAAGAATTGTTAAACCAATTAACGCTAATCGTCATTATGGTTATTGATAAAACTATTACGATTTTATATGAAAAAAATGACGTCAAAACTTCAACAGACTGACACATCACATTTACTCTGACAATTAGATCAACAATTAACAAATGACTTTTTCAAATACTCGAACAGATTTTACGTTGATAAGTCATTTTACATACTCGACCAACTGTTTTTTATCAATTCTAAATACGATAACGATACATTTAGATCATATTTACTTTTAAGAACATTTTCAACGTTGAAAACTAATCAACAATCAAACAAAACGTTAATTATTCACATATTTTCATTGAAAATATCTAATTTTATAAACGATTCTACATACGTACATAACTCATTTTGTGTATGGACTTTTTTTTCTTCTTCTCCTCTGATTCTATTTATTTGAAAGAACTTTCACAAGAGAGTACAATTCTTTTTTAATTTATATTCAAGCATTCTCTGGTGTTTGTAATTGTAATCAATTCAAATCAGAGATTTTTTTTCAATTGAATTGTTTTTTTGTTTTGTTTATTTACAAATCAATATTCGAAATACGTAAACTTTTTATTATCCTTGATAAAACAAATGTCTATGTAATCTCCTAATGGATATTTGATATTAATTTAATAAGAAAAACAAGACTAGAGCGTGCTCTTGATTCGTCTCCATTTCATTTAAGATCGTAGAGATTATCATTTTTCTAATATGCATAGAAAGTTCATCTAATTTTAGATTTGTGAGAGTTGAATATATACTTTCTAATGAACACCTACAACTTTCACTTGTCTCCATTAAACAACAGAAAAGAATTTCAATAAACAAGGACAAAAAAACTATTCTCTTCAATTATTTTCTAAGACATTAGTAGTTTTTGTTAGAATTCTATTCACAATAAAATTCTTTACTAATTTACACTTGTTTAAAAAAAGAAAAAAAAATCTTAATTGAATGATTGTTTAGAGAGAAATGTTCTTTTCTTTTCTTTGACAGATATCGATTGAGATTATCAATAGATTTTCATAAAATATCTCAATTGACAGTTCACATCTAATAAATAAATAATTTCATCGGAAGAAAACTGATCTTTTTCTTGTTCAAAAATAGTTTTCTTTTTTTCTTTCGTTTTAAATATTAATTAACTTGAAGTTTATTCCTATTGCATTGAAGTTATATCTCATCGTCAGACTAACTAATGATATACTATCTTCTATTCATTGACTTGCAACATTTCATTTCAATTTGCATTTTCCTAAGAACAAGTCAACTGACAATTGTCCTCATTTTATTTGTAGACTTCGATATCGAAATGGTTGTTTCACATGCGTCTATTCAAATGTTAATCTTCGCATTGATGTTACTACAAAGTAATTCATTGTCGAATGGTCATTTATGTCAATGCCAATGTTGTCAATATGTGGGGCCATTGTATTCCAATCATCTCGGAATATGTCCATGTCTACTTCACAATATAACAACACCATTTCCATGTTTCAAATCGAGAAGAAATCTAACTGCTCGATTGTGTACTTTCAAATATCAACTTGTTTATGATGCCGATAGACCCAATTTATGTTGTCGACTTAAATCATTCTAATCGCGATCTATTTTATTTAACAAAAATAAATAAATTCACATTCTTTTCTTCCCTCACTTTTATTTAGTTTTGAATTCAGGAAAAAAAAAAAGGATTAATGCCACGGGCAGGAATCGAACCTGCGTTATCCGGACCACAACCGGATGTACTACCATTATACTACCGCGGCGACATTTATTTCAATTTATTTATACTTCATTCAACCGATTTACTTTCTATAGAATTAATTAAATCAAAAGAAAAATATATATTTTGTATTTCCGGAACGCCATACCATTTTCATGGGAAAAAAGCAATTCATTTCAAAGTGTAGGAGGCTCACTCGACTTCCAAAATAAACTCACAAAAACGAATACTTTCAAATTCAAATCAAATTTAGCAAAACTAAAAAAAATACTTCACTTTTTTATTTCAAAGTAAATAAAAAAAAAAGGTCATAAAAGGTGCACAGATAATTATCTATTTAAAATCTAATGATAACAGATCAACATAGACCAAAAGAACATTAAAACTTATTTAATAAAAATTCGAAATGTTGTCTATTTTGTCTATATTCATTGTTGGAATCTTATCGATTGTTAATTGTCAAATTGCATTGAATGTTGGTGTTCATTTATTTGTTGATGATCAATATTTAGCAAATATTTCGTCACTAGAATTTCAAAATGGAGTCATTGAAAAAGATGTTGATCATCCAATTGTTTATCCCGAATATCCTTGGGAAAATGCCGTTCATTTTGCTACAAGTTTTCTTCAAGTTCCAGCTGATTTATCTATCAATGGTAAACCAATGTATCTCATCTATTATGTTTGTATTGCTCAAAATGGTGATATCAACAAACAGAATGTTACTTTTTGTGTTGCTAATAGTACTGATGGAATCACATGGGAAAAACCATTGTTTTGGTATTATCCATATATAGCTAATGGAATTGAATCACCTCAACCGACTAATATTGTTTTTGCCACAGAGCCTGGCAAAATATTAGGATCAGTTTTTATTGATATTCATGAGGGAATTCCTCGTTCGGAAAAATTTAAAATGGCTTATGGCAATGAAAGTGGAATGTATGTTTATGTTAGCATATCTTCTGATGGTTTTAAATGGACACCAGGTACACAACGAGCTCATCCATTAGTGGCATTAGCTGATACACAAGCAGTCATGTTAAATACTGGAGACAATAATGGACCTTACATTGTCTATGGTCGAAGAGATCAAACTAATTTCCCTAATACAACATTGTATTGTCCTGGTACTACTCCAGCTGCGAGAAAAGTAATTGTTTCAATATCGAATGATAGTGTTTATGGTCCTTGGTCAGAACCTGTTGAAACATTTCAATTAGGTCCACCGGATCCAATTCAATGTTTAGATAGTTATAATTCAGCAACATTATTTTATAAAGGTGTTTATTTTCTTTTTCCATCAACTTATTTACATTGGGCAAAAGTAGAGTCAGGTGCATCTTATGCATCAGGAAATGATGGAGTTATGGATATTCGATTAGCAGTGAGTCGAACACCACTTGGTCCATTTAATTATCCATCACGAGATTCATTTATTTCACGAGGTATTGGAACAATTGATCCTCTAGTTAAAATTTTAAATGGAACAGGAAGTGATCGAGATGCTGGCTTCGTTTTCTCGTCAGCAAATGGTTTATTAGATCCAGATTTTGTTCGAACATCGTCATCAGATGAAAATCCTTCATCATGGATGTATCATCTCTATTGGGGTTCACAAATTACACATGGTGGTGCTATCACACTTATCGGACATTATTGGCCCGGTGCTTATTTAGGTATATTCAAAGCACGTTTACGTCGAGAAGGTTATGTTGCACTTTCAACATTAAATTCTGATCCAACGGGACATGGTTCCTTTGTTACTCAAGTCGTTTCATTACCGAAATCAACGAATAAAAATCAACAAGAATTACAACTACAAATCAATGCCGAAATTGCAACAGCTGGTTCATTAAATGTTCAAATAGAAGATGGACAAACGGGAAATCCAATTTCAGGTTTTACATTCGATGAATGTCGAACACTTCATGGTAATGGAATTAGACAACTTGTTCAATGGACACGACAAAATCAAACTTATTCTGCTGATTTAACTCCTTTAGTTAATTATAACAATGGAATTCGAATTCGTATGAATATGATTCATACCAAACTCTATTCATGGATTTTCAGTTATGTTTAAAATAAATAACATTGAATAGAAATATGAGAAGAGAAGAGAAGAGATATGTTGTTGTTGTTATTATAGAAAAGAAGTTGACGTGACGTGATGCGTGTGTGTATAGTTGATTGTAAATGTAGTCGAATGATTAATAAATGTGCGTGCCATGTAGAGAAAAGATGTAGTCTGATTTGTTTAGTAAAGTATCGATTGGTAATTCCACATCTCGACATTGACTATTTAGATAAATGAGTCTAAAGAAGCGATCATGTCTCAAGCGAATATGTCAGTTGAGGAAAAGAAAAACTCATTATACACTCTCGACCAACAAAAAAAAGAAGAAAAATGAGTTTGTATCGCTGTCGAACATTCGTTGTTGCTATCAATCGATCTTTTAACCAACGGAGAAACAACTTTTGCTTTTCTCTTGTCGTTTCTTTTTTTTTCCTCTGTCTGTTCGTTGAAAAGAAAAAAGAAAAGATTATTAATGATTCGCTTTCCTTTCTTGTCGATGATCAAACGATGCGGTTGGACGAGAATAAAAACACGATCTCAACTCGAATATCTTCGCGTTCGATTTCATTGATAAACATTTCAATCAAATCATTTTCTCATTTTTTATCTTTCAATTTTCTTTGTTGTTTTATTTTATTTGAGATTCTTTCGACGACATTTTTACAAAACAATATGAAAAAGAGAGAAACAACAATTAGATTCGAACGAGAACAACAACAAGCAAACGAAAACATTGATTCACACACAGAAACACACGAATCAGAGACGAACTTCTTCTTTTTTAAAAACAAACAGAAAAATAGAAATGAAAATGTCGAAAATAAATTTAATCGGACGAATCCTCGGAAAAAGATTCTTCTTTGATATATGTTGACATTCCATAGGAATCCATTTCGGTGTCTTGTTCGTCTTCTTTCTTTATTAAATTAGGAGATGACGAGTCGGATGAAGTCGAAGCTGAAGGCAATTGATCGGGTAATTTCGATTTCGTATTCGGTAATTTATGATCTTTTTTCCATTTCATTCGTCTAAATATTTCGAAACAAATAGAAATCTATTGTTTTCTTGTCTATTGAATAAAAACGAACCGATTTTGAAACCAAATCTTAATTTGTCTAAAAGAAACAACGATCAATGAGAATCGAAAGTAATCAACGAACAAACCTTTCAGTTAGAATAAGTGAATGAGCGATTTCAATTCGTCGTCGTCGTGTTAAATATTTCGAAAAATGAAATTCTTTTTCTAATTCTAATCAACAAACAATGAAAACTAAGTTTGCAAAGATGAAAAAGAAGAATTGCAAAACCTAAAACTTGATGTCGAGTATAAGCCGTTCTTGCGCGTTTAGTTTCGCCACTTGTGTAATTAATAACTAAAATCAAATGAAAACAATCGTTCGATTTTATCTGTATTCGAGTTCAAATGTCTGCAAAGAAAAAGCAGATGCCAATGCAAAAGAAATCTTTTGTGATTATCGACGAAAGATTTATGTTCTCTTTTTTCTGTTAGTTTCACTCGATTTAGGTCACGTACTCATTCGACGATGGAGAGACAAACGTTTGTCTTTCTCGTGTTTTCTCTCTTTTTTGTTTGACATTAATTTGTCTCGGAAAGTTTTTTGTTTTGCTGATAAATGAACTCGATTGTTGAAGTAAAGCAAAAGGTTAGATGAGTTTTATTGACATTTAAGAAAACAGACCGAATTTGATATCGTCATTAAATGTCGATTGAGAGACACGTGTTCCAATCCGAACAGTAACTAACTCAAACGTTCTCGCATTGGAATATTATCTCTTTGCTCGATTAACAATCTTTTTGATTTAGTTAACAACGTGATCTGTTCGATCGATCGAATCATTTGATTGTTCTGCTAGAATTCGATAGACATCGATCACGTTTGATCATTAATCTTATTTCGTTGACTTTACGAGATTTGCTTTGGTTTTTACCTGGATTATTCATATGAACTTTACGCATCCAAGGATAAATGACAGGAGAATTCGATTGTTTCGTTAAATTGTCAACTGAACTTGATAGAGAAACTAAGTCCGAACGATTTGAATTTGTCGAAGGATCAATGAGAGAACTAGGCGAACAGGAACCAACTGTGGATGTGGGATTTGCTGTTGTGACTGTTGTTGTTGTCGAAGGAGGAATTGATGACGAGGATGGACTCATTGATAAACCATACAGATCCACATTCATCAGTTCATTCTGTTGAGGATTGTAATTCACATTCGAGACATTAGGACACGAATATACTGACGAACTATTTACGAACAGTTTTAGTATCAAATCAAAATTTCACAAGAAAATAAAATACTTTTGTGTTAAATTATTTGTTGTTGTTGAAGATGAAGAATTTAAATTGTATGGATAGAGATGATTGACATTTTCTTGATAAATATTATGAGGATAATGTGACATTGAACGAGATGTTGTTGGATGATACGAATGTTGTCCATAGTAATCAACAATTGCTGATGAATCATTGGTTATATTTACATTAGTTTCAGATAATTGTGGAGCAATCGAATATGTTCGATTGGAATTATTGTCGAGATAATTGTGATGATGTTGATGAGAATTGTTCATTGGATGAACTGATGAACACATCGGATACGGAGATAGAGAACTCATTCTTGACCTTTTTTTTTTTGTTTTCAGTTTACGAATCAACAAGGATTTTCTTCGAAATCGAATGAGATGAGATCAGCAAAAAAGAAAGGAAAACAATGTAACCAAAGACTGTCACATCGAATGACCCATTAAATCGATTAATGGATACCAAACGAGAGAAACGAACAGAGAGAGAGAGAGAGAAAAACACTTTTTTCCCTTCTCTTTTCTTTTCTTTTCATAAACTATATTCGATGTAGCCAATCATTTGTCGATCATTGCTTTCTTTTCTCTTCGCTTTTTCTTATTGGTCAACAAATCAAATAACAGAAAAGATAATTTCTATTCTCGATCGATTCACATACAAACAGAATCAATAAAGAAATCAATCAATCTTTGACGTTTTACATTTACTTGTTGTTTCGACAAAAAAAAAGACGAGACGAGATCAACAGAAATCCAAAACAAAACGAAACGAAAAAAAAATATGATTAATTTGCTTGTGTCCAGGATATCGTTTGTCGGAAATGTTCTCTTTTCATCTTTCGCCTTTCGAAAACATCGATTTATCACAAATGAAATCATTGATTTGTATTTTAGTTCAGATTTTTTGTTTTATGTAACAAAACAACATAACCGAGTGTGAAAATCTCTTTGAGCTATTATTTTTAGTTTTTTTTTGTTATTTTTTGAATAGAGTTTGTGTTGAAATGAAAAATTCGAATTGAATGTGATTAATGACCCGATACATGTTTGTTCAATGTCGACACAACTCAATTCGAAATGAATATTTGACAATTAAATGACTTTTTAAACAGTTCACCAAATATGACGCACATTTTCATTCTCATTAAAATCAACTTTACAAGACTTTTGCCTTTTTTTTTCTATTCAATCGATTGAAGACAATCATCTTCGTCGTTCGACGTGCCTATCGTTCAATCGCAACTTCAAACAAAAAAATATCCTTATCAACATGTATGATCATCAAATGCATACTAACCTTTTTTTTGTTTTGTTTTGTCTTTCAAATAATTTATTCGAAAAGAACAGAAATTCGATGAGTTAAATCCTGATACGAATCTTGTAAAATCTTTTTGACCGATTGAAAATATTTTCCAACAACAAAATAATCGTACGTACAGAATTCCAAACATCGGAACGAGATGAATATTTCGAAAGAAACAATGCTTCAGCTGATGTCAAACGAATAGCACAAATTCTATTCGAATTTCCTTTATATCATCCACAACGTGATAAATTTACTTTGTTAGACCAAAATCTGCAATTTTAATTGAATGATTTTGATGAATTAAGTTGCTTGGTTGCCTAGCAAAGTTCTTCTTCTTCCTGCGGACGCATGAGTTTCAATTACGCCAACCTTTCTAAGTAGTTGTCCATCATTTTGAAAAGAAAAAAATATTTTCGGAATCCTCAGAATCTGACGACTAGCAATCTGACATCTGCTTTTCGAAATTCAAGATCGTTCGTGAAATATAAAATATACAAAATGACCAATTAACATATTATAGTTTTACCTTATATGGTCATACATATGACTCATTTTTAATTGACCATTGATACGTTACATGCCTTATGTATACACGATTTAATTTAATTAAATTTGTTGAAAATCAAGTTTATCTACTGCAGAGTCTTTCAGATCGCCTTATCTATTCGGCTTTGTCTTCGAGCGAATAATTTGTTTGTCATTTCAACGTTTTAATCGTAACATGTTGATTACCTTTTCCTATTTCAATTAAATTAAATTGTCGATAAATACCGACATAATGTTCATTTATTTCAAAGATAAATAAATCTCGTTTCTCGACGTGTAAGTACGATCGATCATGACATATCCTTTTTTTTCTATTCGTAATGATAAATCATTCGTTTTATGAGTTACTATCATTTATTAATCAGTCAATTCGATCATGACTAATCGAATTTGCAAAAAAAATTAGGTCATTTTTTGAATATAAAGGAGCGAAACATCTTTGAGAATATTATTTGAATTAATTTAAGTTAGTCTTTCTCGTAAGCAATCAAACATTGACAATGGTAATGCTTTTTGTTGAAAAAAGACGAGTATTTGCATAGAAATAAAGACGAGGGCCCGTTGTTGAATAAAAAAACAACGATGTTAACATCTGTCAATGCGTTAAGATTGTTTGTTCGATAAAATCAATAGGAAAAAGAAAGGCGTCTGTCCTTAATTGTTCGTCTTTTGTAGACTTTAGTTTTTCCTGAAGAAACAAAGGACTCAATAAGAAAGTTAATGTTAGTCACATCTGATGCCATGAAATTATATTTTAACGAAAATAATAAACGACTGAAATCAGAGACAATGATTCGTCGTGCTTTGTGGTTACGACCATTCGGATATTTCTTTATCATTAGTTTATTTGTTTTTCTATCATTGATTTTAATTCCATTTGAATCATCGACCTATTTTAAATGTAACAAATGTTCGTTGAAAAATCTTTCAACAACAACAACAACAACAACAACAATTGATAATTTCTATGAGAATTTAAATAATACTGAAGATGAAAAAACATCTGTTGATGATAATTCAATTTGGTGTCTTCATATGGCACAACATCTCGAAAACGAAAGACATTATCCTCCATCTCCAATTCTTCGAGCTCCATCATTGAATTCAACTCGATTACATCGTCTTCCCTATCGTTATTCATTATGGAATTCATCTTCGTTAATTCCTCGTGCGTTAACATCGTGCGAACACGATATTGCCATGCGATTATTAATGATTATCGAACGAATCTGTCGAAAGAATGAAATCACATTCATGTTAACTGATGGATCTCTGTTAGGTTCATTGAGACATCATGATATTATTCCTTGGGACGATGATATCGATATTATGATTCCATTTACACAAAGCAAATTATTTGTTGATTTAATTCTACAAAATAACCAGACTCTAGTTCAATTTCATAAATTATCCAATTCGAAAAAGAAAAAAGAATATTATAAAATCTTTTTCAAGAATACTCCATCAGCTGGAGGTTATTCATGGAACTTTCCGTTCATTGATATTTTTGTTTATATGCAAAATAAGACTCATATTTGGCAAATGGGAGACCCCGATACAGCTGTTCGAAGCAAATATATTTTCCCACTTGCTATGAGACCTTTTGGACAACTGTGGTTACCTGCACCGAGAAAACCGAAGAAATTATTCGATTTCGATCCGTTCGATGATTGTAAAAGTTATTATTGGAATCATAAAAAAGAAACTGGACAAAATGAAACAACTGTCAAATGCAAAGATATTCAACATATTTATCCTTTCGTTCAAAGAGATAATCAATCGACGAATAAAGAATTTCTCAGAACAAATCATTCGATTATTCATACTGTTATTTATTAATTAGAGATTTTATTTAATCAACATCTACTTTTCGTACAACAAACAGAACATTCGTTATTTCATGAATCAGAAAAATATCTCAAAATAGAACCTATCATTAATGACAACGTCGAAAACGAGTTGACATTGACAGTCGTCTGCCAACAACAATTCCCTCGATTCTTGTTATTTAACATAACTGATAAACATATTCGTTAATGTCAATTCTCTTCTTCTTCTTTTCAACTAATTTTATTTTCTCTCCAAAGTCAATTCTATGACTCATCATCGTGCAAACAAGCCAGAAAATTGCATAGATTTTGTTCGCTAATTCTTCTCGAATAATTAATCTTTGAGTAATATCTCTTTTTTCCGTTCTCTGTTATGCTTTGAGAGTATGTTGTCTGTATATAGAACAAACTCAGATCGAGAATATTCTCGCAACTATTTTTGTTCGTCTTGGCAAATAAATAGTTAAGGACATTCGTTACAAGGAAACATATTCATTGGAAAAAGGCAAAACGATGTATACTCAAGTGTTCGTCTTTACTTTAATCGTTGCTTCGATTAGTGCAAATCCAATTTCGAAAGGAAATACATTAGAATTTCGAATTGTTGATTGTATTCAAGGTGACAATGAAACATCAACAAGTCATATTCTTGAAATACAAAATTTCAATGGAACTTGCGTGAAAATCAATCAAACAGAAGCTGGAGAACCTAAAGTTTATTTATATGTTATTCCAAGTTCCGACGATGGAGTTCAAATTCATATTAAATCTCAAAATTGTTCATCAACATTAACCGATATTTATTTAACTGAATGTGATGAACCCGAAGATTCAAATGTCACTGTTGTTCCGGTTACTTTTGGTTTTGTTTCTTTGAATGGTTCAGATGTCGATGCATTCGATACGAACAATAACGAAACGGTTGCTGTTGTTGCTACCGAAGCTAATTCGTATACAGGTCCAACTATTTATGAAACATTACATCATTTAGATGATTCGGATGAAGAAGAAGAAACAGTTACTCCTGCACCTCAAGATCAATCTCAACAAATAACACAAAAACAAAATGAAATCAATGTTAATTCAGATTCAGATGATGATGACGATTAAAACTAAATCAATTCGGTTTTTTTTTGCAATTAAATTGTAAAAGACATATTGGATTTTCTCCCGTTTGCTTTTCCTTTTTCATCTACCGAATAAAATTTTCTCCTCCGAATTTGTTTTGTTTTCTAAAAGTCGAATTGATATCACCGTCAGAAAGAAAGATTTGTTTTTAATCAATGAAAAAGAAAAGAGTTAATTTACAATAAAAGAAAAAAAGAAGAAAAGAAAGAAGAAAAATAGTTAATTTAGTTGAGTTCGAAGTGTTTATTCCATTTGATTGTTTTCTGAATTGGTCGATGGTGGTCGAGGTCTTTGAAAATCATGATTATTATCGTTGAGTGAATTGTGATTGGCTGATGGACTTGAAACAGTTCTTGATCTTGATAAATGTTGTTGAGATGAATTCGATTTTTGTTGTTTAGGAAATGATTTAATTCGTTCATTGAGAGCTCGTTCTTCGTCCATTTCCAATGACGATTCACTTTCACTTAATTGTCGACAGAGTTGTTCTCTTCGGTCGACCTAATTTTCAATTCGACTTTTGTTTTTCAATTGAATTTCAAAAAAAAAAAAACAATGCCAAACCTCGAGTTGTAATTTTCTTTGTAGACGAAGATTTTCATTTCTGATGTCTTGTTCTTCTTTGACAAGTTCGTCCATTTTCTGTCGATGACTATCTTGCGTATGAATTAATTCTTTTTTCAGTTTGTCAACTTCTCGTTTCAATTGTTGAATATGATCGATATTTGGCAACGAAAGACGATTTGAAAGACTCACTGTTGTTGTTGGAATCAAAAGAGAATCATTCGATGACGATGGAATGCATTCCTTCAGAGAACAAAAGCAAACATAATTTAAATTGAAAACAACGAAAAGAAAATGTTACATGATGTGAACTGAGATTGACTTCGGGCTGTTCGAGTTTATTTTGAAGTAATCGTTTATCAGTTTCTAATTTCTCCATTCGTTTCCAAAGTCGATTGACAAGTGATTCTTGTTCTTTTTCCAACGTATTTTCTAATTCAACTTTTTCTCTTTTCAATTGATCCTAAATGCGACAAACAAATCGAGAAATGAATTTTCATCGAATGGATTTACAAGTGTATTTTGTTTGTTGATTGTTTCAGCTTCTAATCGATTGATTCGTTTCATAAGTTTGTTGATTTGTGAGGCTTGTTCTTGTTCGAGCGAATGTTCTAACGATTGTTTTTCTTCTCTCAATTGTTGTAATTTTCTTGACAAATCATTGGTAAGAAATTCTTCTTCTCGTTCGTAATTATTCGCAAGAGTTTCTTTTTCTTTTTTTAATTCTTGAATTTTCTTCAAAAGTGTATTGGAAATGAATTCTTCTTCTTGTTCAGCTTTGGCTTGCATATTGACACTCACTCTAAACGAAACTAGACGAATTATCAATTGAAATCAATAATACGGAAAGTCGAACTGTTTGAGTTGTTTGATTTCTTGTTGCGATGCTTTTAAACGTAATTTGTACGTTTCAAGTTCGACTTTAAGAACTCGATTCTCTTGAGTTAACGAATCGATTCGTTTGATTAATTGTTCTCGATTGAAAACGATTTGATTCGAATTCGCTGTTGTTGATGAATCAGCAATTGATGAAACATCAGATTCATATTCGCTGTCTGTTTGCATTGATAATTCTTTTGATTTTCTTGTAAAATGAGATGAAGAAGTTTTTCTCCGTCTTTGCGTTGTTTCTTTAGCCAATCAGTTTTGTTTGACGAACAAATTCTGTAAAACATTTATGCATTTCTGTTATCTTTCTATTGAATTGACATATTCGAATGAAAAATAACGAAGACAAATCTCGTTTACAAAAATTTGCCGATTTTGAAATCGAAATCATTTTTTTTTCAATAAACCGACATCTAATCTCACGTGCTCGCTTCAAATATAGATCAAAATTAAACATTGTCACCTATTTTCTAGTCAATAGATCTGTCACATGAACAAATTTTCCATTCTCTTTGTAAGTTTTGTCTTTCTTCTCTTCAAGCAAATCAAGAAAAAAAAAACGTTCATTTTGTTTACGAATAAAAAAAGATTTTATTAAATTTGCCCAATATTTTAACTGGTTCAATTGAATTAACGGAATCAAATTTCGATTCGGTCATTGGTACGTTGAAATTTCGAATTGTGATTGAAATGAAACTTGTTGTCGGTTGATTGAAGATGCAAATCAACTTGTTTTTGTGAATTTTTATGTCAATTGGTGTCGATTTAGTCAAAATTTAAATCCAATTTACGAAGATTTAGCTGAGAAAATGACAAAACAATATTCGAAAAAAAAGAACGAAGGTTTGATTCAAATTGGAAAAGTGAATTGTGAAATCAGTGGTAATTCAAAAGAAAATTTCTTCAATTTGAAATAAAAATGTTTCTATTTGAAGTTTCTCTTTGCAAAAAATATCAAATCAATAAATATCCAACATTAAAATTATTTCGAAATGGTCTTGTCAATAAACGAGAATATCGAAAATCAAGGTTTCAATTTCAAATTTCTAACAGAAAAATGAACTAAAATTTGTCAATTTAGAGATTTAAATTCGTTAATTGAATATTTACAAAGTGAAATTGAATCTCCAATAGTCAAATTAAATAATTCGAATGACATGACCAATGTCGATGTGAAATATGATTATCTTATCGGACATTTCGTCGATTCAAATTCGAAATCATTTGAAATCTTTTCGAAAATTGCAAATCTTTTACGAGATCAATGTCATTTTGCCGTTTCATTTGACAATTCTTCAAAAGAATTTGTTTATTATCGATCGAACGAAGTAAAAACTTTTTTTTTCTTTTCTCGAAAATCCAATTGTAAAGAAATGTAAATTTGAAAGTTATTAAATCGAAAAGAATTCTATTCGAATTCATTGGAAAATGAGCAAATGTTTTATCTCTGGTCGAACAACAAATGTTCGAAATTAATTCGACAAATTCGATTTGATAATGCAGAAGAATTAACCGAGGAAGGTTTACCTTTTCTCATTTTATTTCATCGAATTGACGATCAAAAGTCAATCGAACTTTTCGAACAACAAATTCAAAAACAACTTATTCATTTTCAATGTAAAAACGAGAAATTTATTTGATAATCGATGTTCTTCTTCTTCTTCTTCGTTTAGCAAAAATCAATTTTCTACATGGTGATGGAGCAAAATTTGTTCATCCATTAAAACATTTAGGCAAAACAGTCGATGATTTACCAGTGATTCTCATCGATACATTTCAACATATGTTTATTTTCGAAGATTTTCATCAAATATCGTAAATTCAAATCGTTGATGTTTTATATTGAATTGACAGTTTTCTTTTAAATTTAGAAATCAAGGGAAATTATTGAAATTTGTTGAAGATCTTTTCTCAGGGAAACTTCACGATGAATTTCACAATCGAAATGGCAATGAAAAGTTGAATTTATCGTTTGTTGAATCTGTATTCGTTCGTTTAAGTCCAAGTCGACAACGATATTCCTTTCGAGATGAATTATAAACGAAAAAAACGTGATTTGTTATTTGTCTTTCAGATAAATTCAATGAAAATCTTCGAATGAGTATTGAAAATTTTGTAAATTGGACTGTTTCAATCGATTGTGGTTCAACATTGGGTCAATATCAAGGTCAAATCATTCGTGTTGATCCATTGAATCAAACATTGACATTACAACATGCGTTTCATAATGGAATTCTTTTGGATGAAGAATCGATTGTCGTCAATGCTAAAGATATTCTAGATTTAAATCTTTTATCTCAATCAGGATCCTTTCAAATTCCAAAGTCAATTCATAAGAAATCATCGAATGAACAATCTCAACAAGAATTTAAAGCAGCACCGATTGCCAACAATGGTTTGTCAACGAAAGTCATTTGTCGATTTGTTTTTACCTTTTTTTATTTAGGTACAAAAACGAATTTCAATCCAACAGATCGCAATCGAACATCAAAATCTTGGTCAGATGAAATCAATTCCAACAATGAACAATTGTTCGAATCAACAACAACCAACGGAAATACTTTCAAAAATTCTCAACAAATCCAAGAGAAATATCGTTGTGATCAAATGATTCTCGAACATAACAATGGACCGATCGATTACGAACAAATTGTTTTGCCAATTCCAACGAGTAAAAAATATTTGACAGGTTCAATTTCTTTTGCAAACAAATCTCTCAAACTCATTTCGTATTTATAAAAAAATGTAGATGAAGGTCTCGTGATTCCTGCAATCAATCTCGAATTACGTCAGAAATTGTTTCATTCAGCTGAATATTACGGTTATTCGAAAGAACGAACCATTGAAAGTATGGCTCGATGTACGAGTGACATGTGTTTACATTTATTAGGCGGAACTCAACGATTATTAGTTAAAAATCGACGACAACATCCAACAATTGTTGTTTTAGCTTGTCGAACTGAGATTCAAGGCGCGTATGCCATTTGTGCAGCGAGAATTTTAGCTTCGAAAAATATTCAAGTTTATTTGTATTTACCACCGATCAATCAAAATAATTCGATTCAACCGAATTTCATTGAAAATGAATTAAAATTATTTCAAACAACTCAAGCTATTCTCACGACGAATGTTTCAGGTTGATTTTCATCATGATTAATAATAAGAACTTTTCGAAAATGTTTTTGTCTTTTGAAGATCTTCCCAATGCTCCAATTGATTTGATTTTAAATGGATTAGATGCAGCCAATAATTCCGATAGTGTGTTATTTGCCAAGCCGTGGTATCGTCAAGTTGTTCAATATTGTTCTCGTTTACAAGCGACAGTCATCGGTGTTGATCCGCCATTAGATGGTGGAGCTATTGAATGTAAATATTCGTTAGTTCCTCTTCTGCCATTACTGACAATGTCAACGAAAAATGTTGGTCGATTGTATCTTTGTGATCTCGCTTTTGGACAACAAGTCTTTCAACATCTACAAATTCGATATTCGTCGCCGTTTGGAGCCAAATCATTTGTCGCTTTGCATGACAATTAGACTTTCTTTTCTCTTTTCTTAAACAACAACAACAACAACACATGTTTTATGTTCTCTTTCTTTTTGTTTTTATTCAAGAAAAAAAAATTGCTGAAGATTAAACATAGTTTTGATTGAAATCGAACTGATTTTGTTTTCAGTATTATGTTATTTAAAAAAGTATTCAATCAAAATCTGTTGATTGGGGTGAGTTTTCTTTTGTAGATAAATGACGATCAATTTCAATCAGATTTTCATTTGTTTTCTAATCATTTGTCTATCTTTGTTTCTTTCTTATTTTTCGTCTCAGATTATTTTTAAACGTCGAATGTCATCGGAGTATAGTGTTTGTTTTACAACTGTATCCAATGATGAAATTGCAAAGAAATTAGCTCGATCGATTGTTGAATCGGAATTAGGCGCTTGTGTTAATATTATTCCGAATATTCGATCGATTTACAAATGGCAATCGAAAATCGAAGAAGATCAAGAATATTTGTTAATGATTAAAACGAAACAAGATCTTGTTCAACAATTAATTGAGTTTGTTAAGAAAAATCATCCCTATCAAGTTCCTGAATTGATTCAATTGCCCATTCAAAATGGAAATCCCGATTATCTCAATTGGATCAATTCAGTTGTCAAACAAAACTAAATTCATCAACAACAAACAGTTCTCTCTCTCTCTTTTTTTTATTGAATAAAAATTGATTAAGAATGTGATTTGTTTTTCGAGTTGAATCGAGCGGTAAAAACAGTTCGAATGAGTTCATTACAAGTGTGTCATATCTTCGGTGAAATGGGATCGTTAAGAAATAGTTTGTACTATTTGACTGATCAGAGTTATATTTATCCGTCAAGTCGATATTTGATTTGTTATAATGTTGATTATGAAGAACAGAAATGGATTTCGTATGGAAATTCAATGAATGAAATTCGATATTTAACAATGAGTTCGAATCGAGATTATTTAGGAATTATTTTTGAAAATGTTGATAAATGTCGAATATTGATTTGTGATTTAAATTCATTTTCAAATGAAAACAAACGATTTGTGTCATTGAAACAATTCAATTCATCGAATCATATTTTATCGATTTGTTTTTCGAATAATTCCAAATATTTATTTGCATTTTAGTTCAGTTATTCATTCATTTGTTTGTCTTTTCCAAAGTATTTTCAATGTTTAGTGATTTACCAAAAGCGATGTTAGTTTGTTGGTCAATTGATCAATTAAAGTTAATCGATACTTTAACTATTCAAGTCAACAGTTTCAATCATTTCCAAGTAAAAGATATTCATTTGTTTTGTTTTCTCTCGATTTAACAAAGTCAAAGAAATAGATGTCAATGACAAAGACAAATTCTTATGAAATATTATTAACTGGTGATCATCTGTATGAATGTTATCGTTTGATCAATGATCGTCTATCACCGATGAAAGATAAATCTTTGGAACGATTTCAATCGTTGAATATCAATTGTCATTGTTGGATCAATCAAAATTATCTTTTACTTGCAGTTGATTCGCATTTGATTTATTTAATCGATCAATTGAGCAATGTCATTCAAACAATTGAGATTGATCAAATTGTTTGTCTTCTCAGTTATTCTTGTGGAGTTTTTGTTGCAACAAAGTAACTGATTGATGAATATTTAGAAAAAGATTGAATTTCGATTTTTGAAATAAAAGAAACGGAAAAATCGATTTATTTGAAATGAATTCGATGAATTGTGAATTGAGTTATTCAACAAAATTAAGTTTACCAAATGAACATTCCAATGAAACAATTCGATCTTTAGCTTTGAGTCCAAATCAACAAAATCTTTTAATTTCAACAAATTTCAATCAAATTTATCAATTTCAATTTACTCAAATAGTTTTGTTTTTGTTGTTCAAAATTGTTCTTTGGAGATTTTGTTTTGTTTTGAAAGGATTGTAGAAAACAACGTCAAGATTTATTTGTACATCGTTTACTTAGTTTCCATCGTGGATCGATCAAAAAAGGCGTTTTGTCGATTTGTAAATGTGTTTTATTCACAATTGGAATCGATTGTTCTCTTAAAATGTGGAATTTACAAACGAAGTTTGTTTGTCAATTCGAAACGAACATGAAAAGACGAGAGTCGAATGTTTAGTAAACAACAATTGACTCATGAATTTGTCAATGAACCGTTGAATTTGAGTGTTCATCCCAATGGAATGTTCGTTTGTGTTTCATTTGTGAATTCGATTCAGATTTATATCTCGACAATCGATCGATTCATCTTATTTCATCAATTTGACATTTCAATGTCGACAATCGTTGGTTTTCGACTGAAAATCTTTGCAAATCAATTTGAGTTTTTTGTTGTTGTTCTAAGATTGAATATAGTCATCAAGGACATTTCTTAGTCATTGGATATGAAAATATTCTTCAATTTCATTTGCATCGAGATTATCAATCGTTTATCTACGGACAACGAAATGCCAAACAAGTTTGTTTATTTTTGAATGAACTTTTTTGTTTGTTTGAACTTGAAAAGGATTAATAGTTTCGATTGACTCGTTGGTCTCACGATGACACATTTCTCTTGAGTATCGATTCGAATAATTTAATTGTTCGTTGGGATCCTTATTCAGGTCAACATCTTGCTGAAGTTTGCTTTCATTTCTTTTCGAAAACAAACCAAAAATTCTTTATTCAGTTTGATTTAGATGAATTTCACGTCATTGATTTTGTTGTTTCTTCGGATAATAAATGTGCGTATCTACTGAATAATCATGGAAAAATCAAAGAATTTCTTCTGATGACAGTAAATCAATCTTTAAGATTTGTTTACAATTCAAAACTCAAATCGATTCCTAAAGAATCTCCGTGATTTATCGATTTCATTGGACAATTCCATTGCGAAATGTTTATTTGTCAATGAGAAAATGAAACATTTATTTGTTGGAACCGATCGAGGTTCAATTTACGCAATAAAATTAAGTTCATTTGACAATTCGATCAACGAAAATCTATCGATTTGTAATGTTCATCAACGAACAATTCAGCAAATTCATCAGTTAAATTCTCGTTTGATTTCAATTGGCGATGACGGACATATCGTCATCTATCAATTCAATATTTCACAAGAAAATCAACAAGTCAAAACAATTTGTCGAGAAGAAATCTTAGCCGAACAAATTCTGTTAAAACACCAAGTAGAACGAATAGATTTTTGTTTTCTTTTTCGAATGAAGAATTTTGAAGAATAAGAAATTCAACGATTTAATTCAACTTGAAAAACAAATTGAAAAGAATTTTGACCAGGAAATCGAACGAAAACAAAACGAATATTCCGAACAAATTCGTCAATTGGATATTCATTGGCAAAGTCAAATTCAATTCATTCAACAACAAATTCTTTTCCTTCAAACACAAATTCAACAAATCAATTCACAAAATCAACAACATTTCATCTCGAACAAACAAATTCATCTCGAACAATTTTATTTCCAAAAGAAACTTTTCTTTGACAAATTAACAAACAAACGAACATTTCTACAAAATCAAATCGAACTTTTTCAATCGAATTTAAATCAAAATCAAAACGTCAATCAACATTTACTTGACAAAAATCTTCAATTCATTTCTTCGTCCTATCAAAACAAAATCCAAGAAATGAATGAACATTTCTCTCGAGTTCGATTTCAATTCTCTTGTTTTCATTGTCAAATTTGTTTGTCTTGCAAAGAAAACCGAATCGCTCAACGAGCAAATCAAATCTCTGCAAACGATTGAAAATCAATACGAAGAAGATCATTCCGAAGAATTGATTTCAATTCAATCTTTTTATCAAACTCAAATCAAGAAATTATTCAACCAAATCGAACAATTACAAAACGAACAAATTCTTTTCACATTCAGAGTTCACTTTTTGCAATTCGAATTTTCAACAGAAAAATTCATTTTCGAATTTCTAGTTAAAACAAATCGAACAACAATCCAATGAATATCAAGCCAAAATCAAAGATTTACAAACCAAAACAAATCTTTTTATTCAAAATATCAAATCAATTGACGAACAATTACAATCAGCTAAATTGACAATTCAACAAAGACAATTCATTATTCAAGACAAAGTTTGACAATTCTTCAAAATCGAAATCTTTTTTTTTACTTTGCAAATCTGAAGTTCAAACGAACAAATCAAATGGAAAATCGTCGAGATGAATTAGAGAAATTTGCCTATGTTTTCAATTATAAAATCAAAGAATTAACAAGTCAAATCGGACCGAGACAACACGAAGTCAATTCACTTATTCAACAATTTCATCATGTGACAATTTTTCTTCTCAATTGCGTTTCATTTTCGCATTTTGACTGTTTAGATGGATCAAGAATTTCATTTACTTAACAAAACCAATCACAAATATTCCATTGAAATATCAGATCACAAATCGAGATTCAAATCGATTCAACGACAAATTTTCAATGAAAAACTTCACGTTCAATTCGATTCGCATTTCTCTTTTCATTCAATTTCAATTTCGTGTTGTTTGTTTAGATTCGAAAATTAAACGAATTAACAACAAATATGAAACAGGATCTTCAATTGTCTTGTCATTTTCTCAATCAACCCAAACAACTCACTTCGATTCTAACGAAAATCTACTCGAAATACATTCTTTCAATTCATCAGCCCGGACAAATCAATTTGTCGGACGCAGATCGACAAAGAAATTATTTCGAAAAAACGAATCAACGATTAATTAAGAAAATTTTAAATGATTCTCAAAAAGAATCGTCGCAACAAATTCAAAGAATTCAAGTTTCTTCATTCAAACGAAGTTTTCTCGTTTCACATAGATTTTTTCTTCAATAGGAACAAATGAATTTAATGCGAGAAATTTCATTGTCGTATTTCAAATTGATTCAATTAGAAAAAACTTTAGCCGATTTAGATGTTGTTTCAAAGATTTCGAGTGAAATCAATGTCAAAACACCGAATCAAATCATTGAATTCATTCGAAATCAACAGCAATCATATTTCATTGAAAATAAACAAAAACAATTTCAGTCGATTTTGAACAAACAATACAAACAAATTCAACAATTAAGACAAATCTTCGATCAATATCTTCAGGAGACATCACATCATCGAATCAATTCAAGTTCCAATACTTCAACTGAACATTCGACTATTCTTTCTACGAATTCCAATTTCTCTTGACATTCATAAAGCAGAAACTTATTTTTAATTCGTTTTCACTGTTAGAGCAGAGTATTTACGTGCCAAATACAACGAAATAAACTATCCATTGTTAGATTCCGATTTAAACGGGAACTTTAACTTTTATTCTTGTAGAAAAAAGAAGATAAGAGAGAAGATTCGAACAGGCTGGTTGATCGTTTTGTTTCTTCAGGTTCATTCATAACGTAAGTTATGGAAACCTAACTGTCCGAAATTCTTAATAGCTTCTATATGATCGAACATTTTTTTTACCGGCATCGAATTCGCTGAAACTAAACCATTTATTCAAGAAAAAATAATTCATTTAACTTAAAATGAATTACCTTATGACGAATTCTATCCAAGCACCATTATCAATTTTCCATAAATCAATCTTTACAATTGTGCCATAAACTTTTGAATATGATTGTAATTCATCTGCCAACTCTATTAAAATCTATGAGTAATTGGTACAATTAAACGTATATTGTTTACTTTGCCAGTGTTCGTTGACAGTGTTTAAAACACAACCGACAACCTTACTGTTACTTCCTCGTTCATTCTAAACAAAGACAAGTGAAGAACGAATTATTCAAATTTCTTGATGCATCAGAAATGCTCTCAGATCGATCGATCGATCGATACGATTGTCAGTATTCGTTTGTAATTTTGCCGTTTATGAATCGTGCTATTTTGACCATCAAACATTTTTTCGCAGCTTCAAGTTCACTATAACTAGCATAGTAATGAATAAAATTAAAAGGATATTATTTACTTTGCCAATGTCCATTGACGCTGTTGAATACACAACCAATTACTTTACTTCGACTTTCTCGTTCATTCTAAAAAAAAACTACTAAAGAACGAATATAGCAAGAGAGAAATAAGAGAGAGACAGACGTCATATATGGACAATGCATTTATTAAACAAAAATAAAAAATACTACCTTGTTTTTTTTCACCCGCATCCAGGTGTTCTCGATGTTTTGAGTATGAACACCTGATGCAGGATCGACGAAATGGATCGAATGATTAACGGTGCGATGAATAATAGTACCTAAAGTATTCAATAATAAGAAGAAAAACTTACATTTGGTGGCGCCATTTGACTTCCTTGTTTGTTGTAGTGATAGGTTCTATTCATAGTTTGTTTTGTCTAAAACGAAAAGATAGGTCTGTAAGAAAAGAAGCAGTCAAACAAATGAAATGGTGCACATATATGAAAGAGTGTGCGATCATCAGTTACATAGATTTATATAGAATAAAGATCATAGTTTGTCGCTTCTTTCTATTCTGTTCTTCTTTCAATCTGTAATAGATGAAAAATAGAAAAGAAAGTTTTATAAGACCTTGTCGTGGACATAAACGAAACGAAATATTCGCACTTAACATCACTTATTATTTAAAAAAAAACATAAGGTCGATTAAAATGAAAAAATTTCCGTTATTCCCGTACATATTTGTTGAACTACATCAGTCGATGGTAATGCATTCATACAAATTCGTTTCAATCATTTAGAGCGATCTGCTTCTTTTATTCGATAAATTAGTAACCAAAATTCTTTTTGAGGAAAAAGACAATTTATTTGATTTTCAAAAGCAAAAAAAGGAGAAAGCGATTTGAAAATTCTTTTTTTTTAAACTTGTACATGTAAAAATTTCTCTTTATAATTAATAATTAAAATTGATCTTGGTTCCGGTTGACCTAATTGACATTGAACAGCTAAAAGAAGATTTTCAATTTGAATTTCAAAAATATGAAAATAAAATGATTTACTTACATTTAATATCAGTTATTGTTAAAACCCAAGTTCGCTTTTCAAAAGGAACAATAAACTAAAATCGACAAAAATCAATTTGAAATTCAAATCTGAGAAAAAAACAACGAAATTTACAATGT
>Ga0209935_1001598_pt1 | contig 33825 bp, 48 predicted proteins | sample ThiBio_1000_plan_2_FD_183958 | JGI IMG/M metagenome (GOLD analysis project Ga0209935, IMG submission 183958) | Wastewater bioreactor microbial communities from Cape Town, South Africa - Thiocy_cont_1000_plan (SPAdes) | ecosystem: Engineered > Bioreactor > Thiocyanate-remediating >...
TGGTTGCTGCTCGTAAGACCGAGCGATCGAGCCTGTAATACGCGCTGCCAGACGCCTTGCATCGTGCGAGTGAGCGTGCGAGTGAGTCTGCTCCTCGCCTCGGCTCTGTGGTGTGAATCGTCTCGTCCTGTGCGCTCTCCCTCTCTCTCCCTCTCTCTCTCTCTCTCTCGCTGCGTCTGTCTCCCTCTTGTCGTCGTCCTCTTGTGCCAAGCCCTCTCATTTTTCGCGTCTCATTTCCTCGGTTGAACACCTTTCGCTCTCGAAGCGCATCCATCTCGCCATATGGCGCGCGCGCGTGTATCTATCTATCATTACTTTGCCTCCCTCACAACTATTCTTCGTCCTCTGCACCAGCCAACCAGCCAACCAACTCGATCATCTCGCAACAACCGAAAGGCTATTCAATTCATGCATTCATTCGTTCGTTCGTTTCCGTCATTCGATGATGGGTTTCACGCTGGCTGCTAACCAATGCGCAGCCTTCTTCGTTCGGGCCAGGTGCTCATCGAGTGGCCAAAAGCCCGTCAGTCAAGAGGTGACGGTGCCGTGGCGTCCGAATTGGCCCCAACACCAGCAGCGTCGCCATCATCATCACCAGCCAAGTCCTCCTCATCGTCGTCATCGTCGTCACCGTCGTCACCGTCGTCACCGTCGTCACCGTCGTCACCGTCGTCGGCATCACCGTCCTTGCCACCAGCACCATCCTTGGGCACACCCAAGAAGAGGTGTCCTTGCTTGGCCTTGGAGACAAAGTCGAGCAGCATGGCCAAGACGGTCGGATTGTCGGCGGAGCACTCGAGCTGTATGGCAGCCTCGATCTGCTCGAGTATCTTGGCGTGGTACGGCGTGTTGTACAGTTGTTCGAGCAGCTGCTCGAGCCGTTCGATCGACTGGTCGAACTTGAGCACGAGCTGCAGCAGATGGAAGAGCACGCGGCGCTCCAGGAGCTGCGTGCCGGCCATCAGGCCGTCGAGCAGGTTGCGAAAGATGTAGCACACCTCGTGCACGAGCGACTTGTTGCTCATGCCCGGCACGCCTGCGATGAGGCTGTCGAGCACGCCCTCGAGAAGCAGCATGTGTGCGTGCGCCGGTGGGCCGGCGGCAATGTTCGAAAAGATCCACAGCAGCTCGCGACGCGTCGCGTGCTTGGACGTCGTTTGCAGCAGCCGGAACAGCACGCCGCACGCGCCCAGGCGCAGCAAGCGAGCCGTGCAGATATCGGGGCCCGCAGACAGGTTGCCGATGATGCGCACGGCTGGCGTAATGTTCTGGTTGAACTGCAGGCTCGCAATCACGTGCTGCAACAGCGCCGTGTGCGAGATCGCCTCGGGATACACGTTCGAAATGTACACCAAGGTCCACAGCAGGTCGGTGCGAATCGACTCGTCCTGCGTCGTCGGTACCACGCTCTCGAGCATCGCGAGACACTCGCTAAAGTCCTCGACCGGCGGCAGCGGCGGCGTGCGGCAGATGTTGGCGAGCATCCACGCCGCCGCACGCCCGACTGCCGCGTGCGGGTGCTGCACGAACGCCGGGCCACGCTGCAGCAGGCGGAACTCCAAGAGCCGATCGCGCGACTCGACGCCGTTGCCGGCAATGTTGCCGAACGCCAACAGCGCCTGCTCCACCAGGCCCTTGTGCGTGCTGTCGAGACACGGCACGAACAACGCGATGCCACCGGCGTTCACCACGGCGTCCGTGTGCTCGGTCTGCGAGCCGCAAACGTTCGTGAGAATCCACGACACCTCGGCAAGTAGCGCCGTGTCTTCGGTCTTCATGAGCTTGAACAAGAGCTCGAGTACATCCGGTTGTATCAGTGGATCGACATCAGCTCCCGACTCTGCCATCATCAGCCAACATCAGCCGCCATCTGCTACGCCATGGCCATACGGTGATGCTGCTGCTGCTCCGAACTCGTACCGCGACACACTAGTTTGCGTATCGTCAGCGCGGCAGCCACTTGTTCGTGCAGAAGGGGACTGTGGAGGAGGAGCATGTAGTCATTGATGTAGCGCAACTGTAGTTACCATCGAGACACACACCCCCACACCCACACACAATGGATCCAGGTCAGCCGCGATCAGGAGCGAGCGAACAGGGCGGGGCATACATTCTCGGCCTGCGGCTGCTCGTGAATCTGAACCGCAAGTGCCTGCGAGGGAACCTTCACCAATCTCTGTGCATCACCCCATACATGCAACCAATCATGTATCCAATCACGTGAGACCAGGAGCATGCCATTGCTCGATGCGAGAGCTCTGCCATGTCGGTGGTGCCATTCGTACGTCGAAGGCCTTGACGCCAGCCTGAGCCAACGAGGTGGTTGGTGGGATCAAGCGATAGACCGGCCGCTCGTGACCGAACCCGATCGACAGCGCCTCGAACAATAGATACATCACCTCTCGAGGGAGGTGTACGAGCAGGTTCGGCGTCTCGGATTGCGTCCAGATCGCCATCAAGGTGTAGATCGATCGGCGTAGCTCGCTCGGAAAGTACCGGTGCAGCTGCCAGCTCCACACGGGCGTACAATCGACGTACAGCGGCCGGCTGGGCACGATGTCAAGCGATGAAAACAACGAGCGGCTGCCGAGGTACTGCGGTCGTGTCCAATGTCATCAGCAACCCATCGATCGATCGAGCGCGCGAATGCGTCGAGTGCGGTGCTGTCAATTCGATGGGAGCAGGCTGGTGTCTCGTACGGTGAGCGGCACTGGGTACAAGCACGGCTCGCCATCCACCACCGAGCATCGCACTAAACGGCCTCCATATCTACTCGGAACACGAGCGTACGTTGGGCCCACACAGAGTATCAACCACTGCTCCGGCAGCCAACGATCCATCCGCCGTATCCACTTGATTCGCCACGTACGTCGGTTGCAAGACGTTAGTAAATAGCTCGAGCAATATGGCGACGTAGGCATCGGGTGTCAGATTCGGCCGCAGCTTCTTGCATGACGCATCGAGCAACGACTCGTTCGTGATCGGTCCAGGAGAGGGAGCGGTGCTCGGCGAGCGCACATGGCCCTCCCAGCTGCGCAGCCACGAACGCGACACGAGCGCGCACGACTCAACGTCATCAGGCAGTCGCTCGCCGAGACGACCCACGAGATGGCTGCACGGCACCGGCACTCCTCGGTCGAGTAGCTCGTGAACCTCGGGATACGAGAGGTAGACACACTGCAGCATGGTGTGGAGCCTGGGCTGCCTGTCTGGTTGGTGTGGTGTGGTGTGGAGGGCAGGAGGGCGCGAGGTGTCTGGCTGGCGCCATCGGGCAGCGATCGCGAGATTCACGATCGATCATTGTTTCGTTGCTGCCCGCGCTGCGCTCGCTCGGCTCCGTGCTCACTGTGGGAGCGGCAGAGCAGCCCATCACCCCCACGTCCGATGGCCGACTCTCCACCGGTAGCGGTGGCCGTGGCCGTCGACGAGCAGGAGCACCAGACCGCTACCGCTGCGACGGCCGAGCAACCCGCGCCACTGGCCGATGATAGCAGCAGCAGCAGCAGCAGCGATGTTGCTCTCGCACCGAGTGCCGCTGCGACACCGACTGACGATGGCACTCCGGCTCCCGAGTCACTCGCTGCACGAGCCGAGGTGCTCTTGATGTGTCGCTCGCTCGATGCCACGTTGGCGGCGCTCGGAGGCTCGACGCGTGTGCGCTACACGGCTCTCGACGCCTCGCGCACGCTGCTGGTCTTCGGCGCCAACACCGGCTCGCTGTACGTCTTCAACCGCGCGTCGCTCGAGCTCATTCGTCTCGTGTCGTCGGCCGAGATTCGTGGCGCCGTCGTGCGCATTGCCATCTCGCCCATCGACGAGAGCCTCGTGGCGGTCGCCACGGCGCAGCATCTGCTCGTCATACTGCAGCTCAACATCCACGAGCGCGCTCAAAAGGAGAAGCTGGTCTACAAGGTCGAGCAGCACAAGGTGCGGCCCACACTCACTCACTCACTCGTGAAGGACAGGTGCTGATGCGAGTGCGCGAGTACGTGTATGTGTGTGTGTAGGAGGACATTCGGTGCTTGGTGTGGAGCAACGATCCCGGCTCGTTCAAGCTCTTCTCGGGCGATGCCAATGGCGACATCTACATGACCAACGTCGAGAAGGCCGTGTCGCTGTTCCATACGTGCGACCTGATCTTTCGGTACGCCTCACGAGACGTATCACACGCGATTGCGCCATCGCGCCATTTATCTGACTCGCGGTCGTCGGATCGCACCCTCTTCAGCTGCAAGACCGACGCCGTGCAACTGCAGTACTCGCAGCAGCGCCTCTTGATCTCGTCGCGTACGCAATGTGCCATGATCGACTTTGCTCGCGACAAGGCCTTCAACCTCGGCAACAAGCCTCGCGACGGCGCCTTCGGTGCTTGCTTCCATCCCGCGTTGCGCTCCTCGATCGCCGATGCTGTCGCGACTCCCGTGTTCGATCTGGTCTTTGCTGCGCGACCCGTCAAGCGCCTCTGGCTCGCAAAGGTATCTATCCATGTTGCTTGCTTGCTTGATTGCTTGATTGCTGATGATACTGCACGGTGATCTCGCTCACTCACACGTTGCATTCGCATTCCAAGTGCTCGACCGCACAAGTACTGTCGACACTCAACTACAAGGACTCGTTCTCGGCCATTCCTGCCACCTCCATTCAGTCGCCATTCGCCGACCCGATCGAGACGCCGGCCTCGGCCGTGCGGAGTCTCAACCTCTCGTTTCTGCTTCCGATCGACGCCATCGCCGGTCTGCTCATCTCGTGGAGTGCAAGCAACCTCGTGTTTCTCGACATCAACCAGCTGAGCGTCTACTCGTGGCACTGTGACCTGACCGACATTCAGAACGTGATCGTCTGCGGCACGACAATCTATGTGTTGCACACTCAACAGCAACAGCAACAGCAACAGCAACAATCGACCACTGCTCCAACCAAGCGTTCGCAAGCCAGCAAGGACAACAAGCCCGATGCCTCCTCGGCGCCGCCCACCGCCGCCGCAGCCGCAGCAGCAGCCGCCTCAACCACCTCCACCGCCACTCCGATGGTATCGCGCATCGACCTCCTCTCACCGTTCAACTACGTCTCGGTACTGGTGAGCGAGCTCGTGGCCGGCGAGGCTGGCGGCGAGCCATGCATCGCCAGTGAGGGTGGCAGCTCGGAGCAAGAGCGCAAGTGGCGCTTCTGTGCCTCAACGGCCGTCAAGTATGCGTTCCAGGAGCTGGAGCACGCGTCGATACTGCGAGCTCTCGTGCGCCATCTGCCCGACGGAGACTCGATCCGCAGCGAGTTGCTCCGTTTGCTGCAGACGGTGGAGCTCGAGGAGGCGCGTGTGCGCGATGAGGCGCTGCGGAAGGAGCGCCTGGCTCAGGAGGAGGTGCGCCGCGCTGCCGAGGAGGCGGCGCAGCGCCAGCAGGCCGAGGAGCGGCGGCGCCTCGAACTCGAGCGCGCTCGCATCGAGCACGAGCAACAGCAGAAGCTCAAGGAGGAGCAGGAACGTCGCGCAGCGGCCGAGGCCGAAGCCAAGGCCGAGGCCGAGCGCAAGGCCAGGAAGGAGCGCGAGGAGCGCGAGAAGCGCGAGCGCAAGGAGCGCGAACGACGCGAGAAGCTGCAGAAGGAGGCGGCGCTGCGCGAGAAGCGTGCTGGCCTCCACATCACCGACGAGCGTGACAGCGTCACGTTGGCGTTGCTGCTTCAGCAGCCACACGGTGCTGCAACTGATGCAAGTGCCGCTCCATCCGATGCGACGGTTCATGCTCCGCCTGCTGCCGCGGTGGCTCCAGCGATCGAAGCAGTGGTGCCCGAGGCGAACGGAAGTGCAACCGCAAGCGAGAGTGAGTCGACGGGAGTCGTGCGTGCCGACGAACCACACCTCGATAACGACAACGACTCGGCCAGCATCGGCAGCACACCGCCATCGAACGACCGCACCTCACCTGCCACTCCGCTGCTGTTCCTCGACGACTCGAACGACTCGCTGGGCAACACGAGCGGCTCGCCATCAATCGTGATTCCTGCCGCCGTCGTGCAGAGCGACACTGCAGTGCCGTCGCCATCCTCGGCCAAAGCCACTGCCGCCACTCCGGTACCCGTGATGGCCGACGAGCTCGTGCCCAAGAAGACGCGCAAGAAGACCAGCAAGAAGACGCGCAAGGCCATGATCGCGCCAGCAGCGCCGCGATTGCACTCGGACCCGGGCGCCGCGCAGTCGATCTTCTCGCCTGCCACCGAGAGCGAAGTGGACTTTGTGCGCGCCAAGGAGCCGCCTGTCTCGACCGGAGAAGCCGAGCTTGCGACCTCGTTCCCAGGAGCGTTGCAGCTGTTCAACACTCTGCCTCCTTCCTCGTCCTCGTCGTTGCCGTCTTCTTCGAGCTCGCCGGCCGATGCCTCGGCCTCTCCGTCCGCTTCCTCAGCGGCCATGGCCGTGACGCAACAAGCAGGAGCTGATGCCTCGACCTCGAACCGCTTCATCGAGTTCCTGTCGCAGTACACCGAGGCGCTCGCCACCTCGGCCATTCCGATCGGTGGCCCGATCGTCGCCAGCTCCATAGGTTCGCGAGTCGTGTCAGCTTCGACGTCACCCGCACCTTCGACGACTCCGAGAGCCTTCACACCGCCACCGCCACCGTCGCAGCCGCAGGTCGAGGTGCCAAAGCCCAACCAGGCCGATGCGGCTGGTGCTACCGGAGCGCAACAAGCACCACCGGCACCGTCGTCGTCATCGGCGAGCTTCTTGGTATGTACCTGGTGCCATCGCTCGTCAGTCAACTCTCTCTCTCTCATGCGTGCGCTTGGTGGCTCGCGTACGTGTAGCAATGGAACAACCCTGGCCGCGAATCGTTGCACCTGCCTACCAAGCGCGTGTACGACTTGCTGTCGACCGTCAACGTCAACGACATTCTCGGCATTGCGTGGGCCAAGCACGCCAACATACCACCGAGCTCGATGCGCTTGCCACAGTCGCAACAGATCGAGCAGCTGCAAAGCATCGCGCAGGTGCTCGAGGAGTGGATCACCGAGTTCGATCCGCTGCAGCCGTTCACGACTCGCGTCAGCTACTTGGTCGACATTGTCACGACGTGCTTCGAGCTGCACATCTCGCCGCGTCGGGCCGCTGCCGACCAGCGCTCGGGCGCGAGTACCGCCGGCGAGGAGGCACGTGGCGACGCTGGAGCTGCTCCCACCGCCGGCGCTGGTGAGTACGAGCCGTGGGACCTCTCAGCACAGTGGTGGAGCGAGCTTGAAGCCATCGAGTTCATCGAGCGCTACCACGAGTTTCTCGACTTTGCTCGTACGAGCTACGCGTGCAACCAGCACGGCTTCGCCGCGGCGTTGCAGCAACTCCTCGCGCTCGAGGACCGCTATGCCACCTCGAGCGACTCCACTACCATCACCACGAGCGCTGCCGACGCCACGACCAACGACGACAATCACGAGTCGTCGAGTACACCAGCCACCTCTACGCCTCGCGCACACCGTCACTACAACTGGCGCATCATGGACAAGCGCCGCGACTTGATCCAACAGCTCGACGCCATCATGGCCTCGATCACCGTCGCTGCCGACGGCGGCGGCTCGGCGCAGCGGCTCTCGATCGATTCCGTGCTCGAGAAGCTGCGCGACCGCAACGATGTGCTCTTGACATTGCGATACATTGACCGACTCTTGGCGTTGGCACCGCTCGCCACCACCAAGTTCTGTCTGCTCCACTTCCCGGCCATCCTGCCGCACAACATCCTCGGCACCGACGACTCCAACAGCTCGCGCCAGGTGTACGCCGCCAAGGTCTACTATCTCTCGAACCTCATGCGCCACCACACCTTCTACCACTCGTCGATCGATCTCGTACACCGGTGGTTCGAGCTGCTCCTGCTGGTCGATCCTCCACCGCGGAGCCTGCTCTACCTCGACTCGGTCACCATGGTGCCACGCCGAAATGCACACTTGCTCGTATGGACGCATCGAGATGCGCTCTTGGGAATACTCGAAAATGTTTGTGGCACAAAACGGTACTGTCTCTCTCTCACTTTCTCGCGCATTCGCTCGTATATGCGTCACAACGTCTCATTCGGCTCTCGTGCGAGCAAGTAGGCGGCGGTACCAGTGCAACTTGACATTCCTGCTGGATCGATGCCGCGAACATGGCTTCTTCACTGGCATGGTGGTTCTGCTGTGTCACTTTCAGCGCTACCTCGAGGCCATCTATCTCGCGCTCGACCTCGACGACCTTGCGTCGTTTCGTACCATTGCTCGCGGCGTCAGTGACCCGAGCATTTGGCGCGAGATCATCGTCAAATGGTGCAGTGTGCGTGAGAGCGAAGAGGACCTGCGGCACCGCCAGTCGGTCGACGTGGCGAAAGAAGAACCACCACTGCAACTGCAAGCCGGCCGCGATACCTCGTCACCGCCTACCGGTTCGCCACCAGCAGGAGGAGGAGCAGCAGCAGCAGCAGCAGTCAACTCGTCTCTCGATACGCCATACTGCATTACCGAGAGCCAGATCCTTTGCTTGATGCTTCACAAGATTGGAAGTGCGGCGACGCTCGAGTTGCTCGCTACCGTGCCAGAGTTTGCCGATGGCCTGCCACCGGATGCCTACGTGCCGATCATCAAGGTGGGATTGCAGACGCAAAAGCGCGAAAGGTACTCACTCGCTCGCTCGCTCGCACACGGTACAGTGTACCAAGAGCAACGACTTACGCATTCGATTGGCTTTGGCGTTCGGCTTGCCAGTATCTATCCTCGACTACTGGACGGAATCAACCTCTACCTGTGGTCGCAACGTGCTACACCTCTTCCGCAACAGCTGGCCAGCATCAAGGACAACGAGATTGCGCAGGCCATGCAGCAGCTTCAACCACGAGCACCGAGCAGCGTAGGCAGCCGGTCAGGTAGCGGTGGCTTGCTGTCATCTGCCTCGCTATCGGGCGCCACATCCGCAGCCTCTAGTGGCTCGCTGCCGACCAAGGTAGCGCCATTGCCACAGGCCGTGTTGGATCGCCTCACCAACAACGCCACGCCGATGCCTCGGTTCTTTGAGGAGCCCAACGCTTCGTGGGGCATCGAAACACGATTGTTGCAAGGTACACCAGTATTCTCTCGAAGGCCAGAGAGAGAGAGAGAGAGAGAGAGCACACGAGTCTGTGATCAGTTGCTGACAAACTGTCGGGTCTCCCTCGCATAGGCTCGTGTCCATGCTGTACGCTGCCATTGCGTGCCAAGATCAATACCAACATGAACGTGGTGGTGTTTTCGTGTGGTCATGCGTACCACAACCTGTGCGCCATCGAGGGTGCATGTAGATTATGTTTCTCGATGGAGTCGGTGCTTGAGTAGGCAGCCAACCAGCTCGAGCCCGATGCCCCTGTAATAAAGATCGAGACCGAGATCGAGACAGAGACAGAGGCAGACTCGCTCCCGGAACAGTATTCGCTTGCCGCGCTTTTGGCTCGTTCTGTTCTCAGGCAAGAGAGAGCGAGAGAGAGAGAGAGAGCAGCCATCATTTCGTTGCTGCCTCGCTGTCGCGCGCACGGCTTCGTTCCATCCATGAAGCGCTCGAGTCGTCACATCGATGAGGCCGATGCAAGCGCACACGCCAAACGCCAGTGTGTCGGCGACGGCGTTGCAGCTCCAGGCAGCGACGACGGGTATTCGCTCGTGCGCACTCCCGAGCGCAGCGACGACGGCGACATCACTCCTCGATGCTCGCCCGTCCGGTCATCGAGCAGCATTCTGAGGAAGAGCGCCAGTGGCTCGACCAACGGGCTCACGCCGAGCATGTCGCGTACCGAGTCGCTCCATCGCATGCGCGACATCTTTCCGTCGGCAGCGCAGACGGTGCTCGAGCACTCGGTCGATGAGTTGCGCCACTCGGACGACGACGCCGGCCACGACGCAGCGGCTCCTCTGTCCACCGACACCACGCCAGCCGCCGAGGGAGTGGCAAGCAGCGCTCCGGCAGCAATGGCACGAGCCCCCAGTATGTCGGGAGACATTGACATGGCGGTCTCGGCATTGGCCGATATCTTCCCGCACGCGTCGCTGGAAGAGCTGTACCGCACGGTCGAACAGGTACGATCGCGAGCGAGATCTCCTTTTGACGGCCTTGTGCGATGATGATGACCAAGGCGATGGTGGCTGTGCGGTACAATGCGCGTCTGTAGTGTGGCAACAACATGAGCGTCGCCTTGGAGGTGATGCTGTCGGGCGGCTTACGACGCGACGAGATCGCTCCCGCCACTGGCGCCGCCACGGCTGCTGCTGCAACACCACGTTCCGCGACGTATCATGAGCCCGAGCCCGGCAGCGAGGAGGAGTACCACGAAGACGAGGGCGAGGAGTACCATGACGAGGACGAGGACGAGGACGAGAGCAGTAGCCATTACGAGGAGCGCAGCAGACGTTACGACGAGGGCTACTACGAGGACGACGATACCGATGCCGATGCCGATGCCGAGGAGGAGCACGAGGCAGAGCACGCCGACGAGTCCGCACGAGATCGAGCCTCGCTCGTCGCGCTTGCTGGTGTTGCTCTCGCAAAGGACAGCACTGCCTCCACGAGTGGTACCAGTGGGCCGAGCACATCAAGCTCGTCGACCGAAACCGAGTTCGAGTACGAAGCGGCATTGCGAGAGCTTCGTGGCCTGCTGCCTGAAGCCGACGACGAGAAGCTTCGTGTGGCGTTGGTTGCTGTGCAGGTACCGAAGAGATGGCGCGAGTGACACACACTGCATGGTATTCACATGATTGTCGACGATCTGTCGACCAGGGGGACGTCGCCGAGGCTGCATCACTGGTTCTCGAATCGGATGCGCCAGCACCTTCAACGACACCGACTGCCGTGGCACTCGGCGGAATCGGCATAGGCGGCGTCGTCGGCGGTAGTACGAGCAAGCGAGCCCGACGTTCTCACACCCGTGGCAGGGGACGCACAGCGATTCCGAGTGGTATGACTCCAAGTCCGTTTGGCGGCGTAGCGCCCCGAGTGCCGCCCGCTCGTGACGACATTGTGTTCATCGTGCGGCCGGAGCTTGGTCCGTCTCAGTCGCTCATGACGCTCGACGGAGCATCGGCACGCGACGCCGTGCTGGCGGCCGTGGGCCACGACGACCATGCTGCCTTCGAGGCCTACTGCTTCCAGTCGATGATCGAGCGCGAGCAGGAGCACCACGAGGACTTTGTGGTGTTCTACCACAGCTACTCGGCGGCCGCACTGCTGTACGAGATCCAGGCCGAGCTGGCACGCCAGCTGTCGGGCCACGAGCTGCCGGACGACTTTGCGCCGCTGCCGCGCATCCACCGCGGCCCGTTCGATCAGTTTCCCGAGCTCTCGATGTTGCGCGAGAGCTTCGGCTCGCTGAAGGGTCAAGACCACGACCCCAAGTTCCGCGCGCTCGCCATCTCGGTCAGCAACTCGCTCTTCGCCTCGGGCTCCGAGGCGCCGCCGCTCACGTGCTTCCGCGCCGGTTACTCGTGCATGGATCTGAGCTTCCGCGGCCTGCTGACCTCGCTGCTCACCACGTGCGGCATGAGCGAGCAGGACGAGATCGAGCACCTGGCCGACCAACTCGCTGACCTCGCCGAGGCATTCGATCTCCAGGCACTGCCGTATCGCGTCAAGGGCCGCGATTCGCACACGGCCATGATGCTAGGAGGCTCCGGCATGACGAACAACCTCCGAAGAGGCCATATGCTGCAGCTCTTTGTGCACAAGGACTACTGCGACGACATTTGCTATCGTTCGGCGCCATACGGCAAGGGCTTTGCAGACACGTTTCGATTCGTCGACTTTCTGCGAGGCAAACATAGAGCGTACGTCACATTCGACGACAAATTCACTCGCTCTCACTCGCTATCTCACTCACTCGCTCACTCGCTCGTCGTGATAACCAACAGGCCGGAGACACGCAAGTACTGCGATGGCCAAGCGCGCGTCTTTATGCATCCAGACGTCTTCACCGACCCGACGCGCTCGCGGCTCTACTACTACTGCGCCAACGCCGAGTTCCTCCAGACCGATCCCGAGGTGCCCAAGTCACGAGCGGCCTTCGTGTTGTCGTTGCGAGCGTTGTTGGGAGCCTACATCAACATCGACCAGGCGCGGCTCGGCATAGAGGCGCGAGAATGAGAGAAGAAAATGGTGTAGCGGTGCCTTCCTGTAAATATGACAATACGAGGAAGAGAAATGCGTGTTTGCTTTCGCGCGCTTTCTTTCGATCTCTGCGCGTCATTTGCTTGCTGTCCTCCTCCTTCCAGCTGCTGCTTACCCGTGCGCGCTCGGTATCTGATCTTGCGCAATGGCGGAGCAGAACAACAAGGGCGCCAAACGACCATTGTCGCCATTCTTGCTGTATGCCATCGAAGCGCGCAAGTCTCCTGCGGCCGCGAGCTTGGGCGCTGCCGAGCGTATGGCACTCGTTACGCGCCAATGGGAGGCCATGTCGGCTGAGGAGCGCAAGGTACGCGAGGGCAAGAGATGCTTGACGTGTGGTGGAGAGCTTACTCTCGTGCGTCGGTGCAGCCGTTCGTCGAGCAGTCGCAGGAACAAGCCGCAGCCTTGAAGGCGCCAAAGGAGCTCGGTGACACCGCGAACGATGCGCAGGAGCACCCTCATCGAGAAGAGGAGGAGCAGCTCCACGAGGTGGTGGACACGCTATCGACAGCCACTCCTTCAACGCCAGCTGCGGGCGACGCGCTGTTGGCCGAGTTCCACGCCTTCCAAGTGGCGCGCTTCAACGAGCTGGTCCTCGATCAACCCCGGTTGCAGATTGTCGAAGCCGCGGCATTGATCGAAGAGGAGTGGTTGTCGACCCACCCACGCCTGCCGATCACGTATGCGTCGCAGGCAGCGACTAGTTCGCTCACGACTCGCACGAATGCAAGCAGCACGCAAGCACAACCTCAACCACAAGCCGAGCCTCCGCAAGCCAAGGCGTTCGTCGTCGATACGGCACCTGCGCTCACTGCCACCACCGTCGGCGCCGCTGCGTCTCCCAAGAACCCAGTCAATCCATACCGCGTGTTCGCCAACGAACGACGCGCCGCAGTCAAGAGCCTGCGCCCCGAGCTGTCGTACGGCGAGATCAACAACGTTCTGCTGGCCGAATGGCGCAACAAGACCGACGCCGAGAAGCAGCGCTACAGCCAAAAGTTCGCGCGTCTCTTCGAGCAGTACAAGCGAGAGCTGGCACACGCGAGCGGCGCCACCGTCTCTCCCACCAGCGGCGGCAACCATGCGCAGCGCCAGCTGCCCAGCTCGTTCGAAGCTGGCAAGAAGTCGAGCGTTCCCGCATCCACCAACAAGCCGAAGGCCAAGGCCAAGGCCAAGGGTGCGCCTGAGGCTGTCTCGAGCGACAGCAGCAAGGACAAGGCGAAGCGCACACGAGCCGTGTCGGCGTATGACTTGTTCTGCAAGTCGGAGCGCGCCAGCATTCGACAAGAGATGCCGCACCTTTCGCTCGCGGAGGTCGGCAGGCTGCTTGGCCAGCGATGGCGAGAGATCACACCCGAGCGCAAGCAGGTACGCGCTAATGAGAGTGCGCGACCGCAAGCATCGCTCACTCACGCAATCGCTGGCGGAATGTGTGTACAGTACTTTGAGCAAGAGAAGGAGAAGCTGCGCACCACCACTGCCTCGAGCGCGAGTGCCACGGCCACAGCCACAGGCAAGGCTCCTGCATCGAAGAAGCCTGCCACCAAACCGCCGCCACAAGCCAAGCAACGCGATGATAACGACGGGCAGCACAACGTGAAGCCTGCTCGAGTTGCCGCGAGTGCAGCTCCTACCGAACAACAACCATCACCAGCACCGAATGCCGCCATCTCACACGAGCTCCGAGTTCTGGAGGCATGTCGGGCACTTGGAATCGATCCCAATGACGACGAGCTGCTCTCTGAAGGCGGCTTGTACGTGCCTGAGCCAGGCGACAGCGAGGACATTTCGACCGACAGCGAGTACCACAGCGATTCGGACGACGAGAGCGCATCCGACCCTGACCTGGCGCCAGCACCTCGCAAGCCTGCCAGCAGTGGTGCCCGCACCAAGCAGCATTCCGAGCAAGTGCACCACGACGAGGATGACGACATACTCGATGACGAACACGATGATGACGACCTGCTGGCTGACGACCAAGACGATGCCGGGATCACTGATTCGCTCCTCAACGAAGCCGAACACATTGTGACCGAGCCAGCACGACGCCGGCGCAACGTTCCGATCCAGCCTTGGGCTGCAAGCACTCCTCCTGCCTCGCCGAGTGCCACGAGTGAGACGGCTGCAAGCACTGCCGACGCGGCATCGGCGCCAGCAACACCGCAAGCGAGGCCATTCAGCAGCAACAGTGGCTTGCGCATCGTCGAGGCACAATCGCCCAAGGTAGCACCCAAGGAGTTGTTGCTTGCACACACGTGGACCGACGACGTGGATCCGAGCGGCTGGTGGATGTCAGAGAAGATGGACGGCGTGCGCGCCTACTGGAGCGGCAGGCACTTCTTTTCGCGCAACGGCAAGGTCGCGTACGCGGCACCAGCGTGGTTCACCGAGTGTCTGCCCAAGGTGGCACTCGACGGCGAGCTCTGCGCCGGCCGCGGAACCTTCCAGCGCTCGTTGTCGATCGTGAGCAAGAAGTCGCCCGACCCCGAGTCGTGGCGTGCAATCACCTTCCACATCTTTGATGCACCGGAGCACGAGCAGCTGCGCTTCGAGCAACGGCTCGAGGTGCTGCAACAGCTGCTCGGCGCCGGCACCGAGACGCCGGCTCACGTGCGCCTCCTGACGCACACGCGCTGCCGCGACCGCGAGCACCTGCGCCAAGAGCTGGCGGCCGTCGAGGCGCAGCACGGCGAGGGCCTCATGCTCCGGCAGCCGGGCAGCTTCTACGAACGCAAGCGCTCGCACACGCTGCTCAAGGTCAAGAGCGTCGACGACGCCGAGGCGCTGGTGGTCGGGTACTTTTCGCGACCCGGTGGGCGCGACGTCAGCTCGCTCGAGTGCGAGATGCCGGACGGCAAGCGCTTCTACGTCGGCTCGGGCCTGCCGGCCAAGGTGCCGCCGGTAGGCGCCGTCGTCAACTACAAGTACCAAGGCCTGACGGACTCGGGCCTGCCGCGCTTCCCGCGATTTGGCTACGTTCGCACCGACAGCGACTTTTTCGAGCGCCAGGCGCGACACAAGAGCGACTCGGAAGCGGCGGCGCTGCCACCTCTGGCGCAAGAGCGTGCATCGTTCACTCCGCCAGCAGGAGACGATCCATCATCGATACCGCAGCCGGCAGCGAGTGAGCCTTTGTCTCCCGAGTCAGTTGCTGAACCTGCGCCAGTTGCTGAACCTGCACCAGTTGTTCTGGAAGCACAGGAGCAGGAGCTTCAGGTACCGCCATCGGCCACGCCGCCAACGCCGCAACCAGAAGCCGCCGATTCGGTAGCGCCGCAGCAGTAGCGGCCGTGTCGCTGTTCCGTTCTGCTTGTGGGTGTGTCGCTGTTCTACGACGAAGAGCGAATGTAGCGCTGTCTCATTCATTGCCAACCTGCCCTCACACCCCGTCCATCACAACCTCCATCATGACAATCACCGGCTCGTGTCCAATCTGCCTCGAAGACGAGCTCGTGCTGACACCGCTGCCGTGTGGTCATGCGTACTGCGCCGCGTGCTTGGCATCCATCGCGCACATGTCTGCGCTCGCTTGCGCCATGCCTGGCTGCCCGGCCGCGACGCACCAGCCACCCGACACGCCTGACTGCGTGCCAGTGCGCGCGCTCGTGCCTCTCTTTGCACAACACGCGCCGCTCGCACACGCCCGCGGCTCCACGGTGGCCTTGGCCTCGGCGGCGCTCGTGTACTACCACTACAACACGCAAGGCGAGCGCGACAGCGGCTGGGGCTGCGCCTATCGCTGCTTGCAGATGGTGCTGTCGGCCTACGTCGGCCTGCATCCCGAACGCTCGTTCGAGCTCTCGCATCTCCCAACCATCGCCACTGCTGTGCCAGCGCTCATCGATGTCATGGCGCACCCACCGTCGTGGCATCAGGGCTACGCCGCCGCCGCCGAAGCCTACGACAGGACGTGCGGCAATGTTGGCGATGGCGGCCGTCGCGTTCCGAGCATCTGGGAGATCCAGCTGCGGCTGGCGTACGACATGGACACACAAGGGCGCTTCGCACCGCACGACATTGGCTCGCACAAGTGGATCGAGCCGTTCGAGATTGCGACGTTTGCGCGGCGGTACGGCGAGCACGGCGCGCGCTTCGCGGTCGAGCAGCCGCACGCACAGCGCGACTCGCTGCTCGAGCGCCTGCACGAACACTTTACGACGCGCCGCACACCGATCGCCATCGACGACCTCGTCCTGGCGTACGTGCTCGCCGGCGTGTGTTTCGACCACTCTCGCTCGCGCGTCTATCTGCTGCGCTTCGATCCGCACCACCGACAGCCCGTGAGCTACGACGACTTCCAAGCCGCGTTGGCTGCCAACGCAACCACAACCACAACCACTCCCGCGCCGGACGGCGTGCAGGGCGTGCAGTGGCTGCCGTACGAACGAGTGTTTGCAGGCAAGCAGGAGTGGCACTTTTGTTGGAGCTAGCGACTGTATTCGTGAGTGAGTGTAGGTGTGCGTGTGTGTATTGTTCAGTGTGGTCGCGAGAGAGATATAAATAGATGGCGCCAGCACCACCTCGGATACACGAGAGCGAGCGAATATGAGTGTGTGTGTGTGAGTTTGTGAGCGTACGTGTACGTGTACGTGTGCGTGTGTGTGTGACTGAGCGTGAGTGCTATCTATATCGTGTCTATCCATCTATCGGCTCGCTCATTTGTGCTGCTGGTCCGGGTTCTGGTTGTACTTGGGCTGTGACACACCACAAACAACACGAGTCAATCAACGAACGCGCCCATGCCATCCCATGCTCGCGCCACGCCTCGTGGTACGTACCTTCTTGCCCACCATCATACGGAGCAAGTCGACGGCGGCGTCGTCGGACGTGTAGTACTGCCTCTCGAGATGGTGCGTGTTGGGCTCGTCCGACCGAATGCGCGTCCACGAGCCGAGGAACGACTTCTTCTTGGCCGGCTCGGGAATGTGGGCCGCCGGGAACACCTTGCCCTGCAGCGGCACCTGAGGATTGCTCGCGGGCGAAGCCTCAGACTCCACGGTCGGCATCGAGGCGGCATCCTCGTACGCAGGAGGCGCAGGCGGCACCCAATGCGTGGTGCGAGTGTTGTGGTCGACATAGAACGGACGGCCATCGGGCGTCATCTTGGCCTCCCAGCCAGGTGGTAGTTCCATGTCAGAGGAGGGAGTGGAGTGATCGAAGAGAGAGAGAGCGGGAGATGGCTGGCTGGATGGAGAGAGCGAGAGAGAGCGGGTGTGCTTGGCGTGGTGTGGGTGAGCGAGTGATGGTGATGAGGACGACGGGCAGCGAAGTCGCTCTTCAGTCGATCTTCATTCCGCTTCTGCTGCTGTCGTGCTTGCGTGTGTGCCGTGAGAGTTCGTTCGTTCGTGGACAAGATGGAGACCAAGAAGGTGCTACTCATGGGCCGCAGCGGTGCTGGCAAGACCTCGATGCGATCGATCATCTTTGCCAACTACATTGGTGCGTCGGCGAGCTCGAGCGCGCCAGGACCGTGTCGATCGACTCGCTCACACGCGCTCGCGCTCGCTTGTGATGCGATCGATACGTGTAGCCCGAGACACGCAGACCCTCGCTGCCACTGGTATGCTGCTGTTGCTGCTGCTGCTGATAGAGTCAGCGGTGGTGAGCCGCTTGAGCTGACCGTGTCGTTGTGCAGTCGAGGTCTCGCAGGATCGCGTACAGTTCCTCGGCAACCTGACGCTCAACCTCTGGGACTGTGGCGGGTTCGTGCTGCTGCTGCTTCGTCCTCGTCGTCGTCGTGGCTCGACGCTCATGAGCTCGTTGTATTGCACATATGGTCGTGTATTTGGCACGTCCGAGCAGCCAGAAGGCGTTCATGGACTCGTACTTTCTCAGCCAGAAGGAGAACATCTTCCGCAACGTGGCGGTGCTGATCTACGTCTTTGACGTCGAGAGCCGCACGGGCTCGGTACGCACGCCATGAGCCGAGAGACACCTCGAGGTGCCGTTGCTTGTTTGTGATGCTGATCGATGGCGGGCATCGACGACTGCGAGCATAGACCGACCTCGAGCAGTTCCGCTCGGCGATCGAGGCCTTGTTGCAGTACTCGCCCGATGCTCGCGTCTTCTGCCTCGTGCACAAGATGGATCTCATTCCCGAGGACCAGAGCGACAAGGTAGCTACGTCTGCGCGGGCCCTCGACGAACCCTCCACATCTGACCTCCTCATGCGTGCGTGCGTGCGTGTCTCGTCTCGTCTCGTACGCGGCGGCGTAGATCTTTAACCGCAAAGAGGCCGAGCTGAGCAAGACCGCCGCTCCGATGCGTGTCACCTGCTTCCGCACCTCGATCTGGGACGAGACGCTGTACCTGGCGTGGTCGTCGATCGTCTACTCGCTGATCCCGAACGTCGAGGGTCTCGAGGCGAAGCTCACAGAGTTCTGCGGCATCTGCGAGGCCGACGAGGTCGTGCTGTTCGAGAAGGCCACCTTCCTCGCCATCTCGCACGCGAACCGCAGCTCGCACCCCGACATCCATCGATTCGAGAAGATCAGCAACATTATCAAGCAGTTCAAGCTCAGTTGCGAGTACGAGCCGCCGCATATGGCCTCGCGTCAGTCGCAATCTACTCACTTGTCGTCGTCGTCGTCGTGTGCAGCAAAATGGGCGCCAGCTTCACGACCATGGAGGTTCGCAACTCTCGCTTCACGGCCTTCATCGACGAGCTCACACCCAACACCTTTGTGCTGGTGATCCTCTCCGACCCCACGATCCGTACGCGAACCTGCGCTCTCGCTCTCTCCCTCTCTCGCTAACCGCCAGGGAAACGCTTGCGCAGAATCCACCACCGTGAACATCAACATTCGAGGCGTCAAGAAGCACTTTGAGAGGTTCTTTGCTGCCGAATAGCGAGCCACACGAGCCTCGATGCACGGCACACGTCACAGCAGCAATCAATCCATACATACGAGAAGCCCCATCGCGCCCTTATGCATGCTGATAATGAACGTACACAAGCCCATATTACCACATGACCACACAACCAGAACCCGTCGCGCAGTGTGCAATCGCTAGAGCACTGGCTTGCTCGTCATGCAATGCCGCGTGTCGAAGAACGAGCGACGAGCTTCCGCGATTGCCTCGCGCCAACCAACGAACCAACGAACGAGGCTGTTGTTGTTGCTTGGCTGCCCCCCTCCACCACTCGCTCGCTCGAAGCCGTTGCTCTCTCGCTCTCGGCTTCTCACATCCAACCCTTGCTCGGCGTTCATCCTTTAGAGTGTGCAGAACCAAGCGTCCACGAGATGGGAACCTTGTTGTTGCTCAAGAGTACGCTGCCGCGATGGAGTGAGAGAGACGTTGGTTCGGTTACCTTGCTGACTGGCGACTCGGCTTGGTGGCTTGGTGGCTGGGGCTTCGTGGCTTGGTGGCTGGGTGTAGTTCTGCGTGGTCGAGACCTCGCTGCGTGCGACTCGAACGGCCTCAGCGACCCGTATGTCAAGCTCACGTACCAGAAGGTCAAGGCCAAGACGCAGATCATACGCAAGACGCTCAATCCCGTCTGGAACGAGGCGTTCCCCTTGTACGTGCGAGCGAGCGAGCGAGCGACTCTGTGCGCGTCAGTCTACCGCGTCGCTTCTGACTTGGAACGGACGTTGAATCGGCTCGTGCAGCGGAGTGGTGCCAGTCGGAGCAGAGATCACTCTCGAGTGCTGGGATTGGGACAAGCTCTCGAGCGACGGTGCGCCGCAGACGCCACGCCACGGCACGGATGAGAGATGGCGTGCCGCCGAGCTGACTTCTTGTTGGTCGCCGCGTGTGTGTGTATGTACGTGTACGTGCAGACTTCATGGGACAGGCGGTGATCACCATCACGCCCGAGATTGCAGAGGTCGGCACGCATCGGATGTGGCTGCAGCTCCAAGGCCGCGGGAACAAGAAGGAGAACGTCTCCGGCGCCGTACGTCGACACGCGACACGCGACACGTGACACACACACGTCGCATGCCGTCATGCAGTTGTTCACGCTGCTGGTGTGCTGGTACTCGTGGTGATGGCTAGATCGAGGTCGAGTTCGTCGTGCGCTTGATCGATGAGGTGCTCGGCAACGTCGCGAGCGATAAGCCCAAGCGCTCGGCGCGCCGCTCGATCACGCACTTGGTGCGCCTCGGCTCGGCCGGCTCGGTCTCGAACGTCATGCCGCCGACAGCGCTCTCGCGCTCAGCCTCGGGCGCCCTCTCGCCAAAGGGCGAAGCGACGCCGCGTGCCGCGCGCTCACATCCATTGTTCGGTACGCGCGTCGAGTACGCCCGCCAATGCCGCCATCATCGCCCTTCGTATTGACGTCGGCGCGAATGTGGCGCTCGCAGGCGTCGAGCTGGAGGATCTCATGGCGGCGCAAGCGGCCACGCATCCCAAGCTCAAGATCCCGCTCTTCCTGCACAAGACCTTGGAATGGCTCCACGCCCACAACAGTACGTCTGCCGTCTGCCAACGACGCGCGTCACTCGTCGCTCGCACACTCGTACGCTCGTGACAATGGCTGCTGACTCGATCTCTCGCTCTCGTCCACAGTGGACGAGACGATCGGTATCTTCCGTGTCGGTGGAGTTCAACGACGAATGGCTTCGATTCGAGCCGAGCTCGAGAACAGTACGTCGCCATCGCTCGCTTGGCAGCCAGCGACTGAATCGCGGTGCTGACCTCACTAACGACTCTCGCCAGACCCGCCCAGCGCTACCGTCTACCAAGACGATGCCAGCATTCACGACATCTCGGGCTTGGTCAAGGCCTGGTTGCGCGAGCTGCCGACGCCACTGTGGACCTTCCCGCTGTACGACGTGTTCTTCGATGCTGCAGGTCCGCTTGCCTCGCACTTGCCTCGCGCGCGCTCGCGTTGCCACCTTCTCAAATCCGCGATGAACGTTGTGTGCGTATGTGCGCGTGACGCCAGAGCAAACCAAAGTGCCGTCGCAAGAAATCGTTCTTGCTGCGCTGAGCACACTGCCGGAGCACAACATTGCCGTCACGCACACGCTGATGCGCATGTGCCACGAACTGGCGCTCAACAAGGAGGTCAACCGAATGGACGCACAGAACCTCGCCATCGTCATTGCTCCCAACCTCTTGTGGAAGCCACAAGTACGCAGCCCAGTCTCTCACGCTCTTGCATGCGTGTGCTCACACCATCGCTGCTGACGCCTCTCGCTCGCACTTGCGCCAATGCAAAGGCCGAGGATACATTAACGTCCTTGATGGAGTACCGCAACTCGCTCGCTGTCATTACTGACATCACTCAGGCGCTGATCGAAAACTACGATGACATTCCCATGTTCACATCGGTATGCAGCGGTGATACTTGATGATGAGAGAGTGAGCCACCTGCTTACTCTTGTGTATGCGCGCTCGCGATGGCTATGCTCGCGAATTCAGCGAGACCAAGCGGAATCCGACACGGCTGCATGCAACTCTGGTCCCGTGCTCATCGGTAGGAGCCGACAACGCGTATATGCGCCAGTCGCTCCCAAGATCCTCTCGATCGCCGAGATGGACTCGCATACTCTCTTCTCGGTGCGTAGAATTGGGAGATGACCCAGTTTGCTAGCCGGTTTGCTCACTCACGCTCTCGACAGAGCTTCGATATTGACGGCAGCGGAGCACTCGACCCATTGGAGTTTGCTGTATTCTACAAGGACCTGTCGGCAGCTCTCGGAAAGCGCACGCCGACCAACTGCGAGATCATGGAGGTCATCAACGCTGTCGACGCGAATGGCGACGGCGAGATCACGTTTGCCGAGTTCTCGGCCTGGTGGGACCAACGCGCTCAGCAGTAGCAGTAGCACGGCAGTCGATTGAGGATAGGGAGAGTGAGAGAGTGAATGAGGATGTTTGTTGTTTGGTGTGATAGAAAGCAGTTGAGATCGACGCGCGTTGTTTTAGTGCCGGCGTGCTGTAGCGTTGTTGTAGCAGCGGCATCGAGGAGCCGCCGTCGTGTGTCGCGGTTCCTCGATCCTCCCTCTGTATGTGTATGTATCCATTCCGCGTTGCCACAAACCCACCCACCCACACACACACAAGCGTACTCGTCTCGCCATCGCCCATCGCCCATCATCACCATCGTCGCAGCAGCAGCAGCAGCAGGAGGAGGAGTGGCTTGGGAGTCCGCTGAAGCGACATTCGTTGTTTGCTCGAGTCACGCACACATCAGCGATCTCCCCCAACCATGCAGGCTCTTCGTAGAGCAGCCATCTCTCTCGTTCGTACGCGCCTCACGTCGGCTCCAACCCTTGCACGAACGACATCTCTCTCGCACCTACGGCATGGCAGCTCCTCTTCCAGCTCCTCGTCGTCGTCAACAACAACAGAGAAGCCCGTGGCGAAGGCACCTCGAGCACCCAGAGAAGGCACTGAAACGCGCCTGGTCGTGGCCGAGCTCAAGCACCGCCTCGCGAGCTTCCGCGTCGCAGGCATCTCGCTCGGCATCTTCGTCTTGATCCTCGCACTGCCGGTGCTGCTGTGGCCGGTGTTCGATCTGCTGCTGTTCCCGTGCGCGTGTCGCAAGGCCATCGCGCGCCGCAAGTTCGATGACGGCTGCCACACTTCGTGCTCGCTGTCGCGCGAGGTCGACGCCGCCGACGCCATCGAGCAGCTGCGCCAGATCATCGCGTCGCACGAACGCCAGGTCGTGTGCCTCACGGGGCCCGAAGCCAGCGAGTTCGCGCGCCACTTTGTGCGCGAGCAGCGCTTCTGCGGCTACATTGACTACCGCCGTATCTTCGACATGAACCCGCACGTACGCGCGTGAGCCACGACTCGCTCGCTCACTCTCGCGCACTCTCTCTATGGCTGCACGATTGACACGACGAGATACGCGTGCAGGAGGTCGCGTTCCTGAGCGAGCTGGGCCTGTTTGGGCGCCTGCTGAACGTCTACGTCAAGGCCGTGATCTTCCTCGGCTCGCTGAGCTCCAAGCGCCACCCGCACATTGATGCGCTGCTCTACACGCACGCCGTCAACTCGACCTTTACGAGCGCGCTGCAGCAGTACAAGCAACGCGAGCACGAGCTCGAATGCAGTCTACGAGCAAGCGCAGGCGCCGGCGCAGCCACCGACGCGCGTCGGCAGCAGCTCGCGGCCTATCCGCCCTTCATGGTGTACGACCACATCGACACGCTGTGCGACGCCACCGACTCGACGATCGGCGAGTCGCAGCGGCTGCACGTGTTCCTGACGTACAACTTTGCCGAGTACGCGCTGATGCTGCACCACGACCAGCGTCTGGCTCGCATCGTGATCGTGGCGCCCGATAACCCGTCGGCATTGCGCACCAAGCACGTGGCGCACTTGCATCGCCATCTGCAGTTCTATCGCGTCGAGTTGGACGAGCACAACGTCTTCCACATTGCGCCCACGACCTTGGCGCAAGAGGAAGAGCGCTACGGGCCAACGCTGGTCGTGCCGGCGCAGAAGCCTCAACCGCCAACGTTGCCTGCTGCTCCTGTGAAGCCATCTGAACCTGCTCCTGTGACGCCGTCTGAACCTGCTGCTGTGAAGCCACCTGAACCTGCTGCTCCTGTGGTGCCACCTGAACCTGCTGCTGCTGTGAAGCAATCCGAACCTGCTGCTCCTGTGATGCCATCTGAACCTGCTGCTCCTGTGATGCCATCTGAACCTGCTGCTCCTGTGAAGCAATCCGAACCTGCTGCTCCTGTGAAGCAATCCGAACCTGCTGCTCCTGTGAAGCAATCCGAACCTGCTGCTCCTGTGATGCCATCTGAACCTGCTGCTCCTGTGATGCCATCTGAACCTGCTGCTCCTTCTGAACCTGATACTCTCGATAACGATGACCTCGAGGTGCCCGAACTCACCAACACAGTGATCTAAATACAAAACCCATCAATCGTGCATCCATTCGTTCGTTCGTGAGGATTGGCGGATTGGCGGATTGCAGCGACGAAGCGAAAGTTCTCGCGTTGCGTTGGCTTCTTCTGCTGCTCGCTCTCTCGCTGCTGCTGCTGCTGCGCTCTCGCGTTCTCGCTCGCTCTCTGTCGCTTCTCGCGGGCGTGCCAGCACCATGGGTGGCTCTCCGTCGAGCGAGCGTCGCCGAGAACAAGCCTCCGGCCCAATCACCGAGTATCTCTGGAAGATCGTGGTCGTGGGCGAGATCGGCTCCGGCAAGGTGCGTTGTAGTCGTTGATTCCCTCGATGCCATCATCGTCATCGTCGTCGTCATCATCGTCACTGTTCTGACGCTCGGCTCGATAATGGCTGTGGCTGTCGATGCGTGCTCCTGGTCGTTCACAGACAGCGATCATCAAGCGTACGTCGCGGTGTGGGGTGTGAGGGGTAGCAAGTCGCGTGACCCGCGATCGCCATCGAACCAACGAGCCAACCAACGAGCCAACGATGCGGCTGCTATCGCGTAGGGCTCGTGCACAACATGTTTAGCGTCAACTACCTCTCGACCGACTGCGTGGACTTTGCGTACAAGTCACAGCCGCTATCACCCGAAGCCATAGCACGCATACAATTCTGGGTACTTGCTTGTTGCCTCTCGAATCTCGCTCGCATTCACACGAGCTCACCTCGAGTGCCACCACCATCGTCATCACAGGATATCTCGGGCAAGGAGCGATATGGCAAGTTCACACGAGTGTACTATGAAGGCGCCGTGGCAGCGGTGGTGGTGGTCGACCTCAGCCGCGAGCAGTTCGAATCGTCGCTCGCAGGCGCCGCCATGTGGGTCACCGACATCACCACCAAGGTCATGCTCGCTCCCGAGGTGCCGCTGCCTGTGATTCTGCTCGGCAATAAGAGTATGCGCCGCGCCGCACCGCCCCGCTTGGCTGCTGCACTGATGAGCGCCTGCAACACGCGCACTCACTCGGGTGCTGCGTGTGCCAGTGGATACATTGAGCGAGGAGGAGCTGGCGATCGCCAAGGCCCGATTGGATGCGTTTGCTCGCAAACAAGGCCTGTACGGCTGGTGGACCGTCTCTGCCAAGGACGACATCAACATTGCGACGCCGTTCCATACGCTGCTCGGCAAGATCATGCGTCTCTCGGAGGCAGCGCCATTCATTCAGTACGTGTGTTTCCTCTTCGTCGATGCACGTACTCGCTCACTCATTCACTCATTCATTCGGTTGTCGCCGTGCTTGTGAGTAGGCAAACGCGAGTGATTCCCATTGCAACGAGTGAGGCAGGCGCTAGTCAATGAGAGGCACCTCGATGATGCGCTTGCTTGTATGTTATTGTAATACACGCTCTCTCTCTCTCTTACGCAGTCGCGTTACGGGTTACAAAGGGGGTTATATTCAAGTACAACAAACCACACGCGGCATCGCGCGAGTGAGACAGACAGAGTGCGACGGAGGCTCTACGAATGGAAGGTGAAGCGTAACGAGGGCTAGAATGTGTGCGTGGCGGCCATCACGGATGCATAACGAGAGTTGGAGAGAGACAGGTGGATAAACCGAACGATCGATCGAGGACAATACTACAACAATCGCGCCATTAGGTACGTGTCTTCTTGGTCGAACCGAGACTTTTCGATCTTGTAGCTCGAGGCGATCTCGTGTTCTATGGTGCGCACGCACACATATCATCCACATATGAGTGAGCCAGTCGTGTCGATGTGTATCGCATGCCTGGCGCACGTACCAACTCCACGAACGACCTCCAAGAGTTCGATCGATACACCGGCGTTGAGCTTCATGCGAGCTTGTATCAGGTCTCGCAGCTCCTTGGCCGTCATGCCCTCGCGCACCAGGAACGAGCGGAATCGACACGTGTCACCCTCGTCATCCTCGGTAATGTAGACACGAATGATGAACACCTCGGCGTCGCTGGCATCGCCCTTGAGCACGAGCGGCGACGATTGTAGCAACGAAGCCGAGAGCAACGATGGCGGTGGTGCGCCGTCGCCCGAGACGCCGCCAACGCCGATGGCTTGCGATACCGAGATTGGCATGCCGGGTGGGATTTGTACGAGTGGCGGAGCGGCTTGCTGCTGCTGTTGTTGTTGTTGCTGCTGCAATACTTGTTGTTGTTGTTGTTGGAGTTGCAGCTGTTGATGCTGCTGTTGTAATATTTGCTGCTGGAACAGCAAGAACTGCTGCTGTTGTTGCTGTTGCTGCTGGAAAAAGAGCTGCTGTTGCTGGTGCTGCTGTTGCTCGAGCTGTTGTTGCTGCTGCTGCGAGGCGTTGAGGATCGAAATGTAGCACTCGAGCAAGTAGGTCACGACGCTCTCTTCGTCGACGTTGTAATCAAAGTCGGTCGTCGAGAGGAGCTCCGGCACGCGGAGAGCCTCCTGCGCCACCGAGAAGGCGAGCGAGAGGTTGCGGTGTTTGTTGGTGGCATCGACCTGTGACCAAGACAAGGCCGCCGGTGCATGGGCGCAGATCAAGGCGCAGAATGCGAGACCATCGCGGAACGAGAATGCAAAATCGCGAATGTCGACGCTATCACGGCCCTTGGTGGCTTCGGTACACCTAGCGAGCGGGAGAGCGAGCGAGAGAGAGAGAGCGCGCGCCTCATTCGAGTCAGTTCACCAGTGCAAGACGAGCACGAGCAGGTGCTGGCATACCAGCGCAGTAGAAACTCTTTGACCTCGTCGTTGGTTGCTTGTGGCGTGCCGATCTTGTACTTTTGCACCTGGCGAATAATGTTGCCGACCAGCGTCAACATCACGTCGGCGTTACCGTCGACAATGTCAGCCGTCGCCTCGGCACCAATATCGACGCCAAAGTCCTGAGGAGAACGAAAGTGACACACTCACGAGTGTGAGTGTGCGTGTGCGTGTGCGCGAGCGCGAGTGATACCGCATCAACGCAATCATGACGTACGTGGAACCATCGCAGTGCACTGTCGATGAAATCGATCTGCTGCATCAACGAAGGCGGAGCATGATCGTTGGTACCATCGCCAAGGAGGTCGCCCACATACGACTGGATTCGTGGCGGAGGCAAGTATCGAGCCCACGGCAGCTCCTCGTAGATGATGTTGATCAGGTCCGACAAGAGCTGCTTGGAGCAGAGGCGTTAGCACGACTATCGTGGCAAAAGTGTGGCGGCTCGGCTCGGCTCGGCTCGTACCGATCCATCGCAGAGGTTACTCGAGAAGCTCAGCAACTGCTTGCCGCGCTTCGAGAGCATGACATTCAGCCAGCACATGTAGGCCTTTCGTCGCATGACCTTGTTGACCTGCGAGATCGATCGATCGTTCGTTCGTCAGTGAGCGCCTTATTACGAGTCTGCGTCTCACGAACGTGTCACGCAAATGTGCGGGTGTGTGTACCTTGGCGACGAGCGACATCCTCTTCCAGACGGCATCGTGGCGGCGTTGCGATAGTGACGAGAGACACGAGCGAATCGTATGGTACCACACGTCGAGCTCGCTTTGTGTGTTGAATGAAAAGTGATAGGTGCCATGTACGTTCATGACAACCAGGCGCGGTCTCCCTTTCTTGCCGTACTCGACCTCAAAGTTCATTGATCCTGCCGAGAGAGAGAGAGAGAGAGAGAGAGAGAGAGAGAGAGTGAGAGAGAGAGAGTGAGAGATCAGCTGACGAGGGCGATGGCGATACGCGACGAGCGAGCCGTGTACCTTCGAAGCGAATGATTCGCAAGGGCTCCGAGTCGGTGTGCAGCTTAAAGTACGCCAAGCTGTTGGGCGATAGCGACACCCACCTTCGCTTCCACTGTGTGCCCTTGCTGCGCTTGCGCAGGTAGCTGGCGAGGAGGATCGTGACCTCCATGCTGGACGACGGCTTGGGCTTGGGCGCCACGCACGAGAACACCACAATGTCGCGCTTCTCGCCACTGCCACCGCCGCCGGCCGCGCCGCCGGCCGCCTCGTTCGTGCTGCTGCGTATCCGATTGGGCGCCATCTCCATCATGACCGGCGCCTGGCGGTTGCCGACGTACAACGACTGATGATGCGACTTGGAGTTGGGGAGCTCGGGCGGCGTCGCGGGCCGAATGACCGACATGCGAACTCCGGCAGCCGCAGGTTCTCGCTGCAGAGGCAGCAGCCGGCGAGCGGCGAGAGTGAGTATGCATGGCAGCATGACGACGACGACGACGAGGAGGAGGATGATGGCGATGTGGCGGTACCGATGGGAGAGAGCTCGCCGATGAGGCGCTCGTGGACAGCGAGGCAGACGAGGGCGTGCGCGACTCGAAGGACGATGCGGCGCCGGTGGTCTGCAGGCTGGTCGAGAGCGCGCTGATGGGCCGCGACGACGCCGGAATGGCTTGCGCGCGCGACGCCTCCTCTTGCAGCGAACGAATCAGCCAGCTGGGTGCGGCGGCGTTCGAGGACGCGCTGGCCGCCGTGGTGAAGTGGCTCGGCGACGGCGAGCGCTGCGCTTGCAGCACCGCCGCCTGTGGAGGTGCCGGCGCCGCGCCCATCGGCGGCTGCTGCTGCTGCTGCTGCGTGCTCGGCGGCGGTGGCAGTTGCGGGTGCGTCTGCGGCATCGGTGGCAGCTCCTGCACCCAGCCGACTGATGGGACCATGCCGATCGCACCACGAAGCTCGCATTGCCACCAGCCACTGCATAGAATGCCTCGTGGGTGAGAGCCAATCATCGACACGAGCGAGCGAACGAACGAGCGACCGAGCGAGCGAGCGCACCTTGGGTCTTTCTGGAGTACGTTCAATACGTCGCCGCGTGCAAACGTCAACTCGGTGTTATCCATGGCCTTGTAATCGAAGAGTCCGATGCACTTGCCAAGCACACTGCAGCAGCGACAACCAACCAACCAATCAACCAACCAACCAACCAACCAGCCAACCAACCAGCCAAGTTTGCAGGTCATCAGTGCGTCTCACTCACGCGTAACCAACTCGCGCTCTCGCGACATACGGCACCGACAATCGAGCCTCCACGACGCCATAGCTCCCGACCGACGCCGCTCCGTCACTACTGGCCATCGTTCAAGCGCACCGCCCACACCACGCCGCCAGCCAGCAGAGCGAGCAACCAACGAGCAACGAGCCGCAGCGGTGGCGAAGAGAGCGAGCGAATGAGCGAAAGAGCGAAAGAGCGAAAGAGCAACCAACGGCAGCGAAAGTGGCGAAACTCCGAAAGTGCCGAAAGTGATCGGTAGAGCAATACGGCGCTCAAGGTCGCCTCGCTCTTCATCTTCGATCGATCTCGATCTCATTCGCTGGTTCATCGTGGTGTTGTCTCTCTCTTCGTTTCGTGGTGCCCGAGGCGACCGTACCGTCACCGACACCACTCACGCAGCGTCTCCCTCTCTCTCACACACGCCCGCTCTGAATCATGTTTGAGATCGAGGATGACCTGAGGCGTGCTCGCGAGGAGAAGCGACGAAAGAAGCGCAAGGAGAAGGAGGCTGCGGCTGCGGCTGCTGGCGGGAACGCGGCCGCTGGTGGCGATGGCAGCAGCGGCTCGGAGGTTCAGCTGCGCACGCATCGTCGGAAGCATAGCTCGGGCTCGAGTCAGAACCGCCTCTCCAAGTCGGTGGTCGATGTGATTGGCCAGAAGGTACTTGCGAGCGTCGCGGGCCAGGCGCCATTCCCTCCTCTCTGGCTGCTGACACGAACTTGTCGTCTCTCGCTCGCTCGCTCTCTTTCGGTGCGCGTTCGTGTTCGTGTATGAATCTCGCGATTGCAGCGGATCGTGCGCGTATATCTCGACGCACAGTCGTTCAAGACCGTCTCGGTCGATCTCACTACGACGGTCGAGCAGCTGATTCGCATGATGAGCAAGAAGCTGTTCAAGGTCGACACTTCGCTCTATCGCATCGTCGAGACCAAGAACAACAAGGGTGCGTGCGGTGGTGCGCTGCGCAACCTCGTGGCGAAACTCTCTCGCTGATTCATCCATCCACTCATCCGTTCGTTCATCCATCCATCGGTGGCGTGATGTGCAGAAACGATGGTGCTCGGTATGCAGGAGGTAGTGTTGAACCACATGAGCCTCTGGCCCGAGGATGCGTCGTATGCCATCATGTTCAAGGTCTCGAGCCTCAACTGTCCCCGTACATTTGCAACGACGATGATACTGATGATGGTGATGATGATGACGCTGCCTGGACGCGTTTGCAGGTCCCTCATCCAAGCACTCCTGAACCTACGTCAGGAGCGGGCACGGCAGCTGGCTCTCGAGCCGAACTACTCGCCTCACTCGCGGTACGAGGAGTGCTCGCCCTCGCCTGCTCTCTCTCTCTCTCGATACTCACTCGTGCGCGCTCTCTCGCTCTCGCACACATACACAGCCGAAATCGATCATTCGCTTCCATCTCGAAGGGCTCGATGCCAAGTTCAAGACGCTGCTCGTGTCCTCGAACCACACCATCGAGTTTATCCATAACGCGCTCGCCAAGAAGTGTCTGCCTCAGGACACGGCAGGCTTTGGTCTGTGCGTCGTGCATCTCGATGAGGTGTTGGACGATAGCGCCCCACGTACGTTACCTCTCCTCTCTCCCTCTCGTGCGCGGTGTCGTAAGTTGTACCAGGAGTGCTCTGGCACACCGACCGAGCCACGCACGTACATTGCGAGGGAGATACACACCGAGCTAACGAGCAGTGTATCGCAATGGCCGCCAACTCGATGCAGCTCCTCCCAACTTGCCTCGCGTGCCGTTGCGAGCCAACGAGAACGTGTTCGAACTGTACGACACGGCCAAGTCGCAAGGACACCAAGTCAAGTTTGTGTTCAAGCTGCTGCCGCCGCCAGAAGTCAAGTATCTTCCACCCAGTGTACGTCAGTATGCTGCGCGCTCGCGCGCTCTCTCTCTCTCACGTACTGGTGCACTAATTCGCCTCTCACTTGTCGCAGCTGCATCCAAGCTTGTTTGGCGGCAACTACAGCCTCGTCTCGCTGCTGGGAAAGGGAGGATTCGGGCAAGTGTGGCACGTACGCGAGACCAGTACCAATCTGTCGTACGCCATGAAGGTCATGAACAAGGTGCGGCAAGCGAGCGTCTGCTGCTGCTGTGTCATTAGCGGATTCGATCGATTGACTCGATTGCGCCCGCTTGCCCGCTTGCCTGCCCGCAGGAGCAAGTGATTGATCGCGAGCAAACCGACCACACGAATCTCGAGCTCGAGATTCTCGAGATGCGTGGCAAGACGCATCCCTACATTGTCGAACTCAAAGAGGCGCTACAGACGAACAGCCACTTGTATCTCGTGATGGAGCTCGTTCCTGGTGGTTCGCTGTTCGATCTCATCTCACGAGCCGACAAGCCGCTCTCAGAGTCGGCGGCGCGCTTCTATGCAGCCGAAATCCTGCTCGCACTCGAGGAGCTCCACAAGAACCACGTTGCTTACCGCGACATGAAACTAGAGAACATTCTCGTCGATCGTGACGGTACGAGCTCCCGCAAGATCGCCGACATAACGATCGCCAGAGCGAGAGAGAGAATGAGAGAGAGAGAGAGAGAGAGAGAGAGAGAGAGAGTCACTTGATTGAGTGATCACTAACGGACGTATTCGGCTTGGATTGGATTGAATTGGGCCTTGTGACCACGCCATACGATGATATACCTGATCTTTCTCTATCTCTCTCTCTCTGTCTCACGCTAGGTCATATCCGCCTGACGGACTTTGGCCTATCGCACAAATACACCGACGCGCAATCGATTCGATCCTTCAGTGGCACTGCCATCTATTTATGTACGTCAGTGTAACGACGCACATGAGAACGAGAATGAGAACGACATTGCTTACAAAGTGAGCGGCTGCTTGTGGCACACAGCTCCCGAGGTGTTGAATGATGGCGGCCATGGGCCGGCAGTCGATTGGTGGGGCCTTGGCGTGTTGTTGTACATTCTGCTGTGCCAAGAGCCTCCTTTCTACGCCGAGAGCAACCGCGAGATGTTCGAGATGATCCGCAAGGACGAGCCACCGTTCTGGGACCAACCGCATCTCTCGGAGCACGCGCTCTCGATCCTGAAGGGCTTCCTCACCAAGGACCCAGACCTGCGTCTCGGCAGCGGCGAGAACGGCATTCAAGACATTAAGCAACATCCGTTCTTTGCGTCGATCGACTGGGAGCAGATGCTCCACAAGCAAGTTGCACCTCCTTGGCAGCCGGCCATGGGCGAGACGCCAGGAGCGCAGATTCCAGTACGTCGTCCTCCTTGGCACACTTGCTGTCCACTCCACTCGCTCACTCCACTCGCTCGCTCGCGCTCTCTCAGGAACACTTGTTCGAAGAATCGTTCAGCATCGTGAGCGCTACGGGCGCACGCAAGGGCGAAGGTGCAGTGCGCATCGACAACTCGCATCGCTTCGCCGGCTTCTCGTTCGTGGCCTCCGACGTGTCGATGACGCCCGTCTCGCCATCGGCCGCGCCAACGACGAGCGAATCGCATGCAGAAGTGACGTCGACCAGCAGCGCCGAGACCGCCACCACGACGACCTCGGCGACCTCGGCGACCGTGTACGAGCTCGACGAATCGATCGTTGTCGAAGAAGCCGAGCCGATCATTGTGCTCGATGAGGTTACCAGCGAGGAGACTGCTTGATCTCGATGACGAGACGCGTGCCACTCGCTCCTCACACCACACTCCACGCACTCAACCACTCGCTCGCTTGTCCGCTACTCTCCCAACCTATCTCCCAACCTATCTCCTCTTGTACTATTTATTCCAAGGCCACTGATCGTCGTGCAATCCTCCGCCTCTCCTTCCCTCCATTGGCACTCTCCCACGCCCTTCTCCCTCTCTCTCTCTCCTCTATGTGTGTCACTAGTAATGGTGATGATGATGATGATAACAACAGTAATAACAACACTCTACGGGTGGTCGCATCGATGATACAAAAAGGAATGCACGACGGAGGCGCTTTATACTATTGCAAGCCGTACTCTTGAATGTACGCCAAGCAAGTGCGAATTGCTTGGCACGACGCTATACAGGGCAGAGAGTAGACCACCGAACATTGGTTGACGGATGGATGGATGGATGGATTGATACGGTACGCGCCCGTGTGCAGGCACGGACGCAGGGCGTTGTAGCGGGAATGCCGAATAATAGTAGTAAAGTTGGTGGTGCTAGGTCGAGTGATCGGTCGGCGAGATGCGAATAAACACTGGCCGAGTCTCGTTGTTGCGCTCGACCAGTAAGCCTCCGATACGCTCCTCGATCTCGGCTGGCAGCTGACCGGGTTCGAGGTTGTGTAGCAGAATCGAGAGTTCCTTGTCGATTTTTCGGACCTGCCAGCAGACGCACACGCGCACACACATACACACACGAGAAGCCGCATCAATACCGTGCTCTCTCAGCTTTCCAAGTGCACCGAGCAACGCGTACTGCTCGCCAAGGCCAAATGCGCCCATTGGTAGCCTCTTTCCAGCGCTTGCTTAATGTCGAAGGCGCTATGCCGAGCTTCTTGGCCGCCTCGCCTTGCGACATGGTGGCGTACTCGGACACGTTGACGAAGCTCTCTCCGCTTGCAGAAGTGGCAGCCACGGCAGCGGCAGCGTTGGCCACCGTGGTGCCGAGCGTGGTGTCGTAGTTGCGGCTCGAGGTGCTCGTGCTGCTGTTGTTGTTGCTCTCGTCCATGAGCTGGTTCGGTAAGCTGGATGTGGCCGACACGAGCGAGAAGCAAGAGGAGGACGAGGAGGAGGAGGACGAGGAGGAGGAGGACGAGGAGGAGGATGGAGAAGCCGAGCCGACGGGCGACGAGGAGGCGACGACGACAGCCGGTTGCGGCGGCCCGAGGCCCACGATGCCGAACGAGGCGGCGATCGGGTCGATGGTGGTGGACGACGAGGT
>Ga0209935_1001600_pt1 | contig 33800 bp, 42 predicted proteins | sample ThiBio_1000_plan_2_FD_183958 | JGI IMG/M metagenome (GOLD analysis project Ga0209935, IMG submission 183958) | Wastewater bioreactor microbial communities from Cape Town, South Africa - Thiocy_cont_1000_plan (SPAdes) | ecosystem: Engineered > Bioreactor > Thiocyanate-remediating >...
AGGTCATCACGTTGTTGATCTTGGTACGCTCCTTGAACTCAAATGACACTCCCACCACGAGCGACTCGGGAGCGACGGGAGTCGGCGGGGGTGGCGGTGGCGCCTCCGGGAGACGACGAAGCACCTCATGGAGGAGCTCGGTGTGCTGGCGGGACACATCTTCCTGATGGAGCACAAGAGCCACCAAGGTCCGAAGAGTGGCTTGGATTGCCTCACAGTTGGCACACGAGGTACTCGTGTGAGTGACCTCACCGTGCTGCTGCGACTCGTCCTTGGGTTTCAGTTCGGGTCTGGTGAACACCGTTGCTCCTCTGCCCATGTCTTCGAACTCGGAGTAAATGTCCATCAGATCGCTGTCTGCTGCAACTTGAGGGCAGACCGCTTGTGGTGCCGTGGAATCATCCAACGACAGGAAGCGGCGGGAAGGCTGCGTGACATCGACAGGAATTGTCGTCACAGCTTCGCCCTCGGCAGGGCTCGCGACGTTGCAGGCAGGAGATCTTGAAGGCGAAAGAGAAGAGCAATCAGCCTCGGGTGCGGGTGCGGAGCTCATGTTGGCGGATTGGTCGGTGCCGGGGAAGAACCACCCGCGCTCCGCCACTGCTCCGGGGCTCACTCCGCCAAGAGCTCCCACCATGGAGTTCCAGTCCGTGCCTCCATTTTGGGAGGCTCCATCGAGACTCGAAAGAGAGGCTTGGCCGCCCATCTGACTCGATGGAAGTCCTTGAGAGTTGTCCAGCGCCACCGTACTATCGGCAGAGGCTGGAATGTACGATTGCTGGTCAGGGGCTGTCGGCGTTGAGGAGAGTGGCTCGGTAACAAGAGTTGCAATGGGAGCGGTTTCTTGTTGTTGAAGCAGGAGCTCGCGATCAGAGGGTGGCAACCAGCCGTTGGAATGCTCCGAGCCAGTGTAACCAGCAGGAGCAATGGGAAGGAGCGGGTCTGGCGAGCTGTATGCTTGCTCGACAGCTGTTGAGGTGGTGGCAGTAGTAGCAGCAAGGCCGCTGCGTTGTCGAAGTCGGAGCTCTCGATCAGAGGGTGGCAACGAGCCGTTGGAATGCTCCGAGCCAGTGTAACCAGCGGGAGCAATGGGAAGGGCCGGGTCTGGCGAGCTGTATGCTTGCTCGGAACTCGAATCGACAGTGGAGACGGCAGTACCACGTTGTTGAAGCAGGAGCTCGCGATCAGAGGGTGGCAACGAGCCGTTGGAATGCTCCGAGCCAGTGGAGCCAGCGGGAGCAACGGGAAGGACCGGGTCCGGCGACTTGTGAGCTTGCTGGACAGCTGCGGAGGTGGTGGCAGTAGTAGCAGCAAGGCCGCTGCGTTGTCGAAGTCGGAGCTCTCGATCAGAGGGTGGCAACGAGCCGTTGGAATGCTCCGAGCCAGTGGAACCAGCGGGAGCAACGGGAAGGACCGGGTCTGGCGACTTGTGAGCTTGCTTGACAGCGGTGGAGGCGGTGGCGGCAGCAGCACGTTGTCGAAGCTCCTTTTTGGACAATGGTAACGCGGAGGGCGTTCCTGCTGATCGAGAGGCAGTGGTGCGGCTCTTGCTCACCATTGTAGGACAGAGGAACATTCGGATCTGCCCAAACATACGAGACAGCGCGAGCTTGGAGGGAGTTGGTGCGGCGAGGAAGGGATGGAATGTCCTTCGCAGCAATCGCTGTTCTTTTGTTCCTCCGTGCCGCACTCTGCGCTCGCTGGTGAACGCACGGTGCGCTCGCTAGCGAACGCACGGTACGCTCGCTGGTAAACGCACGGTGCGCTCTCTGGAGATCGCATGGTGCGCTCGCTAGCGAACGCACGGTAGACCCACTGCGACCATGCCTCTGCGAATGGTATTTCAGGGACGCAGTTGTGACTGCAACCTCATCCAACCACTCAGCCTTCCGTCAGCTCGCTCCCCTCATCTTCGACACTGCCACAATGGTGCGCCTCCCGATCTCGCTCAAACGCATGTGATCGCCTAGCGAGACTGACCATCTGTGTTATCCACGCTCAGGGTGATGTCCGTCTGCGCCTCATCAAGTCCATCGCAGCTGCCAAGGCTGAAGAGAATGACATTGTTCTCGTGCTGGACTCCTCCGGATCGATAGGCGACGCCGACTGGCAGAAGATGTTGCAAGCGTGCGAGACCTTGCTCACGACCATGAGCTCCAAGCCGATACGAGTGGCAGTCGTTGTGTTTGATACCACGGCGTCGATCATCTGCCCGTGGACCAACGACTACGTGTCGGTCATGGCCACACTGTACGGTACGCAAGGTGCAACTCACGATGCCTCTTCGGTTCCTCTTGCTGACTTGAGCCTCGACCCCAGCGCACGTGCGATCTCGAGGCACTACCAACACTCTCGATGGCCTTCAGAAAGCTCGCGAGCTGTTCATCACTGGGTCTGCGGCGAACCGAAGTCGCTTGGTGTTCCTGTTCACGGATGGCCTAGCCAACAATCACCCAGGCTCTGCTGCCATGGCTCTACGAGAGTGCCCCGTGCGTTCCATGACCACGAAGAATGGTCACATCATGATGGCGTCTGATACAGATTGATTTGTGAATGCATGTAGGCCAAGATCTTCTCGGTCGGCATCGGCAGCGGAGTATCTCTCACGGAGCTGTCGAAGGTGTCGTTCGAGGAGCACTGCTTCATGTTCGAGTCGTTCGACGAGCTGCGCGAAGTGTTCTCGAACCTGGTCGGTGATGATGACAACCCTTTCGCCATGCACGACTACTCCGTCGAAGTCGACGTCCAGATGCGGTCGGACACACCGTTCTCGTTCCAAGGCGTGTTCCCGCTGTTGGTGACTCTCACGAACAACGGCAAGCTCCCGATTCCAGCAGGCACTCGAGTGGCGCTGTCGGCTCCCGACTTCTTCACTCGCTGCATGGTTGGATTGTCGGAGGCTCTCGAGCCTGACACATCCAAGTCTCTGCGAATCGACTTGAAGGTTGTGGCTGGCGCGACATTGAAGGACCTGCCCGAGTCGGTTGCGTTCCAGATTTCGCATCCAACTCAGCGCATCACGATTCGCTGTGCCGCAAGCAGCATCGCTCTTGGCACAGGTACGCGCGTCATTTAGCACTCAGAGATCAAGAGACCAGGCTTGAGTTGACCCAACGGCATATCACTCCTCAGAGCTTGTGGGACACGCGATCGTGCGCACTCCGCCACCAGAAGACACAGTTCCCGAGTTCAACATCATTTTGTTCGGATTGGCGGGATGCGGCAAGAGCTCGTTCCTCTGCTCGGCACTGTCGGCTCTCTGCAGCTCGTTGCAGATGAACGTTACGACAATCGGAGGTCAGAGCGATCACGTCACCGACAGGTACTTCCGCTATCGGCTGTCGACCTACTGTCCTGGAGCTCGAGTCAACTTGTGGGACGTCTGGGGTTTGGACGTCGACAACTTCAACAACGACTCGTTCAAGCGCTTCCTCACTGGCGATGTGCCGGACAACTACAACATGGTGGAGGCACTGAACATGAACATCCTGGACATGCCCGACATTCGCGCATCGACGCCTGCTGAAAGGGAGATTCACGCAGTGCTCATGTTCATGCCCCTCGGATACTTGGAGCTTCCTGAGGAGCTCCAAGCTCAATTCCGCCGCAACGTCGAGATTGCGATGCGCCAAGGTATGGATTTGGATTGCACAGCCCCCAACACACACTTGCCGTGTTATTGAATCGCTCACGGACTTCTGTCTCTCTGACTGTGGCTGTGCGCGGCAGGTCGCAATGCCATTCTTGTTGTCACTCGAATGGACACGCTCGGAACAACTGCCGAGCGAGAGGCATACCGCAGCCGGCTCGCTGAGCACTTCAAGATTCCCTCGAGCCGCATCCACATGATCAAGAACTACACCACTGAGGAACGCAAGACGTTTGCGATCGACAAGCCGATCTTGCAGCTCTTGGAGTCTGCCATCGACTTTGCCGGGCAGTTTCTGGCTCAGCGTCGTCGCAGAATTGGTCACGCGATTCCGGCCGTGCCGATGGGAGTAACGGGTGCGGGAGCTGGACTTCAAACTCTACCGGACCAATCGCCCAAGACGCAGCCTGCGATTGCGCAGCCCGCAACAATCAACGAGGCCAACCAACAGCCTGTCGGCCAAGTTTCTGCAGTTCCAGCGGCGGCAGCCGCTCCAGCAGGCGACGCGGCGATGGCTCCCGCGAAGCCTGAAGGACCACCAGTGGCCATCTGTGTATGGAATGGCCACGCGTACTTTAAGTGCCGCCTCACCGCCAAGTCGACCTTCGGTGCAGTTCGAACTCAGGCGGTTCGGTTCTTGAAGCTTCCAGGCCATGCTGACGACTGGTTCCTGCAAGATGAGGTATGGTGTAGTGTTCGCTCTTTCGAGAGCTAGTCCCAAGTTGTGCTGTTGTTGTTGCTGATACATCGTCGTGGAACAGGAGCAACAAATCCTGATGGACAACGAGTTGGTCCAGGAGACGTTTGCGGGAGCCGGTGCTGGAAGCATCGACGTGGACATTTGCTCCAACGCGTGAATGATCGCGCGCTAGTCAGAGTCAGCTCAGTCAAGTAAATATCACATTTGTTCAGTTCATATCCGACTCTCAGCAACCGTGCTCGACGCCATCGCACTGATTGATGGCCCATACGCGTGTGTTCGATTCGGCGTATGGCATACATGCGTTATATTTCGATTCGAGGTTGTGGAGTATTGTGTTCGTCATCACCAGCAACACCAGAAGCAGCTCGTTGAAGGAGTTGGTGCTGTTGTTGGAGAGCTTGGAAGTGAATGGTTGCTTGCGCCTCGTGAAAGAGCTCGATGCCTCGCGGGTCCTGTAGCTCACGATGCCATATCCAACCCATCGAACATCAGTCATCTCATTCAACTCATCATGATTGTGAGTGAGTGAGTGAGTGAGGGTGTGAGTCACATACATTCCAAGGATATCGAACACCAAGTTGATTAGAGACGTAGCCGAATGCGACACGAGTCTCGGGATGCCACACCGACAGAGATCCTCCGATACCACCCCAGCCGAATGAGCCATCAGCGAATGCAGCGATGCCTCCTCGCGTGAACGATAAGCCGACACGGAGCGTCTCATCGAACGGTGTCGATCGTGTGTCGTATTCCAGTGCCTTGGCGACGGTCTCACGACGTAGCAGAGACCGCGTCGGACATCCGAGCGGTGTCTCGCCGTACTGTGCAAAGACGCTCGCGAGCACGCCGAGAGCGTGGGCCGTGGCGTACGTGTTGATCGAGGCGACTGGCAACGACAGGAACGACGGGTGCGTGTACTGCTCGTACCAGGGTCGCGACTCGATCACGACCTGCCGCAGCGACTGATATGCCAACGATCCTTCGCGCTGCTGTGTGCTAGCGGCGGGGCTCTTGCCACTGCCGTCGATCGTCGTATTGGATTGCAACAAGTGTCGAATCACCTGCGCCTCCGAGTCGTCGAGTCCCCAGAATCGAGCACCGGTCGATGGCAGAAGCACGCGTGCGAGAGAGTGTGACATCCACAACCGCGGCAGCACCGAGAGCGCTATCGACGCTGGCGGCAAGGTGTACCACGGCGATACTCGCGGGAACAGCTCGTCGATGTTTGGCAGGCCGATGAACATGTCGATCGAGAGCGGAACGGCAACCTCGTCCTCAAAGAAGCGAGCGAGCGATCGATGTTGCGGGTCGACACGGCGTAACAGCTCCGAGACGTAGAGCTCACGCGTCACGAGGTGTACGGCCTGGCGCGGTCCATTGACGACGCGGGAAGATCCAGGCTCACTGGAGCCGGCTCTCTTCGTTGTCGTACCAGCATCATCATCAAACTCGTTCTCGCTATCGGATTCTGCAGAACCCGAGTCCTTGGGTGGTGTCGGCGGTAGAGTACGCCACATGGGTCGTTGTCGAGCGAGTATCGTTGCGAGCTTCTCGACATCATTGAGGAGCTCCGGAGTGAGAGTCGTATCGAGAAGCACCAAGCCCGCTTGATGCATCATGAGTTGTTGGACCGTAATGAACTCCTTGCCGTTCTGTGCAAACTCGGGCCAATAGCTCACGATCGGCTTCTCGTACTCGAGCAGACCTCGATCGACCAACATGGCGACACACAAGGACGACGCCATCTGTCCGGCGCTCGTCACGAGCTGCAACGAGCTGTCGCTGTAGCGCTGTCGATCATCTTGCACACTGCTTGCATCGGGATCGTTGGGATCGAGCAGTAGCGGCAGATCGACCAAGTGTCGAGGTACATGATATCCTCCATACAATCGAACCACTGACGCGAGGTGTTCGATCAGTGTCGTGTACATGGACACACGCGCTCCCCAAGATTCGATGGCATACCCTCTTGACCATCAGCGTAGGCCGCGATCGAGGCACCAACATCCCAACCATCGTTGAGATTCGAACGGAATAGCTCGGCCACCGATCGAAAGTCTCGAACAATCCTACCCTCGAGATCATGTGATTCACAATACGATCGACTCGAGCGAGCCAATCCATAGAAACATCTATCAAGGAGCACGCACGCACGAGTGAGTTTGTTTGTTTGTTGCATCGATTCGAGAGTTGGCGGTAGTGGTGGAACGTACGAGAACGACACGTTCGGAGGCTTACTGGCCCAGATCAATGTCAGGTAGAATAGAAAGGCTACTAGACCTGTGAGGATCGATAGAACAATGTAGGGGCGCATAGCATCGTCGTTGTGGTTGTAGTGGTCTCTGTGAGTGAGTGTGCGTGTGAGAGCGAGCGAGCAAGCAAAGAACAGCAACCACCACATCGACTTCATCGACATGATCGAGATCGATCTCATTTGCTTCGTAGTCCACGCTCTGCCACATCATCGAAACGATCTCAAGGACCCCAACGTCATGAGTGCCGCGTCATCGAATCTACTCGCTCAACAACTTTCGAATGCTTCATGCCTCGGGAACCTATCGCAAGTGACAGCTCTGCTCGATCGTGGCGCAAGTATCGAGTGGCGCAACAGCGCCGACTATGGCAACACGGCGCTTCACGTCGCTGCCAAGCATGGGCGCGAGTCGACAGTTCGGCTGCTTCTTAACCGCGGTGCCAACATCAACGCCACCGCCAAGAACGATGTAACTCCACTGTTCCTTGCTGCGCAGGAGGGCCACGAGTCGACAGTTCGGCTGCTGCTCGAGCGCTCTGCCGACATCGGCAGATCAAGTATCACCAAGGCGACACCATTGTATATCGCTGCCGAGAGAGGCCACGCAGCGATCGTGCGCTTGCTACTGGATGCCAACGCAAACGTCTCTACGACTAGTATCAAGAATGCGACACCATTGTTTATCGCTGCCGAGAGAGGCCACGCAGCGATCGTGCGCTTGCTACTGGATAGCAGGGCGAGCTTGTCGACAGCAAACAAGCATGGCGCGACGCCGTTGTTCATCGCTGCCCAGAATGGGCACCTAGCGACTATGCGAGTACTGCTGGAGAGCAACGCCAACGTCCACTCATCTGCTATCGCTGGGTATACGGCACTCCACATCGCAGCGCAGAACGGCCATGAATCGGGCGTTCGCATGTTGCTTGACCACAGTGCCAGTCTCGAAGCCTCCACGCGCGATGGTGACACTGCGCTTCTCATCGCGGCACGCGAAGGCCACCGTGCAGTCGTGCAACTGCTGCTCGATCGCGGTGCTAACATCAACGCTGCTTCCAATACCAACGTCACACCACTAGACGCGGCATCTCGCAATGACCACGACGCGGTTGTGCACCTACTCCTAACCCGTGGCGCGAACAATTCGCTCGCTTCGGTACGGATATGATATGAATTAGTGCCGCAAGGAATGCGTCGCTGATATGAATCTCTCATTGCAGGTATCGAGCCGCGGACCTACTACTCACGAGGCCAAGACTGCTCGACTCGGTATGCCTCAGCCTGTCGCGACTGCTACTATTGTACTCACTCTGCCGTTCCTTGTGTGGCGCAGCTTCCAAAATCTGTGTGCTGATTGATCGCTCTCTCGCCTTGGGAGGAGGCCAAACACCTGTTCAAATCCTACAGTCGGCAACTGTCAAAGAACTCAGGCAAGAAGCTCTTCGTGTTTGCGGTATCGCCTCAACGTTCGAAACCAACTTGTTCCTTAGCAAAACGGACAATCTCGAACCGATTGGCGACGATAACCAATGCCTCGATGCTGTAGGAGTCTCAGACCACTCTTTGGTGTATCTAAGCTGCCAAGGTACGTCGTAGGAAGTTGGTACGCCATGTGTCCTTGATACTTATCGCCAGGCGATTTTGGGTTCCCCTTCAGATGCTCGAACGCCGCCAGCCTCTGCAGCTTGCCTACCCGCCGATCAGATGGAGTTCGCCGATCAACGCGTTTATTCGGCCAGCAAGAGGGGGGACACCAAGCTTGTTCGACAGCTCTTGATGTCTCGAGCGCCAGCAGGATTCACTTCCGTTACCGAGGGTGGCAATACTCCACTCTTCGTCGCATCGCAGAGCGGACACATTGAGATAGTGTCGCTGTTGATTGACTTTGGAGCCAAAAAGAATGTTTACTGTCAAGTACGATCGGTGTATCACCCCAAGTATTTGTACAATTTCACTCAGTTAGGATTTCTCTTAGGCTGGATTTCTTGGGTTCGGAGGCAAGTCACCTTACGACGTGGCACAGACCAAGGAGATGCGAGAGATGCTAGCGAAACGAGGTTTGCCAATGCTGCTTCCTATGGTGTACTGACAGACTACTGATGCTCGAGTTTCTCTGTGGTGTGCCAATTCAGAGCCACTGTTTGAGGTCATTGTCGATCGGTCCCGACTAGGAGATGCTCGTGCCCTCCGATTGAGACTTTTATCTCGGGCAACAGTGAAGCATCTCCAAGCAACAATCACGGGCACGATCGGTCTAGGCGCAGACCAGCAACATCTCGAGTTCGGCGATCAAGTGCTGACTACACCGAGTGCCTCACTCGTATCACTTGGAATCTCCGATTTCTCTGTGATATGGCTCGATCACCGAGGTGCGTGCGCTTACCGATGGAGTGTGATAGGTGTGGCGGATGCTGATGGCGTGCGGGCATTGTAGAGACCATCCAAGAGGCCAAGAGACGAGCTCGGGAGGCAGTATCTCGAGCCCGTGCTGCCGAGGCTCAAGCACGAGAGGCTCAATCTCGAGCCTGTACTGCCGAGGATCAAGCACAAGATGCCCAATCTCGAGCCCGTACTGCCGAGGACCAAGCGCGAGAGGCCCAATCTCGAGCCTGTGCTGCGGAGGCTCAAGCACGAGAGGCCCAATCTCGAGCCTGTGCTGTAGAAGCTGAAGCTGAGACGCGAGTACGAGCAGCCGAGTCTCGGGCGAATGATGCTGAGGCCCGAGCCAACCAGATATTTGCAAGAGAAGCGGCGTCGATTCAACTTCAAGACGCACTGGATCGCGTTGCATCGAGTGAAACTCGAAAACGAGATGCGGAGGTGAGGCTCGCCACGGAGCAAGCTCGGTTTCATGCTCTCGAGATACGAGCACAAGACGAGATCTTCGAGCAGCGATTCATGTCTGGTGCTTGTCGACGATCCGACGAGTTCCAAGTGTCTCGAGTGCTCGGCCAAGGAGACCAAGGCATGGTTGCTCAAGTGACATGCACGACTCCAGGCTTCAAGTGGAGTAAGAAACACTACGCCCTCAAAGTGTACTTCAACTTTGATCTCAACACGAATCAAGCTCGCAACGCATACATCCACGAGTTCATCGAGCTCGCGAAGCTTCCATCACATCCGAACATCGTTCGGTTCTTGTGTGAGTTCGTCGACGAGATCCACGACAACATTCGACCTCATCTTCCTGATGCTGCTCGCCAGAACTCGACCATCACACATCGAGACGGCACTCAAATCAATCGAAAGACTCAGTTCTTCGTGTTGGAGTTCGTCGAGATGAGCCTCTCTCGATTGTTGGCATCGAGGTTCGCACCGCCATCGATCGTTCCTCATCGAATGGTGGCTACGATCATTTCTCAAGTTGGATCAGGTCTCCGACACCTTGATCATCATCGATTGGCTCATCGAGACATCAAGACCGACAACATCTTGGTCGAGACTCGATTGGTCGATGCAACAACGAATGAGATCGAGATCACTCGATGTGTGTTGATCGACTTTGGAACGAGCTGTCGATTGAGCGACGACATGAAGCCAATCCTGCACACAGGAGTGGTTCTCGGTGCTCATTGGGGAAATGCATCTCACATTGCACCAGAGCTCCACTCAGCTCTTGGATCGGCTGTGAGAGCCAATCTACGCCAAGAACTGGAGCTGGACTACTCTCGACAATCAGTGTTCGAGCTTGGAGTTGTTGGATTCGAGATCGTCAATGGCTGTCATCCAGTGGAAGGCTATCCATTCAGTGTCACATCTCCATCGACAGGAAGAGTGCAATATGGCGAAGGAGATATTGCTCAGATCTCGGCAGATCGACTTGGATCGGAACATGCATCGATGTTGAGGAGAGCAGTGTCGTGTGATGCCTCTCGTCGACCATCTCTCGATGAGTTGATTGAATGTTTCGATCCGACAGGAGAGCTTGGCGTCGTTCATATCTTCTAGCAGCCTGCCTTGTGTTGACTGTACTATGCCACGATCAATAGACTGAAACCGTGAACCCTGACTCGATCGAGCGAATGAATGGATGTATACGTGCGTGCTGTATTGTATCATTGAGATTTGTTGTTGTTGTTGTTGTTCTTGTTCTTGGACGTGAGAATCGAAGAGTGATTCAACGTGGGAGCGTACGCGAGCCACATGGAGATCCAGACGCAGACCGAGAAGTAGCCCGACATCCAGATGAGGTCTTGGTACCAAGCGTCAAAGTCTCGCGTCACCGTGTGGCAGTGCGAGGCGTCGAGCACGCCGGCGACGAACGGCAGCGGCGGCGTGGTGCTCTGACGCGCGCGCTCGGCGTACATGGGAATGTCGACGTAGAACATGTACAGCACGTACACGAAGCCGAGCTGCAGCAGTCGCGTGAGGTACACGGCGCCGGACGAATGTCGCCAGCTCGGCGACGCCGTGGCTCCGCGCAACGACACGAGCAGTAGCACCGAGGCGAGCATCAGCAGCAGCGCCGAGCCCATCCACAGACTCTCCTCGATGCAGTGCCACCATTGGTTGGTGGTCGTGACGCCGAGCCACGAGGCGCACTCGGCCACGCACAGCGCCACGAACACCAGCAGACTCAACAGCCGCACGACGGTCGCGGTCTTGCTCGATGGCGCGGACTGGACGCGTGAGGACGTGTTGCGACTCACAGTCAGAGCAGCGGTCTCGCTCGCGAGCTGCGCCATGGCGAGTGCCAGCTGCGCGGCGAACGCCAGCTCGGCGACGGTGGCGACCGAGCGACCGACGACGGTGCTCGACAACCAGCTGTCGAACATGCACGTCCGCTCGACATCGATACGTGGCAAGGTCGCTCGTAGCGCGCATCCAAACACATACGGCATCGCAAGCCATCGCATACGCGATCGATACGACGCAGCAGCAGCGGCGCCACCGTTCGACGCTTGCGCACTCGTCGCAGGCAACACCAGCACCAAGTACGCCACAATGTTCACCAACGACACAAGGGCCAATGCCGCCCACCAAACCAACGTGTAGCGTTCATTCTCAGGACCAAGCGATTCCAACCACGCACCAAACATCAATGCCATTCTCTCTCGATACACACACACACCACGCAAAAGAGATCGACGAGATCGAGAAGGGAAGCAATACTATAGAGGCGTGAGAGAGACGAGGTCTAAAAATAGAACGAAACGGGGTATGATTCAGTGCCCCGGTTTCAGTGAGACGGGGCACGCGCGCAGAAAGAGCAACTACGCGCTCGTCCGTTTTCTCAGTCGCTCGTCTCCCTCGCCTCAGCAACCACTCCCTCCCTCTCCCTCTCTCTCGCACCACAACCTACAACACAAACAACAAGATGACCGAGTACAAGCTTGTGATCGTCGGTGGTGGAGGTGTCGGCAAGTCGGCCCTCACGATCCAGTTGATCCAGAACCACTTCATCGACGAGTACGATCCCACCATCGAGGACTCGTACCGCAAGCAAGTGACGATCGACAACGAGACGTGCCTGCTTGACATCCTCGACACTGCCGGCCAGGAGGAGTACTCGGCGATGCGCGACCAGTACATGCGCACGGGCCAGGGCTTCCTGTGCGTGTATGCCATCACGTCGCGCTCGTCGTTCGACGAGATCACGTCGTTCCGCGAGCAGATCCTCCGTGTCAAGGACCAAGACAAGGTGCCGATGGTTCTCTCGGGCAACAAGTGCGATCTCGAGAGCGAGCGCCAAGTGACGACGGCCGAGGGCCAGGACCTCGCCAAGAGCTTCGCGTGCCCGTTCTTCGAGACGTCGGCCAAGTCGCGCATCAACGTCGAGGAGGCCTTCTACGACCTGGTCCGCGAGATCCGCAAGGAGAACGGCGGCGGCAAGACCGACAAGCCCAAGAAGAAGAAGGGAGGCTGCGCCCTGCTCTAAGCCAGAGCGAGCGCTCTCTTACTCTCACGTACACGCGCACGTCGAGAGAGCGCAGCGTGAGTGACCCGCAAGATGTCGCTCCCTCGCTCGCCCTCGCCTGTATTCGTGGGCTGCACCAGCACGAGCCAAGGCTCTCACCAGTATCGACTCTCACTCTGCATATCATCTATATCGTTTGTTGTGCTACCCACTCAAACCCCACTCGCATACCCTGCACTCCCACACTGCATCCACACCCTGACCTGCCCTGGCGTTGTTTGTGTATCTGGCCCGCCATTCCTCGCGCACCACACGTTCTCGTATAAACCTCTCGCTGCCTTGTCTATTTATCCATCGATACCACAAGCTCCTCCATTCTCTTATTCTCTCTCTCTCTCTCTCTCTTTCTCTCTCATTCTCTCTCATTCTCTCTCTCTCTCATTCACACACTCTCTCACTTACTCTTGAGCTCTCGCCAATGGCTTCCCAAGTGGATCTCTCCACGCAACCGTACGCAGTACACTACACCTCGAATGATTGGATCGAGATGCGAGATGGCGTACGGTTGGCCGTGAGCATCTGGCGGCCCGACACGACGAGCGTGCGTGCTCCAGTGTTGCTCGAGTATCTGCCCTATCGCAAGGCCGACGACACGTCAGTGCGCGATCATCTACGACATCCCTACTTTGCATCGTGTGGTCTAGCTGTTGCTCGAGTCGATATCCGCGGCTCAGGCAATTCCGAAGGGTGCGCTCTCGAGAGATCGCTTGATAGGATTCTCGCTCGCTATCGAGAGGGTGCGAGATTCCATTGGGTTAATGCTTGGATTGGATTGGGAATGGGATGGGGATTGTTGGATTGATAGACTCTACTACGATGAATACTCGATGCAAGAACTCGATGATGGTGAGGAAGTGATTGCATGGTTAGCTGCGCAGTCATGGAGCAATGGTTGCGTGTTCATGTACGGCAAGTCATGGGGTGGATTCAATGGTCTGCAGCTCGGTGCACGACGACCTGCTGCTCTCAAGGGCATCATCACCTTGTACTTTACAGGTATACCTCACCAAACACACCATAACTAGAGTGAGAGATTGTGAGAGAGTTAACGAGAGTGCTGGGAATGGATCTAGATGATCGATATAGCGATGACGTGCACTACATGGGCGGCTTGGTGGTCGGACTACAAGCGATGCCTTGGGCTGCGTGCATGTTCTTGTGGAATGCTAAGCCGCCGAACCCCAATCCTGTGCATGGTCGCATTCGAGACGACTACATACAATCCATCCGATCGAAACCAGATGAATCAACCACGACATCATCAACAACAACAACAACGACGAATGTATCGAACAATGATGATGCGATTGATGAACCTTGGTGGAAGGTCATTTGGAAGTATCGTCTCGAGCACGAATCGAAACCATGGACCAGTATGTGGCTCTCACATCAGCTGCGAGATGCATATTGGAAGCATGGCTCAGTGTGTGAGTCGTTCTCGGACATTACCTGCCCAGTGTACGGAGCTCCCTCACTCACTCGATCTACATCATCATGGGCTAATTCGACCATCTATTGGATGAGCGTTTGTAGATTGGCAATCGGTGGTTGGGCAGATGCATACACGGATCCAGTCTTTCGATTGATGCATGGATTGCGAGGATATCGACGTGCGATCGTGGGACCATGGGGTCATGATTGGCCTGATTCCGGATGCCCGGGACCACAGATCTCGTACCTGCAACAATGCGTCGCGTTCGTACGTGATGCCTTGGCGATCGACGATACGTTGCATGGCAGTTCGTTGGATGATGGTCGTGAGCGACTCGGAGACGAGGAGCGTGCTCAACTGCGCCAGCGCCACGACGGCATGCTCGTGTACGAGCAACACGGCGAGACGCTGATGCCCACTGAGCAAGACCAAGAGCAAGGACGGACAGCATGCTACCAGCCTGGACGATGGGTCCACGTCAAGGACGACACTCCCGCCTTGTCGGGAACGTGGCAGCCGCCCGATCATCGCACGCAGGCGCTCTTTGCGCTGCGACGCGACAATCACGAGCTCGAGCGACTCGACAGCGCCGAGCATGCTCTGGCGTGTGGCACGCCGCATTGGCATGCCATCGGACTCGACGTGCGACACTCGTGCCGCAGCTTCGAGCACTCGAGCTCGTTGCTGCTCGGCCTCGAGGCGTGTGGCGATTGGCTCGGCTGGGGAGGTCCGCGTGGCTGCGAGTTGCCGCTCGATCAACGCCTCGACGACTCGCGCAGCCTGACGCTCACGAGCGCTCGGCTCACGCACCCGCTGCGCCTACTCGGCTTCCCGCAGGTGTTTGTGACCTTCTCGGTCGATCAGCCGATCGCGCAGATCAACGTGCGTCTGTGCCAGGTGAACTACGACGACAGCACCGGCCTCGAGACCGCATCGGTGCTGCTCTCCAAGGCCGTGCTGAACCTCAACCACTCGGCCGACCACGAGCACGTCGTCACGCTGCGTCCCGACGCGTGGTACTGCCGTCCGATCGTGATGCAGGCGCTGTCCGTCGAGGTGCCGGCCGGCGCCAGCGTGCGTCTCTCGTTCTCGACCTCGTACTGGCCCATGTGCTGGCCGTCGCCCAAGGCCTTCACCATGCGTCTCTGCCCGTCGCTCTCGTACCTGCAGCTGCCGTTGCTCGACGAAAGCGCGACACTCTCGCAGCCCGATCTCTCTCCAAACCTCGCGGCGCGCATGCCATCGACACCATTCGATCAGCCGATCGTCTGCCACGGCCTCGACGTCGTTACCGAGCGACCGAGCTCCGAGAGTCGCTCCGTGTTGGTGCGCGACGACGGAATGCACATGCTGCACGTACTCGAGGACGCCGGTGCCACTCGCTACCCGGACGGCCTCGTAGTCGACGAGACCACCACCAAGTCGTTCTTCATCGCGGACAATGCCGACCCGCTGACGGCTCGCATTCAAGTACGCTCGCAATGCTCGATGCGATCACCGAACTTTGACGACATGGCGATCGAGCTCGAGATCGAGTGCGACATGTGGAGCGACGAGAGCCACTTCCATCTCTCGGAGAACCTTCGTGCTCTCGATCATGGCGTCGAGTGCTTCCAGAAACGATGGGATAGTTCCATTCCTCGTCAAGGAGTGTAGTTGGATCACCAATCAGATTGATTCGACGCTAGATTCATTGATGAGATGGATGGAGATAGAGAGGATGCTGATGACATCAGCATCGATCGCACGTCGATGTCGATGTTGTTGTTCATTGGCTCGTTCGCATCGCCATCTCTCTCTCCCTCTCTCCTCATCATCATCACACAAACCAACCTATACAACAACACTCAAACAAGAACTAAATGGCTAGTTGTCACGTTTGTCGACGCACGGTAGCGTTCTCCAAGTTTGAGAAGCATCTACGACAACATGGTGAGAGCGCCGCCGTGTTAGGCGATGACGACAGCAGCAGCAGCAATGTCGCATCTGCTGCGGTATCGATCGACTCGGACTCGGACTCATCAGATGACGACTCTACTACTACTGCTGTTGCTGGTGGTGCTGCTGGTGTGGGAGCCAACAATCGAGCACCTCCAGGAGTACCTCCCGTACTAACAGCACGAGACATCGACAAGCAGCTGCAGCAAGTTCGACTACAACAGCAAGCTCTCTTTCGTGCACGAGTACGAGGCCAAGGCGGCACGCTCTCCCGCGATCATCAGCACCTCAATGTCGACTAATGAGATAACGATTGATGGCCAATAGAAAGCAGAGACGCCAACGAGAGCCACACCAAGTGACTCAACGACCATGCTATCGAGCTCGACAGCCACTCGCACGAGCTCGATCGCGTTGAGCCAGACCTCGTGGATTCGATCGATGCAGGAGCAGATACTCTTGGCGTATCTGCCTCGTTCGATGGCGCTGCCACTCATTGCGACCTCGAGATGGCTCTGGATCAAGCTATGCGTGTGGGCCATCCTCTGGTGGCTCACGATACGCATCGAGTTCGGCACCGTGTTCCTGATATGCTCGGCGTTCTATGCCATCTTTGCGAGTCTGGGAGAGCGTCGCGAAGGCGAGCTCAGCGCCTACTCGGTCTTCAACAAGGGCATGGTGGCGTTGCCGGGCACCTTCTCGGCTGGTGAGATCGATCGATCGTTGCGAGGTGGCGGTGTTGCTCACATGGATGGCGACGATGATTAGTCTCGCTACGAGATCGATTGATTGATTGATTGATCAAGCGATTGATCGATTGATAGACAGATAGACATTGTAAAGGGCAGCAATCAATCATTCAATCAATGAGGCAATGGTTGGTAAGCAGCAATACGCTGATAGCAGGCTGGCTGGCTGGCATCACGAGCGAGCAATGCTGGCATCACTAGCGAGTGAGGCTAAGCACTCTCACTTGGCCTTGCCCTGCGCGGCAACAGCTGCCTGCGCGGCCTTGACCTTGTCCTCGTCGGCGAGGTAGTAGTGCTTGATCGGCTTGAGATGCTCGTCGAGCTCGTACACGATCGGGATTCCGGTCGGAATGTTGAGCTCGACAATGTCGTTGTCGGACACGTTGTCGAGGTACTTGACCAGCGCACGGAGGCTGTTGCCGTGCGCCGAGATCAGCACGCGCTTACCGGCCTTGATCAAAGGCACGATCTCCTGTGGTGATCCATATCCAATCGTAAATGTATCAGAAGATGGATAGATTGTGCGAACGAGGCCCAGGCAGGCAGATAGGCAGGCAGGCATACGCTCTCGTAGTATGGCACGAAGCGAGCGACCGTGTCCTTGAGACACTCAGTGTCGGGCACCTCCTCCGGCGCAAGCGACGCATATCGTCTAAGAAGAAGAGAGAGAGAACCCGACCCCGAGTGAGTCGGACGCGAGTCATACGCGGGTCGTTCGCTCGTACCGGTCCTGCGACGGATGGAACTCGTGGTCCTTGGGCAGCGGCGGCGGCGGCACGTCGTAGGCACGGCGCCACACCTGCACCTGCGCCTCACCGTGGAGCGCGGCGGTCTCGGCCTTGTTGAGACCCGTGAGACCACCGTACATACGCTCGTTCAAGTGCCACGAGCGTACGACCGGGATCCAATGGAGATCGAGCTCGTCCTGCACGTAGAAGAGCGTCTTGATGGCGCGCTTGAGCACGCTCGTGAAGGCAATGTCGAACGTGTAGCCTTGATCACGCAGGGTCTACGTTCAAATGGACACACACACACGCGCGCGCGCGATACAAGACGTGTCGAGGAGTGGTCTCGAGTGTGAGGGCGCTGCTTCACAGCCGAGGCGGTCCATTCGCGCAGCGAGCTCGACGGTACCTTGCCAGCCTCCTTGGCCTCGTGGACGCCGAGCTCCGAGAGATCGGCATCGTACCAACCACAGAAGCGGTTGGATTGGTTCCAAACACTCTCACCGTGACGGATGATCACGAGCTTGTAAGCGGGGGCAGCAGTATCGGCCATTGAGATCGATGTGAGCGCTCGGGGGTCGGGGTCGGGGTCTGGGAGGTGCGACGAGGGCGCGGGCAGCAGCGAGTGATGATGCTGTGTCGCGGTGTCGCAGTGTCGTTGCTTCGCTGCCGTGTCGTTGGTGCATCTCGCTGCTGGAGCTCGCTTGGTGGTATGTGGTCGCTTCGTCACATTATGATGTTGACGTGGATGTGGTTGGCTGATGATTGAGTTGGATTGATGATTGGATTGATGATTGGATTGATGATTGGATTGATGATTGAATTGATGATTGATGATTGGATTGATGATTGGATTGATGATTGGATTGATGATTGAATTGATTATTGCATTGATTATTGCATTGATGATTGGATTGATGATTGGATTGATTATTGCATTGATGATTGGATTGATGATTGAATTGATGATTGGATTGATGATTGAATTGATGATTGGATTGATGATTGAATTGATGATTGAATTAATGATTGGATTGATTGGATTAGTGTTGGAGAAGATTAACGAGATGGCGAGTACCAACCAGTCGAGTGAGGAGTACGACCCATTCGGTATGGCCACAACAACGACATCGAGCAGCACATTACCAACATCTCAACAACAACAACTGCAAGGACTACATCAGCAACAGTGGCAACAACCACAACGCTATGGTCATCGACAACCAGGTCCTCAAATGTATGGCGTGATGCACACGCAGCAGCTGCACTGGATGGCATTACAGCAGCAACAACAACAAGCCTTACTACTACAACAACTTCAGCTTCAACAACAACAGCAACAACGAGAGGCTGCTGAAGCTGAAGAGGCTCGAGAACGTCAGTGGATGCGTGACTTTATCGATCGACATGGTCGTCCTGCAGCAATCAGTGAATCGAACTTGGTGGCAGAGTCTAGTTGGCAATGGACGATCGCGCAGACCAAGAGCCGCCTTCGATCGTTACTCGCGCTCTCAAGTGAACTCGAATCAGTCACGTTGGCACTCGAGCGACTTCAAGCTGAACAAGCATCATCGACCACCACAACATCGAACCAAGGTGATCTCGAAAGCGAAGCTGCACGATTGATTGCGAGGTCTCGTGAGCTTGAAGCCGAGATACGCACGGCAAAGGCAGTGTTCGATAGCGATGCGGATGGCTTTGCTGCCTTTCAAGTGCTCGCACACAAGCACAATCGCAAACAAGTAAGTACACCATCGAATCCTGCATCTCGTAGTCACCATACGATGAACTAATCGATCGGATGGCGCACGACAGCGATGGAAACGTCGACAGAAGCCGGTCATCAAGGAGCGAATCAAGCAGCGATACCAACAGGAGCAGAAGCGAGTGCAGCTGATCGATCAATGGTTTGAACGACGAACGGCTCTCGAGCGTAGTGTATTTGAGAAGGTGCGCACCATCGTCGCTCACCAGATGTCGATCATGTACTCAATCCAAACGTGCACTTCGGACTGCTGCTTCAGGAGCAAGAACGCCACCGCACAATGGAGGAGCAACGGCGCTGCAATGTGCGCAAGCGCAAGTACGTGATCCTACTCAACAAGATACTCGAGCTGCGTAACTTGCGTGCGCAACAAAGCAACATCCACGGACAACGTACGTCGCCCGTCGAAAGTGCAAGCTCTCGCCAATGTGACTGATAAGCGCGCCTTGTGCAGAAACCGAGACCATCGATGAGTTCTTACGCTTGATGCGAGGAGGAGGAAGTGGTGAGCCCTCTCGAGAGCACAGTACTACTCTCGTAGCTGCACCTACAACCACAACAACAGCAGCAGCAGCAACGGCGGCGATATCAACAGAGGCAGGAGAATCGATAGCGCCGAGCGAGCGAGAGTTGGCCAATCAAACCATGCTACTGCATATCCAGGGCTTCAAAGAGCATAACCGACTGCTCGTTCAGAGTTACTATCAGAGTGGCACTCGTTCGCTCGAGGGACTGATTGCCGTTCGGTACGCAGAAGAGCATGGCGCTGGTGCTATTCGCAAGGTGCGCTAACTCATTGCAAACAGGCGATTGTGGGACGCCTATCTCGTGGCTCCCGGCACTAGTGGCGGATCGCGCATCCCGCAGCACCTGGTACCGCCGCCCGCGAACCCTTCAGGAGGCTGGGAGGCCTTTGTAGTGTCGCCACATGCCTCGGTACAGTAAAGGCAAGGCCTTGCCTGGACAGACTCACTCGACCCAGCGCGAGAGAAGGTGCTGTTCTTTGTTCCTTCATCGATTGGTTCTTGTTGCTCGTTGCTTGCTTGCTTGCTGTCTCTTGTGCCTCCTGTCTTTCGTGTTTGCTTGCTCCTTCGTCTCTTGGGTTTGAGTAGTTTGGAGAATATCTCTTTGTCGTTGAGACAGAGATAGCGAGAGATTCAGTTGGGCGAGATGGACGGCTATCCTCTTGATCATGATCCTCGAATCAAGCTCTCGATTGGTACCAAGGAATCAGGCAATGCTGATGGCCGCTTCTCTTTGCCTGTGGCCTTGGCGTTCGACCATCATCGAGGTCTCTTGCTCGTCTCTGATAGCGATAATCATCGAGTGCAAGTATTCTCCTCGGATGACGGCTCGTTCGTGTCCAAGTTCGGCGAGCAAGGCAAACAACCAGGCCAGTTCAAGTATCCATGGGGCCTTGCGATCGATCACGACCATGATCGCATCCTCATGGTTGATAACGGCAACTATCGAGTACAATCATGGTCATTGAGCGAGCAATCGTTCTTGTTGTACATCGGCCAGTACGGATCAGGAGATCCCGAGTTCCAGTATCCTCGAGGCATTGCGATCGACAAGCATCATCATCGCATCGTCATCGCCGATACCTTGAACAATCGATTGGTGTTCTTGTCGTCGATCGATCTCTCGTTCTCGTTCTCGATCGGCAAGCAAGGATCTCGGCCTGGCGCGTTCTGGTCTCCATCAGGCATTGCGATCGATGACGATCGACATCGAATCTTCGTCGCTGATTGTGGCAATCATCGAGTGCAAGTATTGTCGTCGATCGATGGCTCGTTCTTGTTTATGTTCGGCTGTCGTGGCGATCAAGCATGCCAGTTCAGCGGTCCTCAAGGATTGTGCATCGACAATCAAGGCCGAATCATCGTCGCCGACCAGAACAACAGCCGATTGCAATCATTCACTCACGAAGGCCATCACATCTCGTCGTTCGATTGCGGCATCGAGATGCCATTTGGAGTTTCGTTCGACGAGCATCGAGGTCTCATCGCCTTCTCAGCAAACAATCGAGTGCATGTGATTGGAGCCAATCAATGGTTTCCCGACACGTTCACATGGCGACCAGATCGTCATCGATATGCTCCATCATGGATCAAGCAAGCCATCTCGACGATGACGATGATTCGATCGGTGGTCGATGACTCGGCAATGTCGATGATTCCGAACGAGCTCTTGTTCGAGATCTTCTCGTTCCTTTGATGCGTCTTGATTGTATCTGACGCCCCACGCATCAGCGTGTCTCTGTCTCAAACTGCGAGAGTCGAGTTTCACACGTAAAAGATCATGACATTGTTTGCAGATTGATAAATGGTCGCATACAATCACCAGAGAGCGAAATCGGGCTTACTGGTCCCAACGCAGAAAGTGTGGGCTCGCCGAGATGCTGCAGATGTGACTGAAGCCGACAAGCAAGCACACACGCAATGATGGAGGTTGATTGAGCGACTCAGCGAGGTGCGTCTCAATCGCGCACGAACATTGGCGCACCTTGAATCAGCAGAGAATGCGCATCCAGTGACGGCATCCTTGGCGCGCCTGTGCTCGAACGACACTGCGGGTGCGTCAGGCGCAACGAGGTCGAAAATCATGATGGCTCCCGAGGCTGAGCCAACACACAGCCTCGTTCGATCGAGATTGATGTCGAAGGTGCTTCGTCGTTGTGGCGGGTCGCGGAACTCGATCCTTCTCTCGACGCTCGAGGTGCTCGTGTTCCAGACGATGATGGTCTCGCTGCCAAGAGCCTTGGATGCAATCAAGTTCTTGCCTGCAACGCGGATGCAATCTGCACATGAAGAGTGGGAGAATAGAGAGAGAGAGAGAGAATGTGTGTGTGTGTGTGTGAGCCGAGGCGATGAGAGCACGCACACGAGATACTCCATCGGTACCGATTGGTGTCGAATGCAATGCATGCACTGGCTCGCTGGTGCTCATGCGATTCAACGTCGTCGTCGTCGTTTGAGCATCTCGATCGTCACCTTCGTCTTCCAGTCTCCATTGATGAATCGCACCAACGTGATCTCCAATCCACAGCGAAGAATGATCCAAACCGAAGCACTGTGGCGGCAGAGAGTGATGCGTGACGTGTGAGGATGGCGGATTCTCAAGGCCACGCTGTGTTGGTCGGTACCATGAAGCTGACAGTGGCCTCGACAACATTGAGGCACTGCTCATTCACCCAATCCCAGATGCGGATCGTCTTGTCTCGAGCCGCCGACAACAAGATCGAGTGAGGTCGAGTGGGGTGTGATGCCAGTGCCACGATCGAGTCCGTGTGGCCTCGGAGCAACGACACGACTTGCGCCTCGCACACGCTCAACACGTGCACCATGCAGTCATCACCACCGCATGCCAGGAACACATCGTCATGGAGAATGACGGTCGGTCTGCCGTCTTCTCGAAACGTGCGACTGATCGAAGGTGGTTGGGCGCCATGTTGTTGCCGAGGTCGAGCGGTAGATTCATCGAGACGTCGATCGGGAGCACTGAGTTGAGCCGACGTTGGTGCGAGCAGCGTCTCGCCAAGCACTCGTGATTCGAGGTTCGGTATGATCCAACAGCAAGTATGTAGTTTGAGGCTGACGGTGTCAGTCTCGTGTCCTTTGTTACGTTGATGCTGCTGCTGCTGATGATGTATCGTGGGCGCGTTCACAAAGTGCAGCAGTGGATCGAGGTTGTTGCCGTGATGCTCGTTGTCGTAGATGTTGACCTGTGTATCGGCGACGGTCGCCACGAGGTTCTTGTATCGCACATCGGTGGCAGTGAAGCAGAACTCGACATGTTCGATCGGTTGGCGGTGGTTCTCCTTGATGACGCGCTTGAGTTGCATGGTCGATATGGCGCTGGTGCTTGGCGCTGCCACTGCTGCTTCATCAGGGTGTGCGTCGTCGAGGAGAGTGATATTATGCTGTCCATTCTCGGAGAGGCGTTGCTTCTTGGCCGTGTGCATGGTGGCGATGGCGATGGCGATGGGACGATCGTTCGAGTGGGCGCGAGAGCGAGCGAACGAGCAACTGGCGTTGGTGGTGGACGTTGGTGGACTTTATTCAACACTGGTTGGACTGGACCTCCTTGAGAGGTCCATTGACTGATTGACTGGCTGGCTAAGCTAGCTGAGTGACTGAGTAGTTCAAGAAGATAGATAGATTGATAGATAATGATGCGGCAACTCAAGCTCCGAACGAATGAATGGACGATGCCGGAATGCAGCCCACTCACTCGCGTTAGTGGGGCTTGTTGGGCTTGTTGGGCTTGTTGGGCTTGTTGGGCTTGTTGGGCTTGTTGGGCGCGTTTTGGTCACCGTAGTACTTGTCGTAGCGGAGACGCGTCGAGCTCGGCAGCTCGTTGTAGTGTTGTGAGTCTGACGAGGAGGAGCCCTCATCGATCTCGTAGCGGTTGGAATCGCTCGGCGACGGCGGCTCGTCGGGCATGCTGTTGTAACGCGAGAAGGGCGACGAGGCCTCGGGCGCGGCGTCCTCGGAGACCGTGACCTTGCAGTCGCTCGAGTGACACGAGCCCTTGTTCTCGGTGCCGGTACCGAACGGACACGCGAGACACGCCGTGCCTTGGAGGTTGGAGTACGAGTTGCGCGGACACACGACACATTGCGTGCTGCCTTCGCTCGAGATGAAGCCGCACTCGCATGGAACGCATCGCGAGGACGCTCGTGCGCCGCTGTGGTCACGAAAGCCGGTGTGGGTCAGTCATTGAGTGCGAGAGCTTCGTAGAGAGGGCTCTTCGTACATGTAGGTGCCCGCCGGACATGGAAGGCACTCGGGCGTTCCGACTCTGGGGGCATAGGTGCCCGCCGGACACGCTTCGCACTGATACGAGCCAGGCTGCGAGGCATAGCCGGCTCTGCTCGTAACACAACGAGTACATCAGTCTCGGCCACGTGGTCACTAGATAGCGAGACCGACGTACAGGCACTTGGTGCACGCGGTCGTGCGTCCTGCAGGCGAGCTGTGGGTGCCGGCCGGACACAGGGAGCACGAGGTGGCGCCTGCGGCCGAGTAGAAGCCACGATCGCACGGAATACACTCCTTGGCTCCGAAGGCGTCGTTGAAGGTGCCGGCCGGGCAGTACTCGCAATGAGTGGCCTCGACTGCGAGCCATGCGAACAAACACATGCGGCGTCGTGAGTGTCGGGCAAGGTCGAGCAGGGTCGCCATTTGCGCGAGAGTACCATGCTTGGCGTAGGTGCCCGGCAGACACTGGCGACACAACACTTGGCCGTGAGTCTCGGTGAAGGTTCCAGGCTCACACCAGGTCCTCGTCGAGTTGGTACACGCGCTTCCAGCCGGACAGAACAAGCATCGACGTTGAGCTATGGCCATCGACGAGTGAGTTACAACCGCAGAAGAGGGGGAGGAGCAACAACGTACGGAAGTCGTAGTACTGGCCTCGAGAGGGACAGTCGTATGGTCGGATACGACCAGCTGGGTACTGTGCGTCGGCCATCACGACCAACAGACCCAAAAGGCCCACGAGGACCGCTGCGGTACGCATCTCAGGCTGGTGCGCTGGGAGGAGATGCTGCGATGTTCTATCCAACAACCAAGACGAAGACCCAAGAAAGAAGCAGCCGGCAGGAGTCGAACCAACGTCCTCCGGAGGACACGGGGAAGGAAAAATGGAAAACTCATGCTACATTCTGATTGGCTCTCCCGACGGCCTTCAGACTAGCGAGGTCGCACCGTGACCTCCTCACCTAGCTTTCTCCTCCCTGCTCGTGCAGCCGAGCATCATCGATCATCGTGTATCGCGATCATCGAGTATCGTCGGGCATCATCGGGGTTGCTGTTCATTGTGTTGAATGGATGGCTCGGCAACCGACGAGGCGACTTGTACAACGTCGTCCTCGTCAATGAGCCCCTCGTCTCCTTCGCTGAGATCTTCCTCATCGAGCGTCAGTGCTGCGCCACTATGTGTAGCGCAAGACTGCGGCAGCGTCGCTAAGTGGGTGTGCGCCAAGTGCTCTGATGACACGAACCCTTGGTTCTTGTGCGACGAACACAACAGAAAGTACCACAAGCAACCGAATACCCAGAAGCACTTTCGTACGACTTGGCAGCAATATCAACAAGAGGATCAATTCATCAGGTTGGTGAACCACCAAGCAGGGAGTGACGAATACGAGAGGGACCAAATTGTCAACCTGTTCTTTGGTGTTCCCGTCCCTGCCGAGATCGGAGACCCAACATTGGAGCTGGGCAACAAGTATCACACACTGGGAATGCAGTTTGCCAGCGACGTTGAGATGGGCATGATTTCGTTCATTGCCCCGACTGGAAGTGGCAAGTCGTTGTTGTTGCGATGGTTTGTTCACTCTGGATCGAACTCGGACCCATCGCTGCCCCTTGCTGCGAATCACGGCGATCAAACTTCTTGCAGTGCTGATCTCCATGCTTACTTTACGCGCTGGAACATCAATCTGGCTCCTCCTGATGTGGGCACACGTTTGATGCCAATCATTTGTATCGACTCTGAAGGTCTTCGAGGATCCGACATTCCAAGGCAAGCTGGCTTCATGCTCAGACTGCTGTCATTTAAGAGCGAAAAAAGCAACGACCGATTGGCCAAGTTTCGAGCTCGAATGGTCGAAATGGTGTATCCTCGATTGCTTTACATGTTCAGCGATGTGATACTTTACCCATTCGTTGGATCGCCTGCCGAGATTCAATCGTACGGACAGGACTTGTTGGAGTTCAGTGCGATTGCCTCAGCCAGAACAGTGAACTCGGCTGTGTTACCCTCTCTTTGCATCATCTTCAACAAGCGGGCGATGCAAGATTGTCATGGATACCTCCAACAAGAAGGAGAGGCGAATGAAGCATCGATCACTCGCGCAACTGAGGCTTGGATCGGGCAACATCGCGACATTTTTGAGCAGCTGAGGCTCGTTTTTCGTGAGGTGAAGGTGATCCACATTCCCAACTGCGTCGATCACCCGAGAGAGGGATTGACGGCGCTAACGCAGCTGAAGCTGCTCACTCAACGGCTGGTCTCTGAAGGTGTTGCGGCCCGAGCTGCAACCGACAAGATTCAACGCCAAGGCGACCTGTTTTCCAACTTGTGGTCGATGGCCAACCGTCTCGGTGCTGACCCAGATGGCAACATCAATCTATTCTCGCTGTTTCTCAATGATCCCGAGATTGCAGCAACTGGTATCGAGAGGTCGAGCCACTTGCTCGCTTACTGGCACGCTTTGATGCGACATTTTAAAGACGCTGTTGAAGACGCCCGCGAAAAGCTCCCAGTACACATTCCGCTGCTTCTTCGAAACCGTTGGGGAACAACCGAACTGGCCACAGGATATCGCGACACTTGGCAAAAGGAGCTTGAGGTTCTGGCAAGGCAAGTCCAACTTGATTCCCGGTGCACGGCCACCAAGGAGTTCCGTTGCGCTCGAAAAGGAGTGATATCTGTCCGATGTGAACTCTATCATCGCAGTCACTTGGGACAACCGCACAAGAGCACTCAAACCTACGTTACTTCTCAGCCAAGCTCGGCATGGTACAAGAAGATATTTAACTCGCGGTTCATTTCAGCCCCGTGTGTCTGGCGGGGATCGTTCGAAGGCCCTGACATTGCACCTGAGTTGATTGAATACATCTCTCACGTGTACGATACCATGGTTCCGGTCTCCTATTCTTCAAGCGAGTACCTAAGAGCCCTCGATTTGGCACTCCTTCTGAAGATTGCGAAACAGCAACCCGATGTCGCTGACAAGATATGCCTCGTTTGTGTGTGGAACTCTCCGACTGTTCCGCTTGTGTGCGGACACTGCTTGTGTCCCGGATGCTTCGGAAAATACGCCAACGTGTCGCCATGCCTTTGTCCCTTGTGTACGCAGCAGACTAAGCGAGCGTTGCAAGAAGTACCGAAATCAGCAGGCATTCGAGTGCTGTCGCTTGATGGAGGAGGTGTTCGAGCTGTGATTCAGTTGGTCGTTCTTCGTCAGATCGCGGCACTAACTGGCCTTCCGATCGCCAAGCTGTTCGATCTCATCGTTGGAACCAGTGCTGGAGGTATCTTGGCACTTTATCTCACCTCCAAGACTTCCGAAGTCGCTGATGCCAAGTTAAACTCTCCGGAGCGTGGAATCGACCTCATCAAATCGATCGCCAGCGATGTGTTTGGCGAGCCAACAAGCAGCGTCTGGAAGTTTTTGTCCTTGTTGTTTGGCTCATCATACAGCAAGTACTCGGGTGAGAAACTGTCTCAAGTGCTCGCTCGGAACATGGCAGAGAGCTACAACAAGCCTCTTCGCGGATACGGCTGGCAAGCTCCTGTTGTTGCTGTGACGATGGTTGAAGTGGCATCCAAGTCGTTGGTGGTTGCTTCGTCTGCTTCTGGCGCCATGATCGAAGGAGATATCGGATGCTTCACGACAGTTGGTCAAGCTTGCATGGGGACGTCAGCAGCTCCGACATACTTTCCGCATGTGACGATCAACGACAAGCTCTATGTGGATGGTGGAATGCGAGCGAATTGTCCTGCGAACAAGGCCATCGACATTGCGCAGTCTCTGTGGCCCGAGCAGACCATCGACATGGTTGTTTCGATTGGCACTGGACTTTGCAATGCTCAAGCAGAGAGCCGCGGATCCGTGATCGAGGCCATCGGCCTGGTCGTCAACTTGTTGACCGACTCAGAGCACCAATCAGCGAAGGCCAAGGAGAGGATGCAGCGTGAGCTGCCGTCTCGCCCCTACATTCGCCTCAATGTTGAGATTGAGCAGCCTTACGATCTGGACACTTGTGATGTAGCCGCAATCGATGCGATGATTGGTGCTGCTGCACGCCTTTGTGAGAGCAGTGAAAGATGTGAGGAGATTGCAGGTCGGTTGATTGCTCAGTTGCTGTTTGTCAAGTCAAACGGGCCAAACATCGCCAAAGTTTTCAGGTTTGAAGTAGTGTCTCGTTTGCCGCAAGAAAGGCCTGTTGAATCACTTTGTCGGGATGGCGGTCTCTACTACACCTTCCAGCGCAATGTCGATCCGGAACAAACCTCTGAGCTTGGAGCAGCGCGCTCATCGACCATCGACTTGGAGCCAGGCAAGTATTTGATTGCGTTTATGTTGCGCACCAAGTATGGCGGGTTTCCGTTGTCAGGGTTTCCAATGACGCTGAACGTCAACCCAGCCAGATACACCGACTGAAACCCGCACTGTTGGTACCCTTGGACATGCGTGCGCCTCTCCTACCATCCTGATTGATGCGACATTAAACCCAAGGTCCTTGTTATTGGAAGCTTCATTCTGTTGCTTGCCTGCCTGTGCTTGGGTTGGCCACTTGCAACTGCGTCTGACTACAAGTTCCCAAAGGCCAGCTGCTGCCGAATCCATGGCAACAGCTCGTCGAGAATCTGCTCGAGAGTGGTATTGGCCTCAAAGTCGAGGAGTCGCTTGGCCTTGGAGCAGTCGGGCACGCGACACTGCACGTCGTACTTGAAGGGCTCGTCGCTCGTGTAGCGGAAGGGCTTGCTCGTGCCGTGGATCTTGGTCCAGAGCAGCTCGGCGAGCTGGAGCACCGTGGTCGAGGCCTCGGTCGAGATGTTAAAGTCGTTGTTGAGCGCGTGCTCGCTCTCGATGCAGAGGCGTATGCCGCGCGCCAGGTCGCCGCCGTACGTGTAGTGGCGCACCTGCGCGCCGGAGCCGAGGATGTGCAGCGGGTCTTGGCCCTTGAGGATCTTTTGCGCGAGGTCGGGCACGACGTGGCTCATGGCGAGCTTGACGTTGCCCGACATGACCTCGTGGTCGCACTTGGCGCGCCGCTCGCCGACGCCGACGCAGTTGAACGGCCGGATGATGGTGTACGGCAGGCGATACTGCTCCCACGCGCCCTTGGCGTAGTACTCACACGCGAGCTTCTGAAAGCCGTACGTGCTGAGCGGCGGCGGACAGCGCTCCTGCTCGCCCTCCGGCGTCGGGAACACCGAGGCGCTCTCAAACACCATCGACGACGAGAGCACAATGATCTTCTTGAGGTGGCCGTGCTGGAACGCATGGATCGCGGCGTCGAACGTGGCCGCCATGATGCGGTCGTTCTCGGCCAACAGGTCGTACGCCAGCGTATGAAAGTACGAGATGCCACCAATCATGGCGGCGCACGCCAGGATGTAATCACACTTGACACTCAATTGCTTCATCAACTCGACATTCTTGACATCACCCTACATGATCGAGAGCGTGAGAGAGAGTGAGTGGTTGTCAAGCTGATCTGCTCATCATCGACGCTGATCGAAAATACCTGATAGAACTCATACTCTGGATGGTGATCGTACTCCTTCTCGACAGGACCGTACTTGGAGTAGTTATCGATGCCAATCACGTGGTAGCCATGCGTCAACAGCTCTTGCACCACGTAGCCACCAATGAAGCCTGCCGAACCCGTGACGAGAATCGTCGGCAGTCGCTTCTCGGTTGCGGGTGCGGCAGCCGTCGGCACCGTGTCGGCGAGTGCTTGCGTGCCAGGCAGCAGCTCGAGCTTCGAGCGCGGGCTTGCGAGTGCGCCCCACACGTCGACCACCGGCTTTCCGAGCACGTCGAGCGAGCGGTACTCGTCGTGAGGCACGCACAGAATCAAGCCGTCGCTCCGGTGGATCAAATCCTGCACTGAGTCGCACACGTCGAGCTTGGCGGCACTCGACGAGCCGCTCGTGAGCGACGGATCGTGAACCAGCACTCGAGCGCCACGACGCAGCGCCAACTTGCGCAGCTTGAACGAGAGACTTTGTCGAAAGTCGTCGCTGTTGGGCTTGAAGGCCATGCCGAGCAAGCCGACCGTGAAGCCGGCCAGAGTGTTGGGCAGCTCGCGGTGCTCGTGCCGCGATTGTGCCTTGGTGGCGGCAGCGCCCGTCGAGGTGGCAGTCAACAAGCCGACCAACTGCTGCAGTAGCACGTCGACCAAGCCCTCGTTGATGGTGACGGCCGAGATGGCCATCGGGATCGAGCTGCCACCGAACGAGATCAACATGCGCGTGTCCTTGAGCAAGCACGGTCCGGCCGTGAGACCCGGCAGCTTGAAGCCGCTGGCACGTGGATAGTTGTACCGCACGGCGCTCAGCAGGCGCGTAAAGTCGACGCCCGAGCGCTGCACGAGGCCGAACATCTCGTTGCTGAGGCCGAACTCCATGTAGCGCCACGCATTGGTGATCAGCTTGGCGAGCTCGGCCTCCAAGGGCGACACTCGAATGACGACCGGCGCAATGGTTCGAAAGATCGCGTACGCACGATCGAAGGCGTCGCTCGAGCATGCCGACACGAGCTGCGGCAGCGACTCGAGCTCCTCCAACGCGAACAACTCGCTCGTGCGCTCGGGGCAGTACGCCAATCGTTGCGCGGCCGTCAAGAATGCCGACGTGCCAGTGTCGGTGGCACTCTCGGTGGCAGTGGCATGCAGGTGCGCATCGAGGTCGCGTTCGAGCAACGACATGGAGCCCGGATACAAGGTCGAGCGCAGCAGCAGCAGTGCGTCGCGAGGGCAGCGGTCGGCTACGTGCAGCAGGTGCTGCCGCACGAACTCGATGCGCGGGTTGCCGTACACGTCGAGGTCCATGCCAGTGACGATCACGACGGCCCACGCGTCGGCATACTCGCGTTCGTCGCTCGACGCTCGCAGGCCACGTTCGAGAGCCTGCTGCAGCAGCGCCTCGCCATTGTTCTCGCGGAATGGCAGGCGGCCTTGGTTGACGGCCGCGACGGCCTCGTGGTTGACGTCGACCGCCACCACGCGCCAGCCGCTGAGACTCAGACGAATGCTGAGTGGCAGGCCGATATGACCGAGACCTCCCATGACACAAATCTTGCGCTCACCTGATGATGATGCCATAGTTGAGGAGGACGATGCCATGGTTGAGCGAGTGCGCGTGCGTGGTGTTCGTGAGAGCAGCGCAGCAGCGGAATGAATGACGTGCTTGACACGATCGACATCATGCACAATCGTGCCATCGGTAATTGGAGATAGTTCCATTGAATCAATCAATCGAATTGACTCATTGAATTGACTCATTGAATTGAATCAATGAATTGTGTGTGTGAGTGAGTGAGACATAGCTAGATAGGTCAATAGGTTTGATGACTACAGCCGAGCTCCATCGACCGTCGTCGCGATTGGCATCGTGAGGCGGCTGCCATCAGCCGGCTCGGTCGCCACCACCAATACTCGCAGCACCTGAATGGCATTGTTGGCGAACCCGCCCAGGTTCCACTCGGCTTGTCGTGGTTGCACGGCGCCCTCCGAGTCGGTGGCTCGCGAACACAGCTCGACGACGCCAGGTGTCGCGAGCTCGACCTCGATGTTCCACGCGTGCCAGGCGTGTTTGCCGACTGCCGCGTGAACGACGGCATCGCTCCACGTGGCGCCGCCGTCGCAGCTGACTTCCACGCGCGTGATCGAGCGACGTCCGGCCCATGCTCGGCCCTCGAGTCGCGTCCTTCCGCAGGGCACGACGCGCGTTCGCGTCAGAAAGTCCGGAATGCCGGGCGGAATGATGAGCGACCGCACACGCTGCAGCGTCACGCGGTCGACGATGGCGCCGTTGGCATCTCGGAACGTGTAGGCGCGCATCTGGTAGCCATTGAACGGCGCAGCGATGGCCTCGATGCGGTCGAGCCACTTGACGCTCGTCATGCCGTACCAGCCCGGCACCACGAGGCGCAGCGGGTGGCCGTGCTGCGGCAGCAGCGGCTCGCCGTTCATCTCGAACGCCAACAGCACGTCGTCGAGCATCGCTTCGTGTACCGTCAGGCTGCGCTGGTAGTGCTGCACCTCTCCTCCCTCGATGCCCTTGTCGCGGCCCGTGAACACTGCGGCGTGCCGTATCAGCGTGAGCACCAGCCGGCTATCGCCGACGAGCCATGCACGTACAGATCTCGACCGCGCTCTCCAGCACTCCTGCGAGCTCGAGGACGCTGCGCAGCCGCACGCCGCCCCAGACCGCAGTTCCGAAGGCTTGGTGGCCCCACGGCACCGACTCGCGACGTGGCGTGTAAAACGAGCGACCGTCGCCCGCGCACTCGAGCGTCACCGGCAACGAGACCTTGGGCATACGCTTCAGGTCGTCGAGCGACAGCGTCAACTTGTTGCGCACGTGGCCCTCGACATGCAGCGTGTGTGTGGCGGCATCGAGCAGCGGCACGTCGTAGTGCACCAGCAGGTAGTGCATGCCGGTGGGCGTGATGTCGCTCTTCAACGCCTCGATGAAACCACCATGGTTACGAAACGCCAGCTCGACCTCGGTGCGACCGAACGACTCGCGTGCAGGCGCGATACCAGCCATGAGAGAGAGAGAGAGAGTGTGGTGTGCGAGGTAGAGGGCGAGCGAGAGAGTGGGAGCGTGTTGGAGCAGCGACGAATGAAGATCCGACGCTGAGAGCGAGATTGCCGACGTGCACTGTTCTCTCGTCCAACTGACACTCTCACATTCATTCCTTCATTGCTTGCTCTCTCTTGCTGGTTGGTTTGGCATCTCCTTCGTCGAGGTGTAGTGGAGGTGTGGTCGAGGATGGACTCGCGTGAACGCCAAGTTTTGGTTCGTCTTCAGGCGAACCTGCGAACTGCCAAGGAGACAATCATCGTGCGTGAGATTCGCTTCGATACGCATCGCTCGTTGTGTGTAGCGCCTTGGTATTGATGCACTCATCGTAGGGCTTCGGACCGGAAGATGTTGTCGAGTTCAGCCAGACTGTGGCGCGACTCTCTTGGCTCGATTGGCTGTCCCTGGTGGTACGAGTTCGACGAGCCAACTGATCGAGCGCACCGTCTCACCTGCACTCCGACGATGCCGATCGCAGCAATTCACCATGGACACCGAGGGCGCCATGGCTCTCGGTGCTGCACTCCCAAGCTGCAAGAGATTGGCGGCGCTTGAGATACACGAGTCCGAGTTTGGTTCGATCGAAGGACTGCGGGCAATACTCGCTGGCGTGTCGCGCTGCCCCAGCCTTCAATCGTTCTGCTTGGGTGTATGTGCCGAGTCGAGTCGATCCAGTTGCCGATGGCTTTCGATGATTTAGTGGCACTGTTAACACGAGAGTGCTCGTAGAGCCGCAGCTTGATGGTGGATGACGACATGGTAGATGCCTTGTGTGAGTTTCTCGCGGACACCAAGCTGCAATCCTTCTCTCTACTGGTACGTTCATCAATCAAACGTGCAGTGGCACCACTCGGCTGCTGCTAACTATTGCAAGCGTGTATGCGTGTATGCGTTGATAGTACATCGACGTGTCGGTACTTCATGCAGAGAAGCTTGTGAGAGCGCTCGCCAACAATACCACCGTCTTGGCGTTACACATTGCGGTACGGGGCGTGGCTCTCATCGACTGATTGAGACCTGGTTGTGCGACAGCTTGCTTATTGAACCCGTCTGTCTCTATTGCAGCTGGTTCCAATCGAGATAGAGGAAATCACGCGGCTGATATGGGCCATGGTACCCAACCATACCATCAAGGACTTCTACTTCAAGGTGCGCTACTCGTGCCTGCCCAGGCTCTCGCCGCAACGACCGACCAACACTGCTCCTTCTGCAGCACTGGCACAATGCCTCGACGTACTGGCCTGGCGCCGAAAACCGACGCTTGATGCACGCTGCAGTTCACGGTGACCTCGATGAAGTCGTGAGGCTGATCCAGTCGAACAAGTGCCGTGTG
>Ga0209935_1001610_pt1 | contig 33605 bp, 18 predicted proteins | sample ThiBio_1000_plan_2_FD_183958 | JGI IMG/M metagenome (GOLD analysis project Ga0209935, IMG submission 183958) | Wastewater bioreactor microbial communities from Cape Town, South Africa - Thiocy_cont_1000_plan (SPAdes) | ecosystem: Engineered > Bioreactor > Thiocyanate-remediating >...
CTCGTCCGTTGTGTCGAGTGTAAATCTAGTTTTATTTGATTTCATAATTTATAGAAACGTTTCGTTCTCTTAGTACAGTCGACATCAAATTCACATTTTTTTTCTTCATTTTGATCAACTGTTTAAACATTGATTACAAAGGCCTGATATTAATGTTTGTAAATATATTTTTATATTCATAAATTGAACCTAAATATCGATAAGTATTTTCAATTTGTATATGATAAGATCAATCTAAAGTTTTTTTGGTTTTAACAAGACGATCTCTCTCACTACTATACTCACAATCATCGAATTAGAAGTTTTACCAACAGGTGAATTCAATTATTTTTTGAAGAAAAAATAAACATCAATTCATTTTTTAGAAAATCTTTACGAAAGTACAAACAGGTAGCAAATCACTTTATGTATCGATCTTATGTTTTGTTTTTCTCTTCACCTGCTTATCGAATTTGAATGTGAGATAAATACCAAATTAAAATAAAGATTCTTCTAGTAGATCGAATCAAGTTCTTAGAACAAGCTCATCTTTTGATAATAGATCAGATCCAGAGTTACTCATAGTTTCCTTAATTTCTTCATCAGTCAAGTATCGTTTTCTGGAAGTCACCATTGTGAAAATGTGTAAGGTTGATCGTTGAAATATATGATTATTATCCAAAGAATATAGTTGATTCGTTCTAACAGTTGTCTCTTACTAGTCGAACGATGTGTATGTGTGTATATATATATATATATACAATATTTTTTGAAACCGACAGAACTTACTAGATTTTCTAGATAAGATCGGAACAATCAAGATTTTACAGAACGAGAGGAATTAATCGAAGAGTATTTAGAATCGTGCATGACTAATACAAACAAAAGAACGAAAGAAAGCGAATACAAGATAGATATGTAACACTAACAAGTTAAGAGGAAAGAAAAATGGATAGCATTTGTCTAATATCACTTAGTAAAAGATAAAAAGATGTTCCAAAAAGTTAAACAATGTACTAGAAGTATTTTTATTCGATAACCGCGTTTGGACGTATATATACGTCACCGGGAGCCAAAGGGTTCAGGAAAATGGTTGTACCTCTATAATCAGGGTAATTATTTGAGAAATCAGATATGAAAAACACATGCATTTTTATATGAATTTTGTTTTTTGCAATAATTATATTTTGGTAATAATGGAGAGGACTGAAATGGCAGAGACATAATTTATTTTTCGCTAATTCGTCGGTACAATACCTGCTGAGCATGATTTCGTTGGACCATCGTCTTCAAAATAATAGAAGAAAAACCGCTATTGCCTTCAGAGAAGATATTATTCTGAATATAGCGACAAAAACAAATACTAATTCCAGTGAGACTAATTCAATAAGAGTTATACTTCGATCATGTGATTAGGAGAATACATCCTATTCCCAAATGTTGCACATTCAGGAATCAGTTCCGCTATTACAATCAGAATTCCGGCAAAGCTACTCATATTTGTTATCTTGAAGTTGATCGTGCTTGCATTATGTGGAATGAGCGAGTTCCAGAAATGTTTTATTTTGTTCAACCAACCAGCTGGCTTTCGACATATGAATTTATACGGCGGTTTATATTTTGGACACATCACATCGATTCATTATCTTGGCCTGAGCACTTGTTAAGACGTTAGGTTTTGAATTACACATTCGATTACGATTCTGTGGCACCTTCACTTTGGAGTTGCGCACTCAGTTACGATTCCGTGATACTGAAAGGTTTCATCTGAGGCTTTGCTGATTGTTGTAGGATGAGTTTTTTTTTAATTCAAGTAGATAGTTGATTGATGAATGAATATAATCAAGTTTTTATTCTGAAGTATATAGATAGGAAGGAAGTTAACAAGTTTTTCTAGGATATGAAATGATAAACGTTGTTTTAGAGTACATGTTGTAGAGCCATGTGATGTAGACAGCCAATATAAATAGCTGTGTGGGAATTCCGTGCGGAATTGGAACATATACTCTAGAGTAATCTCTTCAATTAATATCAATGTAAATAGCTATGCAGGAATTTCGGCATTATGGAAACTGATTCCTGAATGTGCAACATTGCGGAATAGGATGACTGCTCGTGATTAGAAAAGTGTTTCAAAAGAGAGTTTATTAAAATGATAATTTTCTTGTTGTTAACATGCGCTCGTAGAATAAAAACAAATAAAAAATGGCAAGTATCTGTTATTTGAAATTTGTTTTACAGGATATGTTAATAAATCCGTTTTTTGCTCAATAAAGAAAGTTCTATATATTCTGTACTGGTTATATTATCTTGAGTCCAGCTCTCCCTAACAGAATTATGGTACGAAACACAGCCGATCATGGCAGAAGTTTTCAAGATATCACCACTATGTCGTATAAATTTGTTAGTAAAATCGCCCCCTTCGTTTTCTATATCGTATGATATATTATTAGAAGTTGACGAACAAATTAAAAGGATTCGACGACAATTATATCGTTGCGATCGCATTGCTGCTGTAATCCAGTTCCCTGCAAAGCACGAATCAGAGATAATCCATAGTTCCTTTGCTTCAGATTTCCCTGACTGATACCATAGTTCGTACACATCATAATACGAAACTGTTCCGTCTGTGAAAACCCAATTACCAGTTTCTTCTTCTCCATGTCCACTATAGTATAAAACATAAAGTTCACTTGCCCAATTCTCATTGAAATACTGTCGAATACTTTGAAGAGCATCTCTCTTGCTGAACTGAGGCAAACACAATCCACCAGCTACTGCCATGGATTTTTGTTTCCAAAATCTAACCATGTTATTAAGATCATATTTAACGCCATACAAAGGTTGGTTATCTTTGATTTGCCCCGTTTTAGTAACAAATAGTTTAGTTCTGAACTGCACACCAGACTTTTTCGCTTCCGATACGTCGCCCGGTGATCCTAATAGATATACTGCTCCGACTTTTGACATAATGATTACGTGAATTGGCACGAAAACTCGTTATCTGAAACATAAATACATATTTCAATCATAGTATTAATTACTTTAAAAGCCATGTGATTATTTTTAAGTCGCAAAAAAATTATGTACGATTAAGATAGTCCATTATTTCATCTTGTACTAACCCTCCTTTCTCGTTGAATACTCTCTATACTTTTACATGCACTTTTTTATATCCTTGCTTTGTATATACGTAGCTATATATTGGATTCAAAAAAGATATTTATTATCTCTATGACAAAAAAACCCAACACGAATCAAGCCGTTATCACTAGTTGAAGGCGATTCTTATTCATTCTATTATAATTCAAAAAAACCCATCTGTTGTAACTAAATAATCAAGATAAGATGAAGAGACTCGGCTTTATCACCTATATATACAGATCCATTTTAACATTCTTCCAACGAAACAAACTTTTAAACACAAATCAAGCACAATACAAAGTGAGCAGAAAATATACAGAACAAGTATTTATCAATTTATTCTTTCGACAAAGTTGAAATAAGAAATCTATATTGATTTTCAAAAAATTTCAGATCAATATGTCTAGTAATTACAACCTTCGATATGAACGAAATATAGGCAATGGGCAAACACAAGAGAACTCCACGTGTAGTACACCGTCCAAGACGCAACATGGAAGTGTTGATGATTCTAAATTTAAACTGAAGCCAAGAGAAAATTCGGCTCCTGCAGATGGTTTGTGGCAATATACACACATCGATAATGTTAAAGTACTTCATACGGCAGAAGATGCGAAACGATACATCCAAAATATAGTTCCTATTTTGGAGATTAACAATCTTGATCATAGTTCCGACTTGACTCAAGAAATGTTGAAAAGGGTCGATTATATTACAACGGCAAAAGATGAACCAATAGAATTTTGGTATGATGGAATTCATGAAAAAGCTTATTTACTAGTACTAATCGAAACGAAAGAGAATCATTGTGCAGTTGGATATTCTTATCATCTTTTAACAAATGATCTGCCGTCGTCAAATAATTCAAGTGCGAATATAATTCAATATGAACCAAACACATTGGATCAATTTCGAAAAGCAGCTCATCAAACTTTAAAAACACCAGCATCAATGGTTAACCATTTGATTACGAACGGTTTATCAATGAGAGAATTTCAAAATCAACAATTGTCACAACCATTTAATAATGCAAACAATGGAATAAATGGTCAGTCAGCTGAAGGAGGAAAAGTAGAGAAAAATGGAACAAATGAACAAAATGATCTTGTTCATATGAAGTCGAAAAATTGACTGAATTGTGAATTATCTGTATAAGATTTTTGTATTTAACTTCTCCAAAATGTAATTGTTTACTTTGTTCACTGATTATAGTTGTTTTAAGTAGATCCATACTTTTTTAGTTGTTCCTTCGTTTTCATAGATTTTTATGTCTGATTTATGTTGAAAAAGGTTGACATTATGGAATCAAAAAAATTTTGGCGAGTTATTATTCAATGTTTTCAATATAATGAGATTTCTAATTTTAAAACTGCGACCTCTTTCAACGATTTATGTTTTATTTCTAGATTAACAACATCAAACATTTGTCCAAATTTGTAATGTCAAATAATAAAGTCGTTATTCGACGTGATTATGTTGAAAAATGCGAGCGATTCTGGCACGAATCAGGAGTAATATTACGACCCAATAAACTAACAAATATAAATACACTAACATCTGTAGCTGATGCAAAATCTTATATTAAAACAGCATCGACAAAAATTTGGGAACTCGACACGAGCATAAGAAAAGACCGTATGTTCATCAATACTTTATACGCTAATTGTGAACAAGCGGGAGTGGCGTCAACTGAGTATTTTACGGCCCAGTATGATCCGGGTCAGCAATATGGCGAATGCAAATATATTTTAGTCGTTATTTACAATAATGGCTGTGGTAGTATAACAGTTGCTTATGCTTATCATGATATCGACGAAACGATATTCGGTAGTCAATTGGTATACACAAAATATGCTGCATCCATAACCGAACACTGGCTGAAATCAAAATCAGTCGATCGCATCAGAGAGATATTGGATAAAAATGCATGGCCAACAGTCGAATATCAATAATACACAATTGCTGGTTGTGTCAAAATGTAAAGAGAAAGCAGATTAAATTGTTTTTAAAAGGTCTTTGTTTAACTTTCACACGGAAGAAAGGCATGTTTCATCACGATTATTTTACATTTTTATCAGTTTCCGAATTCAAATAAAACTTACAGCAAAAAATTATTTTAAGCCTCATCTAAATTTCAGATATTCCATCGCCGCTGGTTGACAATACTTAATAATTATTTAAATTAGCTTTTTTAGTGAAAAGAATAAAATTGTATAACACAGATATTCTGAAAGTGTTGACACCTTAGCGCGAGAGTTCTTATTGGTGAAATAAGAGTTTATTTGGGTACATCACGTTCTGATGGTTCGATTGTTGATCGTTGAGATCAAACTCTTGATTCGACTATTTTTCATCAATTAAGAATAAAAACAATTAAGAATGAGAATGCTTTTTGCTTGGTACATTAATTGATTATAAAAATTTACTTTAATAAATCTGATTTTTTTTATTCCTTTTATTATCATATTTTAATTTGTGTCAACATCAAATCGTTGAATTCGATGCTTACTATAATCGACAACATAAAGATTATTCGCACGATCAAATACTAAACCTACAGGATTATTTAACTGATTTGATCCTTCTCCTTCACCATTTCCACCGACAACAACATGACCTTCTTTCAAATCTGATGGCCAACACATAACTCGATTATTAGAAAAATCTGCCACATAAACATCACCGTTTTCATTTACAACTAATCCTTGTGGATTCGATAATTGTTTCAAACTATTTCCTTGACCATGTCCACCAGCAACAATAATTCCTTCTTTTGCACCTTTCAACCATTTCATCACACGATGATTGTTACAATCTGAAACATAAATCGAATCTTCTCGATCAACGAAAATGAATCCCGGATTGTTGAGTTGATTGAGTTTATCTCCTTCTCCATTTCCACCTGCAACAATAGTTCCTTGTTTTTCATCCTTTTTCCATCTTTTCACTTCATTTCTCTCCCAATCGGAAACAAACAAATCTCCTTTGTTGTTCATCGTTAATCCAACACATGAAATATCTTCAATGAGAATTTGTCTATCATTTTGATTTTCTAATGACCATCGAACAACTCTTCGATTTCTCCAATCACATATAATCAAAGATTTCTTATTTCGATCCAAAATCACATTACATGGACGATTCAATTGATCGACTCTGTTTCCTTCTCCATTTCCTCCAGCAGCAACGTGACCATTTCTTTCACCAAATTTCCACTTAATAATACGATGATTTCCAAAATCAGCAACATAAATAGTTTGTTGTTGATCATCAACATAGATTTCATTAGGCCTATCGAATTGATTTAATTGATTTCCTTTTCGATTTCCACCAGCAATCGTAGTTGCTTGTTGTTTCCATTTGAGATTTGTAGTAGTTGGAGTAATATTAATGAATAATTTGTTAATAAATGTTGATGATGAATCTTGTTTAATTTGAATGTAATCTGTTTGATAAAGTTGATTTTTGAGATCTTCTAATTCTATTTGAAGTTGTTTCAAAATAATTTCATTGAAATCTTTCTTTTTAACAGTTTTTTGCATTTCTTCAGTGAATGAACGCAATTTGACTTGAATGGTTTGAGAATATTGTTGAACAAGATTTCGTTGTTCTTGAGCTGTTTGTCGAATTTTTTCGATGGATATTCGTTCCCATTGAGTAATTTGTTGTATTAATGGATGATTATTTTTCTCATCGTCCAAAGTTTGTGCAAATTGATTTCGTTGATCTTCAATTTGATGAAATTTTAATTTCAATTCTTCACGATGTTTCATCAAATCATCGACACAAAAATGTTCAAAACATCCCGTACATATATAAGTTGTTATTTCTTCTTCACATGTATAGCATTTCATGATTGTATTTGATGTAGCCATGGCCGTTGTTTTTTTTGTTTTGTCTCAATAAAAAACACGACGATAGACAACCGATCGAAAAGAAAAAAACGAAAAGAAATGCTGATGGTCTTCGGTTTTGCTTTTCCTCTCACAAAATCGACGATTGAGTTTCGGAAGAACGAGCACAAAAAGAAATATGCGCTTTCTTTGCAATTATGTTACCTTTTCGTTTTTATTTTTTGTTAACCCTCATACTACCATGTTCCAATACTTAGCTTTTTCTATTGTGGGGTCTATTTCGACCACAAATCGTGATAGTATACATTGAGATACTTTTTCGTAGATTTTATGATATTCAAAAGATTGAAATCAAACCAACTAACACGGTCACTGAGTAGGGTTAATCAAAATATTTTGGTTTAACTTGTATAAGTCGTCTGTTTACCTTTGGCAGGTTGAAACATCGTTGATATACGCATGTTTCAAGCAAATACTATTGTCAATTTCAATGTTTTCTTCTAACATATTCTTGAAGTGATAAATCATAATTATCATTGATATACACGTAGAACAAGCCGTTTTAACATATAAAGTTCATTTAAAATATGTGTTCTTTACGAAAAGAACTTGATCTCAAGTAGTGTCTTGAAATAATTCCTACAAATGAATAATATGAACGATTCGTTCAAGTTTTTATCGTCAGAGTTTCAGCAAAAATCTTTCTATTTGATAAAATACAAAAACAAGTGATTTGAATTTCTCGTTGTTTTTCAAATATCGAAATGTGTTTGATGTCAATCTTTGCTAGACAAGTATAGTGTCCATTGAATTTGTTCACTATTTCCATATGTATAATCTAATGACACAAGTGCTTTTTCGATTAATAATTGTCTCATTTGATTTGTACGATGATTTGATGAGTAGACATTACAATCGAATAGAAACTATTGTCTTTTATTCAACAAGAACATTGATAAATTCTACATTGTTTGACTTTATATTGTAATTGTGGAGACGTACACGTTCAACTTCATCTAATGATTTGCATGAGTTCGTTTGATTTGATGATCATATTTTTGTATGATTGAAATCAAATGAATATTAGTGAAATTAAATATTGTTAAGTAAAGAATATTTATTGTTATCTTCAATTAATTCATTATTACCGAAAGTGATCAATTGATTGGTATTGTTTGATTTTAGTAATAACAGAATCGGTATATCAAACTGATGAACATCGGGGAAAAGAGTCTTCAAAGTAAATTCTATTCGACTTCAGTCTTTTCAGAGCGAATTAACACGACATTCTGTTAATTGTTTTGAAATGTTCAGTGATGATTGATTTGAAAGACATATTAACTGCAGCAATGATATTTAAAACTAAAAGACGTCAATGAACTTCTCACGTAGGATATTTTCATACCATATTCGAGTATTTGCTCACCATATTCGCTTGAGTGCTGGTTCCAAGTGAGCTTGTGGTGGTTCCAAGTAGAACTCGACGAGCTCTATCCAACGCACTATTTACTTCCCATCTACAAACTATCCTGTGCCTGCAGGATTGCAAAAATATGCTAAAAAACACTGAAAATCCTACGTTTTTTAGTAAATGCTCCCCATATTCGCTTGAGAGCTTATTTGGACGGAACTCGAGGTGGTTCCAAGTAGAACTCGACGAGCTCTATCGAATGGACTATTTACTTCTTAGAAAAAATGTTAATGCCTGCCTGAAATGCCAGAGGAATGCTAAAAAAGCTGATTTTCCTAGTAAATGCTCCCCATATTCGCTTGAGTAGCGGTTCCAACTAAGATCGAAGTGGTTCCAGATAGAGCTCGATGAGCTGCATCGATTCCACTATTTACTTGTCTCTTTATTACCTTCCCAAGTCCCAAAAAATAGCAAAAAGTACTATAAAACTGCCAAAATCCTAAGATTTTATTTTTTTTATTTTTTCGAATTTATTGCAAAAACAAATAATACATTCTGATAGATCTCGAAGAGTACTATCGATTTCACGTCTTATTCATTAATTTTTGATGTACCATCATCGATTGACATAAGTACCAACATTTACTATACAACAATGAACGATGTCAAAATTTTTCATTGGCTTATTCACATAAGCCAATAGATAAGCACTAAGAGAAACTATGGCGATATTTTGATATTTCGCCACAAATATTTTGAGAAAAAGAAAAAAGATAATTTATTTTAATCGAAAACAAATTTTTTCAATAGAAACAGAATTTTTTTCCATTGAAAATCGCTTTTAAAAAATCCACCAATGAAAATTCGAGATATTCACTAGCACGAACAGTGATGACTCATCGCTAAAAAAAATAATTATTTAATTCAATATTCTTTTTCTCAAAATATTTCTGGCGAAATATCAAAAACAAAATATCGCCATATTTTCTCTTAGTGCTTATCTATTGGCCTATGTGAATAAGCCAATGAAAAATTTTGACATCGTTCATTGTTGTATAGTAAATGTTGGTACTTATGTCAATTGATGATGGTACATCAAAAATTGATGAATAAGACGTGAAATCGATAGTACTCTTCGAGATCTATCAGAATGTATTATTTGTTTTTGCAATAAATTCGAAAAAATAAAAAAAATAAAATCTTAGGATTTTGGCAGTTTTATAGTACTTTTTGCTATTTTTTGGGACTTGGGAAGGTAATAAAGAGACAAGTAAATAGTGGAATCGATGCAGCTCATCGAGCTCTATCTGGAACCACTTCGATCTTAGTTGGAACCGCTACTCAAGCGAATATGGGGAGCATTTACTAGGAAAATCAGCATTTTTAGCATTGCTCTAGCATTTCAGGCAGGTGTTAACATTTTTTCTAAAAAGTAAATAGTCCATTCGATAGAGCTCGTCGAGTTCTACTTGGAACCACCTCGAGTTCCGTCCAAATAAGCTCTCAAGCGAATATGGGGAGCATTTACTAAAAAATGCAGGATTTTCAGTGTTTTTTAGCATATTTTTGCAATCCTGCAGGCACAGGATAGTATGTAGATGGGAAGTAAATAGTACGTTGGATAGAGCTCGTCGAGTTCTACTTGGAACCACCACAAGCTCACTTGGAACCAGCACTCAAGCGAATATGGTGAGCAAATACTCGAATATGGTATGAAAATATCCTACGTGAACTTCTCTTTCAAATGAAAATACGATTATTTTGTCCTATATCATCGTAATATTTCGTCAATTCTTCGACGATAGTTTGATTATGTAGAATTTAAGAGTGAAATTAATATTATCGATAGTTTCATTGGTATAATAGGCATATACATAATGCACAAGATATAATATTTAAGCCAAGCAATGAAATAAATTCGTTCTGATTTTAGTTTAATATCGATCGAATATAAATAGTATTTATCCGTAATAATTCTGCTTTGTTTATACGATCATTTCTTTCGTAATTGTTTTTTGATAATTTAAACTCCTAAATCTTGCTCAGATTTGTTTATAATATCCTCGATGTGAGAATAACTGTTCTCACTATTATCAAATAACCAATTTCGACAATGTTTCATCATTTACAGTTGATTAATGTTTCATACGTATAATATTAGATAGATATTCAATCAAATTATTATTTCTTTTGAAAATATCTGTTGCTTTTAACGAATAATTGAATTGAATTTTTTTTAAATTACTCACTTGATAATGATCATAGTTTAGAAGTTTAAACATAGTTTATGGAAAACGACCGTATTTTATCAAAGTAGAAGTTGGTATTTGCTTCAATTCGAGCTCAAGTCAATTGATCATGAGAATAATGAGCGAATAAACTTCAATCAGCAAGAATTTCTTTGATGAATTCTCCATAAATAATGATTTTAATCTTAAGAAGTTCAGCTCTTGCACATGGCAAATGAAGTTACTCTGATTTTATTCATTGTTGTCTAACAATGCGAACAGAGTCGACGTAGTTTATCACCAAGTTCTTTTTTTTTTGAATTCATATGAAAGACATACGAATCGATATCGTTCTTTGTAAAGCATCATTCAATGAAATACACGAGCCAATATTTGTTGCATCTGGAAATAAATCTTGACGACAATCAACAAATTGACTTTGATCAGAAGGATTTGCAATTTGTTGAAGTATAGTGGGTCAAAATCAACTATTTGCAATTGTTCAACCTTTTCAAATGTTTCAGTATATTATATACGTATTAACACTCTTATTCAGAAAACTTCTTCATATTCGTGATTCGAGCATTTTTCACCAATTAAGAACAAAAGCAGTTAAGGATAAAAATGCTTTTTGCTTGATATTATGACTATATACGTATATCTACATAATTGATTATAAAATTTACGTTAATAATCTTTTATTATGATATTTTAATTTGTGTCAATATCAAATCGTTGAATTCGATTATTCTCACTATCGACAACATAAAGATTATTCGCACGATCAATTACTAAACCTATTGGATAAATTAACTGATTTGATCCTTCTCCTTTACCATTTCCACCGACAACAACACGACCTTCTTTCGAATCTGATGGCCAACACATAACTCGATCATTAGAATACTCTGCCACAAAAACATCACCGTTTTCATTCACAACTAATCCTTGTGGATTCGATAATTGTTTCAAACTATTTCCCCTTCCTTGCCCACCGGCAACAATAATTCCTTCTTTTGCACCTTTCAACCATTTCATCACACGATGATTGAAACGATCTGAAACATAGATAGAATCTTCTCGATCAACGAAAATGTGTCCCGGATTGTTGAGTTGATTGAGTTTATCTCCTTCTCCATTTCCACCTGCAACAATAGTTCCTTGTTTTTTATCTTTTTTCCATCTTTTCACTTCATTTCTCCTCCAATCGGAAACAAACAAATCTCCATTTTCATTCATCATTAATCCAAAACATGAAATATGTTCAATGATAATTTGTCTATCGTTTTGCTTTTCTAATGACCATCGAACAACCCTTCGATTTCCATAATCACATATAATCAAAGATTTCTTATTTCGATCCAAAATCACATCATATGGATAATTCAATTGATCGATTCTGTTTCCTTCTCCATTTCCTCCAGCAACAACTTGACCATTTCTTTCACCAAATTTCCACTTAATAATACGATGATTGTATGGATCAGCAACATAAATAGTTTGTTGTTGATCATCAACATAGATTCCTTCGGGTGCAATGAATTGATTTAATTGATTTCCTCGTCCATTTCCACCAGCAATCGTAGTTGCGTGTTGTTTCCATTTGAGATCTGTAGTAGTTGGAGTTGGAGTAATATTAATGAATAATTTGTTAATAAATGTTGATGATGAATCTTGTTTAATTTGAATGTAATCTGTTTGATAAAGTTGATTTTTGAGATCTTCTAATTCTATTTGAAGTTGTTTCAAAATAATTTCATTGAAATCTTTCTTTTTAATAATTGTTTGCATTTCTTCAGTGAATGAACGTAATTTGACTTCAATAGTTTGAGCATATTGTTGAATAAGATTTCGTTGTTCTTGAGCTGTTTGTCGAATTTTTTCGATGGATATTCGTTCCCATTGAGTAATTTGTTGTATTAATGGATGATTATTTTTCTGATCATCCAAAGTTTGTGCAAATTGATTTCGTTGATCTTCAATTTGATGAAATTTTAATTTCAATTCTTCACGATGTTTCATCAAATCATCGATACAAAAATATTTGGAACATCCCGTACATATATAAGTTGTTATTTCTTCTTCACATGCAAAGCATTTCATTATTGTATTCGATGTAGCCATAGTCTGTTTTTAAATTTAAATGCACACCTTAGGAAGAACAAGCAAAACAAATGTGCGCCGTTTCTTATCAGTTATGATAAACAAGTTCGGGAGAGAATTCGAGTAACTGCAATCTTATGCTTGCTTATCATCGTTAGATCAGAAAAGATGCGAAACGAAAAAGCAACTTTATACAACAAGCCGAAAGTAGAGAAACTCGACAAAATATATACAAAGTGTAATCTCGACAAGTTAAATAAGTCAATTCATGAATTCGAAAAACATCGAGTTGATCATAATCAAAAATTATTGATGAATTTGTTGTAGCCATCGTGTTATTGAATCTTTGAATGTTTTTCTGTAGAGTTCCGAAGGTAGAACAAATATAGCAAAGACAAGCATTGGTGGTGTAAAAGAAATCAAATAACCACAAAGATATAACCAAGGATTTTCTGATGGATCAATACATCCTGATACTAATGACATGATTAAACGAGGCAAAGCTAAGACAAGCAAAATAAAAGGACTAATTAGTAATTGTTTATGTTCACGTATTTGACTGATAACATGCTCTTTGAAAGATTTTTTATTAGTTTGTGCGATTGATCGTCGTCGAGCTGTACCAAAAATAATGAATAAAGCAGAGAAAAGATTGACAAGAAATGGTATGACAAGATGAATAAATAAACTCATTGTATTATAAGTTTGAACAGAACGAGAATATCGAATAACACACAAAACGATATGTTCGTTTGTCATTGTCAAATTCATTGTTAAATTATGACTGATATTGATGGGATTATATTTGTGAGTTGTATGTTCAAATAATTCATGATGAAAATAGGTAAGATCAAAATCACCCATCGAGCTGCATGTCGACTCATTTTCTTATCAAAATTAACTCCTTTTGATACGTTCACAGTTCGTTCGATAGCAACACAAGTATTTAACCAACCGTCTAAGACCAACGAATACACAATCTGCTCGAATAATCGATGAACGAACGATTGAATATTGCTGAATAAGAACAATAAACCAAAATTTCAGTGTAAACATAGTAATTGTTAGAAGAAAAGTTACTGAAGATGCTAGTAAATATATTCCACAACCAACTTTTCTTAATTCTTTATTTCGAAATGTTATTAAAGAAAAGATACCATTAATGAAATCAATAACAAACATAATCATAGTGAGTCCAGCAGCTGTTTGTATCAAAACTGATTGTTTTCGAAATGATATATTCGATTGAATTTTATTTCGTAAAATCTCATTAATAGTCAAACTGAGATAATCTCCTAATTCGAAACGATATGCACCACAGGTGAACTTGCTTTGTATGAGTCAATTTTGATTTGGATATGATGGATCAAAATTATTCTCGTATAAATATCCATAGAGTTAATTTCCTTGTCCTCATATTCGTGGATAAACTTGATTTTCTTTTGTTAGTTCTGATGAATATGTTGTTCGAAGATCTAATGAAAATCTCGGTTGAAAGAGGAAATAGTTAATTGAATATTAGACTCAGTGATAAGATTGAAAGTAATATTATTGTGAGCAGATACTAATATTGAATAAGAACCTTCGTAGATCGAGAGATATATTCCCATGATGAATATGTATGTTACACTAGATTGCAATTTAATTGTGATTTTAAATTCACGCTTAGGACAACCATTAAGATTACGAGCGATTAATCTTTCATAGGATGTATATTCACTAAAATGTTCTTTATACAAATAAAAATGTGAAGGTAGAATATACTCGATGATGATATTTCGAACGAATTCTATAGTCTGTTGTGATGAATATAATGATTGAACTATTCTTGTTGAAAATTTACTTTTATCTTAAAATAGTTTTGTAAGTATTCAGTTGAAATCGATGTTTGTCAACATACTCATTTGTTTAATCTTAATTTCATTTGGTCGTTCAACAAACAAAGAGAATCGACGTTGCTGATTTGCATAATCATAAGATGTTGTTACTATTAAAATCTATGTGATATTCAATTTCAAATAAGCAATTATTCTTAATTGACCAAAGTCACATGAGTCATCATTTCGAACGAATCAATTATCAATAGAATCATAAGGATTATAAATTCATATTCGTATAAATAACCAAATATATTCAAACTGCTTTCAGTCGAGAACATGTAGAAACCAGATGTGTTTATATTGATCTCTAACGCTTCGTAATAATGATCTAATGATCTACAGTTAAAACTTGTATGTTTTCGACTGTTATTAGTTAATTCTGACGAATAATTCGATTGAATGATTGGTTCAGTGAACTTACTATGATATCGCATAGAAACATTACTTGGTCGTTGAATAATTATTGAGAATTGACCTTGTTGAAGTTGTTGAGCTGTTGTTACAATTAATATAAATGAACTATTCGTCGGACAGTACAAAGTCATTTTAAATTGAGCAATTTGATTGCGTTTATATTAAGATCAAATAAAGTGAAATTATTTTTATAAATATATCCAACTAAATTTTTAGTACTATATGACTTCTAAATGTATAATTTCCTTCGTCTCTCATGTGAATTTCAATCATTTCGCAATAGTAATTTCCTAATCTACAATCCTTAAGACGATGACATCTATGACTATGAATTGATATGTTAGATTTATTTCATTTAGAATTCAATCTATTCAAATGTTTGACTGTCTTTACATAGAATTCATATTAGAACATCTCGTTTTCTGTTATTAGAAGATTAGTGACAAAGTGAAAACAAAGTTACTTGATCAATTAGAAAATCTGATCGAATCGAAACTATTCAATTTAATATTAATGTTTGTTCATCATCAGATGGGAATCGAATTTCATAAAATCAATTCGGAGATGAAATAGTAAATATCGTCTTTTTTGTTCGTTCGAAAAACTAAAGATTTGTAAAATTAGTTTGATTGAATAAAGTCGACTGAGAAGAATTCATTTCTCGTGACAAAGAGCAACTTGAGTCGTTGGGTTAAGAAATTGATATTCTAAATTCGACATTAGGATTTAGTTTTAAATATTGTTCGTATTCACTTATAATCATTGATGTTCCTAATTGAACAAGAATTGCTGATGTTATTCGTACAAAGATAAATTTCGATATTATTCGATGAAAATAACTACGAATAGTTGTGTCTGAACTTCTAAAATTCCAAGACTCAATAGGAGAGTATTCACGCTGGAATATTGATAATTCATTGTTTGAATAGATTTTGATCATCCATTGATATCGATTGATTACGCTCAAGGTTGATTTCAATTAGAATCAATATAAAATAATTGAACATATTATTGATTGAAATAACTGTTCATCAATCGTCGATTTCTGGGATTTGTAATTCTGTTGGTGTTTATTCGCATTTAGAAATAATTAGACAATTGACATAATTTATCCTCGATATTTTACGGTGAACGTACAACTCATATATTCACGTTAAAGTGTTCGTTTTATCGGTATCAAAACAATCAGTGCATTCAATTTCTGATTTGGGAGAACATACATCTCGCATAGGACAAATATTTTTCAATGATAGAGCTATACAACATTAGTTCAAATCAAGCTACACGTACTCGAAATAGTGTTGATTTGATAGAGATCTCGATCTGAATGTGCTCATAGAAATTAAGATGATGATAGGCACAGAATATTTCAACACTCAGAATTCAATCGAATTAATGTTGAGAGTAAAATCAAGTATATTTTCTTCACAAGATATTCAGTTAATACATCGAAGAATATTCATCGTTATTACTTTTTCTACTCAATACCTGTAACTGATTTTAAAAATATACTCTCTGTATTTTTTTTCCAATTTTCTTCGAGTAAGATCGATAAATTCATTTATTACTTTCGTTGTTTAAATCTAGTAAATTTCCGTTGAGTGAAATTGTTTGTTACTTAAATCCTCCATTACTTTTGTCTTATTCTCTTTTTCTATCTTCACGTCTGAATGTTATCTAGTTGGAATTCTTTACTTTATTATCACAACTTATAATGAATGTAGACAAGAAAACGAAACAGTAATTACTTCTCTTTGATAGAATATCTAGATTGATAAAAACCGAAGTTTCATTTGACAATCTAAGATCAACGGATCGTTGAGCGGTTCACTTGAAACAAGAAAAACGACTAGTCTGAGCAAGATTTTCAAAAGACTATGCCGGAAATTAAGTAGTTATTTCTACAGAAATATTTCGTCGTCTTTCGATATTTTCTATCAGTTTCAACACGAATAAATGTCGTTTTCAATCGATTTTATAAAGAAAATTTTCCGAGAGTTTAAGTACTGCAATCCGTTTCAGAAGAATTATTTCAGCCAAGGGAGAATCAACTTTTTGTGAGTTCATAATCATCTAAATCAGCTGTTTCTCCGTTACTTTAACTAGTCTTTTTCGCATGATTCATACAACTTAGAATTCTCAACAATGAGACAACAGTTTTTTTCCGTTCTGTCACGCGTACTGATTATTAATGCTTTACTTTTCGAAATCTTGTTTCAAATATCACAAAAAATTATCTCAACTTAGAGGATACACGTTGAATAGCTGCTTTGACTTTCAGTACATTTGGATGTTGCGAAGAGAATGCATGTTGAAAGATATTCAATGCCTTTTCAAATAGTTCTAATGCTTGTTTCCATTCACGTTTTTTTTCATGTATCAAAGCAATATTTTCATAAATCATGGCAATTTGAGGATGATCACCAGGAAGTGATTTTAAACGTATTTGGAGTGACTGTTGATAATGTTCCATTGCAAGATCATATTTATTCAGATCAGAATAAACATTACCAATATTATTGTGAGAAGTAGCAATATCTGGATGATTCGAAGGTAAATGTTGTTTCCTAATAGCTAATGATTTCTTGTAAAAATCTAATGCTTCTGTGTATTTTTTCTGGTCATAATATACAATAGCAATGTTATTGTAGAAATGAGCCATATCTGGATGATCTTCATCATTTGCATTTCGATATAATTCGATCGCTTTATTATAATTTTCTAATGCTCTATTGAACTCATGCTTGCGCCAATAAACATTACCTATACAATTATATAAATTACCAATGTTTCGACAATTAGATGATCCTTTTTTTTCATGAATCATCAGCGATTTTTGATACCATTCAAGACTTGAGTCATAGGCAGCTTTATCACGAGTCACACTGCCAAGATTCCAATATAAATCACCAATCGAAGGATCATTTGGTGATAACTCTGCTAAAAATCGATGAAATATCTTCTCTGCCAAATCATATTTACCCATTCGACGCAAAACTTGACCAAACGAACGAAGATTAACTTCCTCATTCCCACCACCTAATTCATTTTTCATATGATCAAATAATTCCTTTAAATCATGTTCATCATCGCCACATAATTAGTTCCATATGAATCGTTATAATTTTTTCATTTTTTATTTCTTCAATTTTAATCAATCGAAAAATAGATCCAACCATAAATAAGACTTCACATTCATTACTAAATGCACTCAACGAACTTATATCAGCAAATGGTTTTGATTTTACCAGTCGAGGATCGGCATCAATAATAAAGAGTACACGACATAAATCACTTGTAATTGTACTGCTATTCAAGAAAACTACTGCTTTGTGACGATTGATACTCGTTGAAAAGAAGGAATTTATCGAAATAAGATTATCAACAGACTGTCGAAGAGTATTAAATTCATCAATCGACATAACTTGACCACGATAGACACGAATAGGTGATTGTTGTTGATATTGTTTTAGTTGTTGATAAATATCTCCAATAACAAAGCGGAATAAAAATAAAAGATCAATATTTTGTATTCGCAATGCTTTATTCAATATTCGATATAAAAATGAGTTGCGAGTATACCACCAAAGTGCTTTATCTGCTCGATAATCTTTTTCAAATTCACCGACGAATACTAATTCCTTCTGATTGTTTTCATATTCTTTTTTACATAACTGAATCAATTGTTGTTTATCACTTTCGATCGATTTCATTCGAATAAGAACATCGATTAAGAGAAGAGAATGAACGAAATTACCATTTAATCCAGTAGTCGATTGATCTTTCTTGTTGTTAACATTAAATATATTTATAGATAATGGTTCTTCGATTTTAACTCGACTTTTTTGATCTTGTTTAATAACATAAAGAAGATCTTTCAATTGAACAATAACACTTTTAATTTTAATAAAATCTTTTGCCCATAATTCATTGGGTTTCTTATCCATACAATAGACATAAATCGATGAAACTTGTCTAAGATGATGAATTTGAGGAACTAATTGTCGACTACATCGACCACTCACTATAAGAACCAGTCGATCTTGTGTTGAAAGAGAAAGAATTCGCTGAAGACATTCGTTTTGATCATCGAATGTTTTTAAATGATTAATAATTTCTCGTAGTTTTAATTGAGTATTTCGATTATCTTTAGTGTCATTGACTTGTTCATCAAGCCAAAAAATAGAAAATGTTTCAAGATTATCATTAGATATTTCTAACGGTTTGCTGTTTATACCACCCATAGCTATACGCTCGGTATTTGCCAACAACACTACTTATATGAAACACGTAGACTGATTTTTATTTTTTGAGTTGAAATCGTAATACATAATTCGTTTTATTGGTTCTCTTTCTTCAATGTTTTTGTCTTTATCTCGCCTTAGTAACATAAGCCTATGCGAGAACGCAAAAAGGTAAAGTTGATATCCACGTGCTGCGTATTATTGAAACTGACTTTTTTTCATATTTTGCCTAGCAATAACTATGTTTAAAAAGAGAACGCTTGTATGTTGTCTTCTCAAATCATTGTTTATCGTTGTATTTCTATGATTAAAAACAATTAAGAATAATATTCATTGTGTCTCTGTATATTCGTTAGATATGCATTAATAAAACACCATTGATCTGGTTTGTATGGAATCACATCACTTCTGACATCGAAGATGAACGTGAAATTTAACGCTTTTTCGGTTTCGACAAAACTATATCAGTTATTGTTATCATAAATAAAGTGGACATACTATTACGAAAAACGTCTCATTTAAGCGAGAATGATATTGTTGAATTCAGTCATCAGTCAACAGAATAGGTTTGCTTGAGCAGAAAAACAAATTATCGAAGTTTTATGCAAATGACCAAACTTCATGAATTTGAAAGCAGTTACTGTGAGTTCATTGCATATTGATGATTTCGACGACATAGTTCAATATTGAAACTCTAATTGAGATTACACTTAAATATCTTACACATGACAATCAAAACAATGATTTAAACGTATTAATTATCTACAATATCTAAAACTAGAAAATAATGCCGAGAAAGGTGAGTGTTAGCAAATTTCATGCATAGATCAGTACTTGATAGATGATTGTTAACTTGCATCTTCTATTTTTCAGAAATACAGTTGAGTATTTGGAAAAAACTTTTGAAATATATTCAAGAATGAAGCGATTTTACTCAAAGGATAAAACGTGGAAATACTGTTATTCTCTTTCTTTTTGCTAATTAACAAATGAATTTCTTTTGCTTGTCCTCATTGATTCCATAAAACAAAAGTTGATTACAAAGAATTTTGCGAATAGATTTAAGAGATTTTCATAGAATTCATTAAAGTTTATAATTGACGACACTTCGATGTTATTATTTACTAAAATAGGGCAAATCATTATTTGATCGTATATCTACGATTTACAATATCTATCACCACAAGTAAAACGCATTAGTAACAAAAACTTTTAATAAAAACAAGTGAGTTTTTAAATAAATTCATCGACAACATAAACTAATTTTTGAATAACAGGTCGACATGTTTTCTTTAAGGCGGCTGACTGCAGTTTATTGCAGCAAGACGACTTATTGCTTTTAACTTGCTTAGTTGCCTAGCAAAATTCTTCTTCTTCTTCCTACGGATGCCTGAGCCATATTTTAAGTCAATAAAAAGTTCTAAGTAACTGTCCATTATTTTGAAGAAAGAAAAAGATAGTTAGAATCCTCATAATCTGACGAGTTCACATCTCAAATCTGTTTTTCGAAATTCAAGATCGTTCGGGAGATATAAGATATACAAAATGACTAATTAACAGCAGTGGCAAAATTCCTCCCAAGCAGAATTCTAGAATTTTGCTATTCTGTTTTAATAATAGCTTCATTTCTTGATTTTGTTCCATCTAAAATTCTACGAGCAACAATATGGTCATCTTTATTCAGAAATAACAAATTGTAATCGAATTATGCTCATCAAAGAAGAATTTTACTAGAATTCGATCAGTCTTGATAAAAATAAAATTCTTTATAGAATACAAAATTCTGTTTTGATGAGCATAATTCTGTAAAGAATTTTGGTTTATTGAAATGGTAATCGTATTCAAATAAATAATTCTTATATGATTTAAGAATTCTAGCGAAAATCTGCTGAAAAAAACATAGTTCTTTGAAGAATTTTTCTTTGCCGATAGAAGTGATGTATTCAAATGCACAATTCTCATGTGAATTCAGATTTCTGGCAAAATTCTTGTGTAATGAACATATTTCTGTATAGAGCTTCAGTTTTCTTTTCACTTAGTTTATATGAAAATAAAAATAGCTAAATATATAATCGCAAAATTCTTAAATTCTATGTGAAGAACTTTGATACCCCTCGCTTTGTGCATACACGATTTAATTCAATTTGTTGAAATTCAAGTTTATCTACTGTAGAGTCTTTCAGAAAAAATGAGATTAAGTAATTTTGTAAAATTTATTCTTCGAATGGTCGACAGGATTATGTCTTTGACTGATATTCTAACTCTATTTGTCTGTAACTTACACATTAGGGAAGTTTACTAATCAATAGATTTTTTCAATAGAAACAAAGCAATTTTCTATTGTATTTATTGAAACACGATTCTATTTTATTGGATAACCCAACCCGCAAGCTCTTGCAGTCAGTCGCCTTATCTACTCGGCTTTGTCTCGAGTGGAATTCTAGTTTATTTTTCGTTTTTGCTAAATCAATATACCAAGACAATATTTGAGAACATCCATAATCACTATGTTATGCTGCACAGTACTGATTAAAAAACACGATCGATTTCGCAGCAGTTCGAAGAATAATTCTCACCCAAGACATTCAGTTATCCTGATCGACATATACCATCATTTTGACAATAGACACCTATATAACCATGTGAAGAGACTGTTATCTAAACAAATTCTTTGATTTTTTTATTCCCTCGACTGTAAGGAGGGTCATATGAAAAAAATTCGTTTGTCTGTCTGTCTGTCTGTCTGTCTGTTTGCATCGGGGTCAAAAGAACATCGATTTAAGAACTCACTTATAGTGACCAATGATGGTTGGGAGTTGGTCGGACCTTGGGTAATCGAGGTCAGGGAGTCCGAATTTGAGTACAAATCGGGTTCAAAGGTCAAAAAAACATTGGTTTTAGAAGTGCCTAATAGTAAGCAATGATGATTGGAACTTAGTCGGACCCTAGGTTTCCGAGGTCAGGGAGTCCGAATATGAGTCATTCTTGGGGTCAAAGGTCAAAAAACCATCGTTTTTAGAAGTCGCTTATAGTGACCAATGGTGATGGAAACTTGGTGGGACCTTAGGTAATCGAGGTCAAGGAGTCCGAATATGAGTCATTCTTGGGTTCAAAGGTCAAAAAAACATCTGTTGAAGAAACTCGTAATACTGACCAATGATGGTTAGAACTTGGTCGAATCTTGGGTAATCGAGGTCAGAGAGTCTGAATTTGAGTACAAATCGAGTTGAAAGGTCAAAAAAACATCGATTTAAGAAGTCACTAATAGTGGTCAATGATGATGGATAGTTGCCCTGACCTTGGGTAATCGAGGTCGGAGAATTCGGAATTTGAGTATTAATCGGGTTCAGAGGTCAAAATAACATCGACTGTAGTAACTCCTAATAGATGACAAATGATAGTTGGTACTTAGTCGTACTTTGGACAATCGAGATCGGAGAGTTTAAATTGATAGGTAGATATTCAAAATTTTCAACTGAATATTTTTGGAAACTGACGATTTTTCGAAGTGTGGAAGTGTGTATTGCTCATTAGAAGATTCGTATTTTGGAAAAAAAGAGATTTTTCCTATGATGTGATTATGTTAAATCAGATATGACGTTTCCGAGTCGATTGTTGTCTTTAGAAAACTATAAAGTGGCCCTTCTCAGATATCTATAATCATTTAGACCTAGCTATTCGATAACTACCAATACTGGAGCCCGAAAATGTGGCAGCTCGAGTCGGAAGTGGCGGACCGTAGGGACGCCGACGACCGACGAGGTGTTGTCCGATATGATGTATGGTGAAACTTTATCATATATACGTATAGTCGATCGTTTTTAGTCCAAACTTTTATATGCGCTCACACTAACACATTCAGTCGAGGGTCAAGTGAATCGACTCTCGATGAACGTTACTTGTAAGGATTGAATATGAAATAAACATTGAAACTGATAGCAACAACTGTATTTTGATAATAATAAGTCGAACTCTGGATTACAATCGTTGAGATGAATAGAGTTCGATTATTGTCTCAATTATATTTATTTTCATCGAAAATAACATTCACTCGATGGTTAAGTGTAATTATTATGCTTGATCATCGCGTGATTCCTTCGATGATGGCTATCGATTGAATAATTTCGATCAATAACATAAATATTTCCATAGAACTATCAAAAGTCATATTTGCAGAATAAATGATTCGATTATTTAGAAAATCGAGAAAGACGTCAGTTGGTGTGGAGAGTGAAATTGTGATCCACTTTCTGCTACAATAATTCCATCGAAATAGTTGAATACGATAGAAATTAAAATCAACATCAATAAATATTCTCTGAGGACTCGTTATAATCTCATTTCGAGTATTTCCAATATAACTTCAATCAACAACTATAGTGTCAAAGGATTTGAGGTGTTTGTTAATGATTTTCTCATAAATTTATGAAAATCATGCAAAGAAAAGTATTGAGATCAACAAACAAATCGTAAGATTCACCATTGATAAAAGTAACAATTTCACTGCTATTTGTATTATAGTTTCATTTATTGATTATGCATATGGTGAATTGATCATAGTTATACGTAAATATCGTTATTATTTGTAATAAAAATCAATTGCATTTAAATCAGTGAATATAATTCCATTAAGATTTCAAATAACAAATGGATCAACTGTTGGCTGATTGTATGAAACATTTAGTAAATTCAACGTACTGTTAGAGTTTGATAGTAATGTGAACTTTTCTATTCGATTATTATCTTCATCTACGATAAATATATTTTCCAAAACTATCAAAACTAATTGATTACTGACAATGATGCGATGATTCTCATCATCGATAATGAAAAAGTATTTACTACCATTCGAAATAACTGTTGTTCCATTTAGTTCATTCAATTCAAAAGATCGTATTCTAATGTTTTTACAATCGGCAACATATTAATCGAAATTCGTATCGACAAAGATTTCACGAGGTTCATTTAACTTTTATAAAGTTGTATCCACAGAATCAGCAACAGTTATATTCGAACCTGATTCAGAATTCAAAGATTTATTTATAAATTCATGAATAAAAATGATATAACATTGCGAATTTGTTTCCATAACTCAAATCTCATTTGATAAATTCTCTGATAGTCGAATCAGTAAAGGTGAAAAGCATCTAGATCCCATCATACATTCGAATAAAATATCGGTTGATTATACGAGAAATCAGAAAACGAATCTCGTATTTTCTCATTTATTGTTTTCTTGATGAACATCCGATTAAAGTAGTTGTCGAAGAATATTTTGAATAAATGAATTTTTTATTCAGAAAGAAAAGAAAAACAATCGTTAAGTTCGATTTTAATACTCAGTCATTGTAATCTTTTGATTTTAACTTGTCTTTTTCGGATGGTTTATAGAATCTTCGAATTCACAAAAATGAGACGAGTGGTTTTTTATTTTCCATCAGGCGTATTCATTATTAATGATTAAGTTCGGAGAATATTATTTCAAGTTGGCGGATACACGTTGAATACCTTCTTTAGCTCTCAGCACATCTGGATGTTCCGAAGAGAATGCATGTTCGTAGATATTCAGAGCTCTTTTAAATAGTTCTAATGCTTGTTTCCATTCACGTTTCTTTACATGTATCTCGGCAATACTTTCATAACTTATGCCAATATTAGGATGATCACCAGAAAGCGCTTTTAAGTTCATTTCGAGTGACTGTTGAACATGTTCCATAGCAAGATCATATTTATTCAGCTGAGAATAAACATTACCAATATTATTATGAGACAGAGCAATATTTGGATGATTCGAAGGTAAATGTTGTTTGTAAATAGATAATGACTTTTTGTAAAAATCTAATGCTTCTGTGTATTTTTTCTGGTCATAATATACAGCAGCAATGGTACCGTAGAAATAAGCCATATCTGGATGACCTTCATCATTTGCATTTCGAAATAATTCGATCGCTTTATTATAATTTTCTAATGCTCTCTCTAACTCACGCTTGCACCGATAAACAGTACCTATCAAATTATATAAATTACGGATATTTCGATAATTAGATGATCCTTTTTGTTCATGGATCGCCAGTGATTTCTGATACCATTCAAGACTAGAGTCATAGGCAGATTTATTACTAGTCACATTGCCAAGATCCCAATATAAATCAGCAAGCGAAGGATCATTTAGTTGTAACTCTGCTAACAATCGATGATAAATCTTCTCGGCCATATCATATTTACCCATTTCACGCAAAACTTTACCAAACGAACGAAGATTAACTTCTTTATTTCCACCACCATATTCTTTTTTCATATTATCGAATAATTCCTTTAAATCATGTTCATCATCGTCACATAATTCCATATGAACCGTTACGATGTCTTTATCTTTCAATTTTTCAATTTTAGTCAATCGAAAAATAGATCCAATCATAAATAAAACTTCACATTCAGTACTATAATAGCTCAATGAACTAATATCAGCAAATGGTTTTGATTTTACCAGTCGAGGATCAGCATCAATAATAAATAGTACACGACATGAATTACTTGTAATTTTACTACGATTCAAGAAACCTAATGCTTTATCAGGATTAGTACTCGTCGAAAAGAAGGAATTTATCGAAATTAGATTATCAATCGATTGTTGAAGAGTATCGAGTTCATCAATTGACATAACTTGACCACGAAAGACACAAATGGGTGATTGTTGTTGATACTGTTTTAGTTGTTGATAAATATCACTAATAACAAAGCGAAATAAAAATAAAAGATCTATATTTTGTATTCGTAATGCTTTATTCAACACTCGATAAAGAAATGATTCACGAGTATACCACCAAAGTGCTTTATCTGCTCGATAATCCTTTTCAAATTCGCGAACGAGTATTAATTCCTTCTGATTGTTTTCATATTCTTTTTTACATAATTGAATTAATTGTTGTTTATCACTTTCGATCGATTTCATTCGAATAAGAACATCGATTAAGAGAAGAGAATGAACAAAATTACCATTTAATCCAGTAGTGGATTGATCTGCTTTGTTGGTACCTGTCTTAAATATATTTATAGATAATGGTTCTTCGATTTTAATTCGACTTTGTTGATCTTGTTTAATGACATGAATGAGATCGTTCAGTTCAACAATAACACTTTTAATTTTAATAAAATTTTTTGCCCATAGTTCATTGGCTTTCTTATCCATACAATAGACATAAATCGATGAAACTTGTCTAAGATGATGTATTTGAGGAACTAATTGTCGACTACATCGACCACTCACGATAAGAATTAGTCGATCTTGTGTTGGAAGAGAAAGAATTCGTTGATGACATTCATCTTGATCATCGAATGTTTTTAAATGATTAATAATTTCTCGAAGTATTAATTGAGTATTTCGATTCTCTTCACTTGTATTAACTTGTTCATCAAGCCAAAAAATAGAAAATGTTTCAAGATTATCAGCAGATACTTGTAACGATTTACTGTTTACACCGGCCATAACTATACGCTCGGTATTTGCCAACAACGCTACTTATATAAAACACGTAGGAGTCTTTTTGTCGGAAGAAGGAGCACATGATTTGTTTTATCAGTTATCTTTCTGTTTATCTCATCTTAGTAGCATAAGTGTGATGCGAGAACGCTAAAAGGTAAACTTTTTCTTCATATTTCGCAAAACAAAAAGTATTTTAAAAAACGAATGGTTGTATTTTGTCATTACAAATCATTCTGTTTACCTTCATTTCTATGATGAACAATAATGAAGGATATTATTTATTTATTTCTCTTATATATTCGTTAGATATTCATCTGTACAAGAAAAGAAAATACCTTTAGGATGTAGCTATTAGTCGTACTAAAATCCATTTTGTTAATAAACTTACTTGTTTCTCGTTTGAAGAAAAATAATTTTGACTGATAGAATGTGTGCTGAATAATCTAAACGAAATATCAAGTGAAAATCTAGCTGAAACTGAGCAAAATGAAATGATGTCAACTCAATCTATCTTAGTCTTGTGAGATATACGCAAGTTTAACTTTACAATTGGAAAAACGAATGTATATTCAATCACAATTCGAATATCTTTAATCGATATCTTCCGAATTATTAGTCTGCTTATCCTTAATATTCAATAGGAAACAATTCAACATCGATACATTTCAAAAAATAATTGAAACAAAACGACTCTGACTGATATTGATATTCGAAACAGAAATAAATAAATTTGCATTTAACATTGATATTTCATTGAATGAACATAAAAGACAAAGTTTATTGCTTTCAAATCAAATACTATAGTAGAAAATATCGATTGATTATACGAGAATTTCGAAGGAGATACATTTTAACTAAATGAATTTTTTATTCAGAAACAAAAGAAAAACAATCGTTGAGATTGATTCTACTGTTTAGTGGTTGTAATCTTTTCTGTCAGACGTATGCTGATTATTAATGATTTAATTCGAGAAATATTATTTCAATTGAGAGGATACACGTTCAATGTCTCATTTAACGTTAAGTGCATTTTCAAATAGTTTTAATGCTTGTTGAAGATTGATACTCGTGGAAAAGAAAGAATTTATCGAAATAAAATATCGATGATATTTAATGACGTGACAAAACCAATTTGTTTTAAAAACATGTCGACAATAAAAAAAATCTTTTATGTTGTAGATTCTCACAATCATCGAATTAGAAGTTCTACCAACAGGTGAATTCAATTATTTTTGGAAGAAAAAATAAACATCAATTCATTTTTTAGAAAATCTTTACGAAAGTACAAACAGGTAGCAAATCACTTTATGTATCGATCTTATGTTTTGTTTTTCTCTTCACCTGCTTATCTAATTTGAATGTGAGATAAATACCAAATAAAAATAAAGATTCTTCTAGTAGATCGAATCAAGTTCTTAGAACTTTCGACATGTCAAAATTGAATTTTGTTGAAATGCCTGTAGAAATCAATGAGGATTGTTAATTCAGAAAATGGGAAACAAAAAATTTAATTCGAAGTAAATAGGAATTACTCTCAGCGCACTAATGTGCCTATGTTTAATTGAAAAAAACACTAAATTTTCAGTAAAAAAACTAAACGAGCAAGTTAACTTAAGGACAATAACTAATCACATTTAGTTTTTCTAAATTTGAATTGCTGATTTGATTAGGAAAAGAAAAGGTTCTGTAGAGAGAAACAGTTACAAATAAAAATGATATTTTTGTCAATCTCTGATTAATCAAAATAATTGTCGATGGATATTCTTGAGAAAATGTCTAATCAACTGTTTAATTACATAAATATTTCAAATAGATTATTCGACGTGTTCGAATAATAGACAAATCAAATTCATCAAACTCAAACACATTTTATTTTCCAATAAAAGTCACGAAATGTTTATCTACTGGATTCTTCTGTTTTTCTCTCCGATTCAAAGTCAATTCCTAGTTTCCTCTAATCAACCAATTTTCCGTTCGAATTCTTCTTGAGCTCGAACAACAACAACAACATTTGCTAATCACAGTCATATCGGTTTGCATTTCAATCCCACTAACTCTATTTACACTTTCAACCATGACAACGGACAAATTCTCATTTCAACCAAGAATTCAAAGTCAAAGCAGATTTTATATTCGAATTTATCTCCCTCAACTCAACATCCATATTCGTCACACAAATCCTTGATCACTTCATTAACACTTCGTTTGTTTTACCGTTTTTTTTATCGAGTATCAACCTATTAGATTTCGATTCCATTCTCTCTCTCATTGGAGTTCGAACAAGTCGAACAGGTATCTTAGTCTTATGGTGATACCTGTATGTCTGACATTAAACGTTGATATGTACAAGTGAATTCTTAAAGCAGATGGTTTCTCTCTCTTGTGCGAATATATATAAAGTACGTGTTTCATCTTGTATATGAACACGATTTGGAAACATGAAATAGCCGAATAAACATCTTATACCGAGAGTGGCAGTTCGCTACTTCTTCATTTCGTCTCACATTCCATCACTCATTCTATCAATTCATTCATTTTAAATTCGTTATATTTGTATTTGAGAGAATTTAAAAACAAATGAAATATATTAATATCGACAGCAATCAATCAACAATTCAAATCAATTACGAAAGAAATGATTTCATATGTAGATTTTACCAAAATCCAACAATTAGTACATAATGATTTGGATATTTAATAGTTGAACTCATTTACAAACAACGATAACAATTATACCCACTTTTTAAAGTAATTTTTTTTACTAACAGTACATATACTAATCAAAAGTCGTAAGTAATTTACTTAGTTTATCCAATATCTGTCAATTCAAAGTCTCAATAAATTAAACTTGTAAAATCATGAAAATTTAGATAGAAAAAACATTTGTTGTTCGATAATATTTAATGACGTGACTTATCTTTTTATTGACAAAACCGGCAAATTCTTTTAAAAAACATGTCGACAGTTGAAATCAACAGACAGATAAAAAAATCTTTGCAATTCAAATGTTCCTTCGGATTTGGATTAGTTTGCTCATCTATCAACAACAATATTTGACTAGTACAACTTTTTCATTTAATCAACCGAGATTTCGAATCAATGCTACTTGGAATTTAAATGCAACGACTTTTGCCAATCAAAGTTTTGTGGGCACATACCCGCATGGTATCTTTGTCAATTCAAACAATTCAATTTATATACTCAATAGAAACACTCGTCAAATTCTTATTTGGCTAAATGAAAATCATCTCAATCCAACAAAAACTATCTTGAGGGTAATTTACCAGATCCATATTCTATATTTGTAACCACGAATGGTGATATTTATGTTGACAATGGAGTCAATCGTCGTGTTGATAAATGGATTCGAGAAAATGAAAGATGGATATCGGTTATGAATGTTACATCAACATGTTCTGATCTGTTCATCGATATTTATGAGAATTTATATTGTTCAATGTATCATAATAATCGAGTTGATAAAAAATGGTCGAATGGCACAACAACAATCGTTGCTGGAACAGGTGTTCAAGGATCTCAATCGGATATGCTCTATGGTCCTTGGGGAATATTCGTTGATATTAATTTAGATTTATATGTTGCAGATGAACATAATCATCGAATTCAATTATTTCGATTGAATCAACGAAATGGAACAACTGTTGCAGGAAATGGATCATCAAGTGTAACAATGGAACTCTGTCGACCAACAGGAATTATTCTCGATGGTGATCAACATCTTTTTATTGTTGATTATGGAAATAATCGAATAATTGGTTCAGATGAGAATGGTTTTCGTTGTATTTTTGGATGTTTTGGTGGAGGTTCAACAAATGATAAATTATCTTCTCCTGTCACAATGTCATTTGATAGTTATGGAAATATTTATGTCACCGATCGAGATAATCATCGAGTACAAAAAATCTCTTTATCAAAGAAATCTGATCGTAAGTAATTATGACAATTATTCGATTTATTCAAGTAGAAATCGTTAAACTTCAAGGAGAAACACTTCATCGGTTTGTCTTTCTCGTTCTCTGATCGCATGATTCCAGTCTTAGATATTTTATCATTTCTCCTGACAATCGAGAGTTTCATTAGTTCACTGCTCATTTCCTCATAGCACTAAAATCTTTTCATTTACCTTGTAGTTTTGACACTTTCATATAATCAACCAAGATTTTGTTTAAACACAACTTGGAATTCAATTGCAACGACTTTTACCAATCTAAGTTTTGTGGGCACTAATCCGCATGGTATCTTTGTCAATTCAAACAATTCAATTTATATACTCAATCGACAAACTGGTCAAATTCATATTTGGCTAAATGAAAATCATCTCAATCCAACAAAAACAATTTCAGGTAGTTTATCAGATCCATTATCATTATTTGTAACAACGAATGGTGATATTTATGTTGATAATGGAAAGACGAATGGTCGTGTTGATAAATGGATTCGAGAAAATGAAACATGGATATCGGTTATGAATGTTACATCATATTGTTTCGGTCTTTTCGTTGATATTTATGAGAATTTATATTGTTCAATGTTTTATAATCATCGAGCTGATAAAAAATGGTCAAATGGCACAACAACAATCGTTGCTGGAACAGGTGTCGCAGGATTTCAATCGGATATGCTTAACAATCCTCGTGGAATATTCGTTGATATTAATTTAGATTTATATGTTGCAGACCGTGACAATCATCGAATTCAATTATTTCGATTGAATCAACGAAATGGAATAACTGTTGCAGGAAAAAGATCAGCAAATGTAACAATCGAACTTCATTTTCCAACAGGAATTTTTCTCGATGGTGATCAACGTCTTTTTATTGTTGATAATGGAAATAATCGAATAATTGGTTCGGATGAAAATGGTTTTCGTTGTATTTTTGGATGTTCTGGTTACGGTTCAACAAACGATAAATTATCTACTCCGAGCACTATGTCATTTGATAGTTATGGAAATATTTATGTCACCGATCACAATAATAATCGAGTACAAAAAATCGTGAAAAACCAAGTTTGCAGTAAGTTTTTTTTTCTTTTAATTGGAAATAAAAACTGTTATCCTCGAATTTCCACCAACAGGTGATTCAAAAATAACAACAGGTGAATTGAATTATTTAAAAAAAAAAGAAACATCAATCGAATTCAATTGATTTTTCAGAAACTATTCCGGAAAGTACAACAACAACATTGATGGAAGTTAAAAATCGATCAGATTGTAATTCTATAATAATAAACTTAATTCCTCAATCAAATCTCCGAACACAGGCATATCAATATCGTCGAAGTCAAGATTTTTATATTTTATCAACAATAAAATTCAATTGTAACGAAACTTTGTCAACAATCAAAAAATGGTCGATTAGGAACTCGACAAACGAGAACTTTTCTGAGGTTGAATTTGATAAAAAGATCATAACAAGTCGAAGTGAATTATATATTCCATCAAATACTCTTCAATATGGAATTTATCAATTAGAATTAAGAGTAACAATTGAAGACAATCCAAATTTAACAAATAGTTCATCAGTTTATGTTGAAATTAGTCCATCAGGTATCACAGCAAATCTCGTTCCATTGGGAACATCAGTTGTCACAAGTGGTGATCAACAGAATTTAATTTTAAATCCAGGAAATTATTCAAAAGATCCCGATGGATTCGAATTTAATTCTTCGGATTGGAAATACGAATATTTTTGTCGATTTTATCCATCAGCTAACCAATTCGTTAAAATCAATAGTTTCTTTCAATCGAATCAATTTGAATACAAAGGAAATCAATCTTCATTAACAATCTTTGCGAATGTTCTTAAAAAGAATTTGGAATATCAATTTGTTGTTCAAATGTCAAATCGTCGAAATATTTCTCTTCAAGCGACAGGTTATGTTATTGTTCAAGTTCAAGATTCAACTCGACCAATGATTGCCATTGGGTAATTTTTTGAAATTGAAAAAGTCGAATATTTTTTGTATTTTGAAGATGTGTAATCAAATCTCTTTGTTCTCCAAATGTCGAATTTCAAAAAGTAAATCCAACAACTCAAATCGCTTTATTTTCCTTTTGTGTCAACGAATGTCCCGAAGAGAAAAAACTCATTTGGAATATTTATTTCGGTCGAATAAATTCAACACAAAACTTTACTAAATGGATTTTATTTGAACAAATGGAGAATTTTGAAAATATTTGGTTTTTCGGTCGAAATACGACGAATTTCACTTGTTTGATTCATTTTCGAAATGAAACTCATTGGAAATTCGAAGTTATTTATCAATTCGAAGGAATAAATAGTTCAAGTGCGTTGAATTTCGAAATAAATCCTCCTCCATCAAATGGTTCTTGTGAAATCAATCCTCGAAATGGAACCACAAATACTCTATTCAATATCACTTGTTCTCATTGGAAAATCAAAGAAAATATCAAAGAATATTCGTTATTCACTCGAACCAAACAAATCATTGCTTTTTCTCCGATTCCATCATTTGAAGTTCGATTACCATTCGGAAATTCTCTGGAGCTTTTCGTTGAAATTCGTGATTATTTAGATGGAATTACTCGATTCAATCTTTCTTCAATTGTTGTTACTAAACAACCATTTTCTAATTTCTTATCTTCAAATCTAAATCAAAATGAAATTAGTCAAATAATAAGTTTAATTACTGAAGAATTTAATGAAAAAGAAAGTGAGATGATGGACAAAGCCATTTCAAATGGAATTCCATTGTCAACTATTTCGGTTTCTTCATTATTGAGTCGAATTAGTATTGAGAAGGAGAAATCAACAAATCAATCTGCTCGATTAGAATTTCTAAAAGAAATCAATGAACAAGCAAATCTTCGAGAAGATTTAAT
>Ga0209935_1001611_pt1 | contig 33559 bp, 33 predicted proteins | sample ThiBio_1000_plan_2_FD_183958 | JGI IMG/M metagenome (GOLD analysis project Ga0209935, IMG submission 183958) | Wastewater bioreactor microbial communities from Cape Town, South Africa - Thiocy_cont_1000_plan (SPAdes) | ecosystem: Engineered > Bioreactor > Thiocyanate-remediating >...
TGCACGGCAATGCGTTCCATCTGTTCCCTGCGCAGGGATTCCTCCAGCGAATCGAAGGTCGCGTGGAGTTGATAGGAGGTCAGCGTGCCGCCAAGGAAAACGAGGACCAAAAGGATTCCCCCCGCGAGCAGCAGGGTCTTTGTCCTCAGCGACTGTCGAAACCTGACTCTGGATTTGCCCAAGACGGTGTATACATAAGATAAACCGCAGGGAAATTTCACGCAAAAAGAGGAATTAAAGAATCCCTCTTTTTGCTTACGGGCCGCTACCGGATCAGCTCGGTGCCGATGCCGTCGGAGGTAAAGATCTCCAACAGCAGACAGTGCTGGATGTGACCGCCGATCATATGCACTTTCCCGACGCCATTGGTGAGCGCGGCAGCGGCCGACTGCACCTTGGGGATCATGCCTCCATCGATGACCTTCTGCTTGATGAGGGTGTCAATCTGGGAAGCCTGGATCGAAGGAATGAGGGATTCCTTGTCGCTGGGGTCGCGCATGATGCCGGGCACGTCGCTGACATAGATCAGCTTGGCGGCCTTGAGGGCGGTGGCGAGAGCGGCGGCGGCGATATCGGCATTGATGTTCAGCACCACGCCGTCGGCATCTGCTCCGATCGGGCTGATGACTGGAACGACCTCCTGGTGGATGCAATCGCTGACGGCCTCCGGGTTGATCTTTGCCGCCTCGCCGACAAAACCGATGTCGACCTCCTCGCCGGAGTCAATACGCTGCAGACCCATCTTCCGGGCCACGAAGACATCCTTCCCGGAAAAGCCCCGGGCCTTGCCGCCGTACTGGTTGATGACATCGACGATGTGCGGGTTGATCACGCCGTCGAGAGTCTGCTCGACGATCTTGATCGACTGGGCGTCGGTGACGCGGAGCCCGTTGATAAACTGGGCCTTCAGGCCAGCCTCGCGCATGCGGGCTGTGATGGCCTTGCCGCCGCCGTGAACGAGCACGGGATTGATGCCAACGGCCTCAAGAAACACGACATCGCGGAGGAAGCGCTCGACGATCTGCTCCTCCTCCATGGCCGCTCCGCCATATTTGATGACAAATGTCTGGCCTCGGAATTTCTGGATGAACGGAAGCGCCTCGATCAGCGTCTCGGAACGGGCCTCAGGTGAAAGCTGACTGCTCATGGATGAATTTACTCTCCGAGATTCAGCCGGACGTATTCTTCGGTCAAGTCGGTCGTCCACACGGTATGGGAAAACTTGCCGAGGCCGAGATCGACGCCGATGCGGAATTCCTTGCGGGCCGCCACGGCCTGAACCTTTTTCCAAGGCGTATCGGTGACGAGGCCTCCGCGCACGAGAGGGAGGTCTTCGTAGTCGATGGAGACCTTCTCCTCCACCAGCTTGGCGCCGGAGTAGCCCATGGCATCCATGATGCGGCCCCAGTTTGGATCGCCTCCAGCCCATGCGCATTTCACGAGGGTCGAGTTGGCGATGGCCTCGGCGGCTTTGCGCGCGTCTTCCTTGCTTGCTGCGCCGGTGAGGGCGATCTCGACGAATTTGGTTACGCCTTCTCCGTCCTTCACGATCATGCGGGCGAGAGTCTGGGCGACCGCGTCGAAGGCCTCGCGCAGGAGGGCGAGGGGAGGGCGGACCTTGGATGCGCCGTTGGCGAGGGCGATCACCGTGTCATTGGTGCTCATGTCGCCGTCGATGGTGATGCGATTGAACGAATCCTCCACAGCGCCGCCGAGAACATTTTTCAGATCGGAGGCGGAGACCTTCGCATCGGTCGTGATCACGCTCAGCATGGTGGCCATGTTGGGGTCGATCATGCCTGCGCCCTTGGCGATGCCGCCGACGTGGAAAACGCCCTTCGGTGTCTCGACACGCACGGCGATTTCCTTCGGGAAGGTGTCGCTGGTCATGATGGCCTTGGCGCACTTCAGGCTGGCCGTGTTGGAAAGCTTGACGCGGGGAATCGCCTCTTCGATGCGGTCGATCGGCATGCGCACGCCGATGCGGCCAGTGGAGCAAACGAGGACTTCCTCGCCTGCGACACCGAGAACGAGTCCGGCGCTCACCGCCATGCGGCGGGCGTCCTTGAGGCCCTCAGGCCCCGTGCAGGCATTGGCATTGCCGCTGTTCAGCACGACGGCGCGGGCTTCGCCCGAGGCGATATGCTCCATGGAGACACGCACTGGGGCGGCCTTGACCAGGTTGGTCGTAAACGTCGCCGCCGCCACGGCGGGCAGCTCCGAGTAAACGAGCGCGAGGTCTTCGCGCGAGGTCTTCGGGTTCTTGATTCCAGCCGATGTGCTTCCGCACAGGAAACCAGCCGCGGCTGTCACGCCGCCACGAATTTGTTCGATCATAAAAGTCCTTGAGTCTCCGGAAAGCCTGCCATGAGGTTAAAGCACTGCACGGCCTGCCCGGCTGCGCCTTTTACCAGATTGTCCTCGGCGCTGAGAAGGATGAGTCGTCCGGTGCGCTCGTCGAGCCGCACGGAGATATCGCAATAGTTGGTGCCGACCACGTTCTTCGTATCGGGCAGGCTGTCGCCGAAGCGGACAAACGGCTCGCTAGCGTAGGCTTGCGCCAGGGTTTCCTTGATGGCCGCGAGCGATACGCCGTCTTTTGGCTTGGCGAAGGTCGTGGTGTGGATGCCCCGCGTCATGGGAGCAAGGTGCGGGACAAAGGTGATGACAACCTTCTCACCTGCGGCGAAAGTCAACTCCTGCTCGATCTCGGAGAGATGTCTGTGCTTGGGCAGCCCGTAGGCGCGCAGGCTTTCGTTGCACTCCGCGTAGAGGTAGGCGACATCGGCTTTCCGGCCCGCACCGCTCACGCCGCTCGCGCTGGAGACGGCAATACTATCGGTGACGAGTTGACCGGCCCGGAGGAGGGGGACCAATGGGAGCAGGATGCTCGTGGGGTAACAGCCCGCCGAGGCCACGAGCGTGGCGTCCTTGATTTTCTCACGCCAGATTTCCGGGATGCCGTAGGCGGCATGAGCCAGCAACTCCGGAGCGGCATGGGCCTCGCCGTAGAATTCCTGGAAAACATCGGCGTCCCGCAGCCGGAAATCCGCGCTGAGATCGACGATCTTCAGCCCGGCATTGAGCAGGGGCAGGGCAAACTCTGCCGCGAGCCCATGGGGCAGGGCGAGGAAGGCGTATTTGGCGCCCGTTTTGATGACATCGTCGGCTGTGGCGTTGGAAAACGCGAGGTCTCGGATGGCGGGATGCCCCTTCAGGCGGGGCAGGATGCTGCCCACCGGCTTTCCGGCATGCTGCCGGGAGGTCACCCCTGCGATCCGCACGCCACCATGCCGGGCGAGAAGCGAGCAAAGCTCCTCTCCCGAGTATCCATTGGCGCCAACTATTGCTACGTCAGTCATTCCCGCCGAGCCTATAGGGAGCCAATCTTTTTCAAAGCGGAAATCTTATCTCTTGAATCCTGTTCACACTTTGAGCATCTTCTCCCTTCCGTTACGGGCCGTGGCTCAGCTTGGTAGAGCGCTTGAATGGGGTTCAAGAGGTCGTGGGTTCGAATCCCGCCGGCCCGACCACTTCGGAGGCTGAAAAGTTCAGATCCTCCGGGTGACTCGGTAAAGTAACGGTCAGTTTCCTGTCGCCATGGCGACATGTCCGTCGCCGAAAAGGACATTTGCCTTTCCGCTGTGGAGATTGGTGTAGTCAAACGCGACGAGCAACTGGCTCAGTTTGATATCCCCCGACATGTTGGCCCAGTTGAGCTTCACTGCTTGAATGCTCTGTCCGTTTGCCATCGGGCACCACTGGTAGCTGCTGCCCTCTTTGGCGAGGTAGTTCGGACCGGCGACGTCCACCCGGCAAGTCACCGCCTTTTGGGTCAGGCCGTAGGGGCCCAGGGCATCGAGGATGGTCTTGGCCTGGTCTCCCGCAGTGTAGACGGGATCGGATGGCCAGGGTTCGATCATGGGCAGCTTCTGGTCGTTCTCCGTCGAGTACTGCAATCCGCAAAGGCCGATCACCCGCAAGTTTCCAGCGCAAGCGACGACCTTGGCTTGATCCTGTATTCTCTGGATGCCGGGCATGAGAAGACTCGTGAGGCAGGCGATGATGGCGATGCCGATCAGCACCTCGATGAGGGTGAAGCCCCGTTCTCGATGCCGCAGGGAGAAATATTGAGCGGTCTTCACATCATTGTTGAGTGGCTGGCGCCTTCTGGGAGTTGGCGATCTGTTGATCCAGGCCACGGCGGACCGCCGGGTCTGGAAGGCGATTGGACCCAGGTCCGTTGGGAGCATTGTCCTTGGCTTCGTCGTTTCCATTGTCGCTTGAGGAACTGGCATTGTTGCCTTCTCCGGGACCGCCGGGCCCTCCCGGGCCTCCGGCCGTTCCGGGGGGCGGTCCCATTTTTTCCATCCCCGGGAACTGCGGCGGCGGATTCTGGGCAAAATGCTCCTGCATTTTCTGTCGCCGCTCTGTTTCGGAGAGGGTCTTTATCGAATCAAAGAAGGCTCTGTCCGCCTCCATTCGCTCGCGAATCGCCTTTTGCTGGGCTTCCGGTAATTTTGCGAGGGCGCTTTCCAACCTCGCCCGCATCTCCTCCGAGCGCGGTCCCTCGGCTCCATTGGGCGGGGGACCAGGAGGTTGTCCCATGTCGTGCTTCCGCGCGGCCCATGGCCAGTGAACGGCCAGGTTGACAGTGATCAAACCGAGGAGCACCGCGATCCATAGGCGGCGTTGGCGGAGTAAAGCGTTCATCTCTTATAGAAAGACTCCGTGCGGGGCCAAAAGTTGCGCGGGAATTCAAAAAAAATGCGCGGGAACCGTGTTTACGATTCCCGCGCAAGGAGATGAGACCGGGCGTGCGAGCTAATCGAGGGACGAGATGCGCTGGAAAAGCGCCTTGCGCTCCGCGAGCTGCTCGTGTGTGAGGGTCTTCAGGCGCTCCAGGCTGAAGGCTTCCACGTTGAAGCTGGCGAGTACGCTGCCGTGAACCACGGCCTGCTTGATCTGTGAAAAGGTGATCTCGGTATCCCCCGACTTGGCGAGGTGACCGGCAAGGCCTCCGGCGAAGGTATCTCCGGCGCCGGTGGGATCGTGGATGTCCTCCAGCGGGAAGGCCGGGCAACTGAAAAACTGGCCGTCATCGCCGAAGAGCAGGCAGCCATGCTCGCCTTTTTTCACGGCGACGTAACGGGGGCCGAGCTCCTGGAGCTTGCGGCCTGCCTTGATGAGGCTGGTGAGCCCCGTGAGCTGCCGGGCTTCGCCATCATTGAGGATGAGCATGTGGACGCGGGAGAGGAGCTCGATCAGGCGCTCCTTGGCGATGTTGATCCACAGATCCATCGTATCCGCGATGACAAACCTGGGGAGCTTCACCTGGTCGAGCACGTGATGCTGGAGATCGGGCGCGATATTGGCGAGGAGGATGATCGGCGTCTCCTTGTAGGAATCCGGCAGCGTCGGGGTGAAATGCTCGAAAACGTTGAGCGCCACCGAGCGGGTTTCGCGGGTGTTCAGGTCCCAGAGGTATTCTCCCGACCAGCGAAAGGTCTGGCCCGGCACGCGCTGGAGACCGGCGAGATCAATCGCGCGCTTTTCAAAAAGCTCCACATGCTCGGCCGGGAAATCGTCGCCGACGATGCCGACGAGATTGACCGGGCTGGAGAAACTCGCCGCCACGGCGGAATAGGACGCAGAACCGCCGAGGAGATTGGCGTGTTCCTCCACGGGGGTCTTGATGTCATCAAGCGCTATAGAACCAACGATCAGAACGGACATAAGCCCGCGACATTGCCCAGAATCCCCCGGAAAGCGCGAGGAAAAAGCGCCCCGGAAAGGGTGCTCTATTTCGGGACGATGACGACAGCCGTGCCGTAGCAAAGCACCTCGGTGGCGCCCCCCTGGGTGCCAACCTCGGAAGACTCATAGCGAAGCCCGACGACAGCATTCGCGCCGAGCTGCGAGGCATGGGCGACGAGCTCGTCATAGGCATGCTGGCGGGCCTGCTCGCACATCTCGATGTAAGCGCCGATCTTGCCGCCGATGATGCTCTTCAGCCCGCCGACGAAGCCCTGGGCAATAGTCGGGGTGCGAACGGTAATGCCGCGGACAAGGCCCTTGTATTCCGCAATGCGATAGCCATCGATGTCAAAGGTGGTCGTGGTGATCATAGGGTGGGAAACTTTGGAGATTTCCGCGACTAGTACCGGGCCGGTCCGCGTTCAACAATAGTGGAATCGCCCGGCAGGGAGAAAAAACAAAAAGGGCCCTGATGAGACTGGGCCCTTTTCAAATGGAACGATGTTTTCCGAAAACCGGCTACCATTCCTGCGGCTCGAGGAACCCCTCGAGCTGGCGGATACGGGTCGGGTGACGCATCTTGCGGAGGGCCTTGGCCTCGATCTGCCGGATGCGCTCGCGGGTGACCTTGAACTGGCGGCCGACCTCTTCGAGAGTACGGCTGTAGCCGTCCACGAGGCCGAAGCGCTGCTCAAGCACCTGGCGCTCACGCTCGGTAAGCGTATCGAGAACGTCCTTGATCTTGTCCTTGAGCAGGACGATGGCGGCCTGGTCAGCGGGATTTTCAGCGCCCTTGTCCTCGATGAAATCACCGAAGCTGGTGTCGTCGGAATCGCCCACCGGAGCCTGAAGCGAGATGGGCTGCTGCGCCATCTTGAGCACGGCTCGGACACGCTCGACCGGGAGCTGGATTTCCTCGGAAATCTCCTCCGGCACGGGTTCGCGACCGTATTCCTGCACGAGCTGCTTCTGCACGCGGATGAGCTTGTTGATCGTCTCGATCATGTGCACCGGGATACGGATGGTGCGCGCCTGGTCGGCGATCGAGCGGGTGATGGCCTGGCGAATCCACCATGTCGCGTAGGTGGAGAACTTGTAGCCGCGGCGGTACTCGAATTTCTCGACCGCCTTCATCAGGCCCATGTTGCCCTCCTGGATGAGATCGAGGAAGGAAAGGCCGCGATTCGTGTACTTCTTCGCGATGGAAATGACGAGGCGCAGGTTGGCCTCGACCATCTCGGTCTTCGCCTTCAGGGCCTTGCGGTGCCAGCTCTTGAGCTCCTTGTGCTTGGTGATGAGCTCTTCCCCGGCCATCCAGTTGCGGAGATGCATGTCCTTGAGCTGCTGGCTGAGATGGCGGCGCACCTTGGACTCGGGGTCCTTGACGTGCTTCTCGTGCTCATGCACGAGATTGTTGTAGGCGCGGAGGTTTTCGTCTGCGAGGCCGACGAAGTCCTCGACCACCTTCTGCTTGAAGTAAAACTTGGGATAGAGCTTCTGCAGAGCGGAAAGCGCCTTCTCGAAATTGCGAAGGGCATCCTGAGAGGCCTTGTGGCCGCCGATCTCGTCGCGGTAGATATCGGCGACGGTATCGGTCTGCTTCTTGACCTGCTGACAGAGGCGCGGAAGCGTCTTCATGTAGCGCTCGCGGCTCTCGATCTTTTTGTCGAGGATGACACGGTCGAAGCGCTCGCGCATGTCGATGAGCTTTTGGGCCAGATCGAGGTGGGCGCGGGAGATGAATCCGAACTGATAGAGAATTTCCTGCACCTTGAGCTCGGCTTCCTCGATGCGCTTGGAGATTTCCACCTCCTGCTCGCGGGTGAGCAGCGGCACCTGGCCCATCTGCTTGAGGTACATGCGGACGGGGTCGTCGAGGATATCGAGCTTGCTGTCGGACTTTTCGTCCTTTTCCTCGTCGTCGTCACTGTCCTTGCGGACGTCCTTGACGCGATCGACGTCGGAGGAGTCGATGATCTCGATCTCCACGGCGCGGAGCTGGGTGATGACGGACTCAATGCTGTCCGGATCGTTGATACCCTCGGGGAGGGCCTCATCAAGGTCATCAAAAGTGACATAGCCCTGCTCCTTCGCCAGCTTGATCAGCTCGCGAACTTTCTCCTGCAGGGCTTTCTGCGCGTCCTGCGCCGCAGGCGTCGCCGCCTCGGCCGCCGGGGCGACATCATGTTTGTCCGCCTTCTTGGAGGAGGCGGAAGGTTTGGTGGGGCCCGAAGCCTTTGCTCCCTTTACCACCTGCTCGCCAGCGGGCTCGGAGGCCTTGGCGGTCTTGGATGGTTTTTCAGGTGCAGCTTTCTTGGCTGTTTTGGTAGCCTGTGCTTTTGGGGCTTTTTCAGGCGTGCTCTTGGTTGGTTTGCTAGAAGTTTTCAACGCGGCCAGTCGTTCTTCGATGCTTCGGGACGAGCCGCTAACCGTCCGACAGACGGCTTTGCAGGTCAAGGATTTGTTTACTGAGTTCTGCAATAAGGCCTTGGAGCCGGATTTGTTCCTCCAGACCGAGCCCTGGTTCCCGCATGCGAATCTTGGTCTCATCTCGTCGGGCTACGAGGGAGTGCGAGGCCAGCCCGATCCATCCGCTGCGCACGAGTTCGATGGGGTTTTCGGGCAGCCGCTCCAGATCGAGCGTGTTGATCGCAGCCTCCTCGGCAGCCTCGAGCTGGGCGGAAAAGACGGCGCGGCCGGCAGGATTCTCCAGGTCATGGGGGGAGGAAACGATCTTTTCCAGCAAGTCCCCGCCTTCCCCGAGATCGCGGAGCGGGGGAGTCGTCTGGCCTTTCAGCCAGGTGCGGATGTCGGGTGAGGCCAGGGCCAGCCGGGCCAGCATGCGGATGCCCTCGGCCATTTCGCGAGGCGGTGTCACAGTCGTCTCCCCGGCCGTCTCGGGTGCCGAGGGCGTCGGGGCGATGCTCTTCATATGCGAGGAGAAGGCGGCCTCGGTGATGCCGATGCGGCTGCAGATCTTGCGGGCGGTGGACTCCCGCAGCACGGGGTCGGAAATCGTGGCGACGAAGGGCCCGAGCTTGCGCGCTGCGGCGGTGATCTTGGCCGGGTCCTGCATGGCCCCGCTCTCGGCCATGCGCTCAAGGGCGTGGTCAAAGTAATTCAGCGCCCCGCCAATGGCGGAACGAAAAGCCTCCGCCCCCTGCTTGCGGATCATGGAGTCCGGGTCCTCCCCTGCGGGCAGACGGGCCACGCGAACGTCCATTCCGCACTCCAGGAGGGCGGGCAGCGATCGGGTGACCGCCTCCTGGCCCGCCCGGTCGGAGTCGAAGCACAGGATGACGCTCTCCACAAAACGGCGCAGGAGCCGCGCCTGCTCCGGGGTAAAGGCCGTTCCCTGCGGGGCAATGACGTTCTGGACCCCATTCTCGTAGGCGCTGATCAGGTCGATCTGCCCCTCGCAGACGATGGCGGAGCCCGCTTCGATCAGGGCGCGCTTGGTCTTGTGAAGCCCGTAAAGCACCTTGCCCTTGATAAAAAGCGGGGTCTCCGGGGAGTTCACGTACTTGGCTGTTTTCGCCTCCGCATCGAGAACCCGACCACTGAAGCCGATCACCTCGCCGTAGTCACTGTAGATCGGGAACATGACCCGACCGCGAAAGCGCGCATAGAAATGCCCGTTGCTCTCCCCGCTCTCGTCTTCGCGGCTGGACACCAGACCGCTCTGGGCGATCTCCTCGGTCGAGTAGCGCTTGTCCTTCAGGAAATAAATCAGGGCGTCCCAGGAGTCGGGGGCGAACCCGAGTTGCCAGGATTTTGCGATCTCGCCGTTGATCCCGCGTGATTTCAGGTAGTCCCTCGCGACCTGCGCAGCGGGAGTCTTCAGGAGATGATGATGGAACCACGCCGCGGTATCCGCATGCATGGCCAGGAGGCGTCTCCGCAGATCGGCGCGACGATCGTCTTCCGGTCCGCCCGCCTCCTCCACGATCGGCACCCCGGCACGCTGGGCCAGCCGACGCACCGCACTCGGAAAGTCGATGTGCTCGTAATCCATCACGAAACGGAAGACATTGCCTCCCGCGCCGCAGCCGAAACAATGAAACGTCTGGCGCTGCGGGTTGACGTGGAACGATGGGGTCTTCTCCTTGTGAAACGGGCAGATCGCCCGGTAGCTCGTGCCCGCCCTCTTCAGCGGAAAGTAGGAGCCGATCACCTCGACGATGTCACACGTCTCGGCAACACGCTGGATGGATTCTTCGGCTATGCGGGGCACTCTTCCAGAATGCCGAGGCTGCGGGGAAGGAAAAGGGGAATCTACAGGAACCCTCAACTTCCCTCGTGAGAAAAGGAAACGGGCCGACAGATCGCTCCGCCGGCCCGTGAAACTACGCTGCCAGGATCTATCGGCCGATCTTTCGCAGCGGCAGGCCCGAGAGCAGGTTGCGCTCGATCTTTTCGAGCGACACGCCCTTCGTTTCCGGAACGAAGATCAGGAAGAAGATGATGAACAGCACGTTCATGCCGCCATAGAGCAGGAACGTATTGCCGGGCCCAAACTTGTTGATGAGCGTGAGGAAGGTCATGCCCACGATGGCGTTGACGATCCAGTTCGTTCCCGTACTGAAGGTGACGCCCAGATCGCGACCCGCCAGCGGGTAAATCTCCGAGCAGAGCACCCAGATGATCGGACCCGCGCTCATGGCAAATCCCACGATGAAAATCAGGAGGGCGAAGATCGCAGGATAAGCGAGACTGGAATTCGTCAACACGGTGACGGTTTCCTTCACCCCTGCGGCGTTCGTGACGACGCTGGACTGTCCGCCAATCGCGAAGAGGCTTCCCACGGTCAGCAGCGCCAGACCCATGGTGACAAAACCGGCGTACATGATGGGCTTGCGGCCCAGGCGATCGACGAAGGCGATGGCGATGAAGGTCGCGAGAACGTTGGTGACACCGACGATCACCGTGCCCCACATCTGCTCATTCGTGCTTTCAAATCCCGCCATGCCGAAGATACGCGGAGCGTAGTACATGATGACGTTGATGCCAGTGAGCTGCTGGATGACCTGGAGGCCGACGCCGAGGGCGATCGCGCGGCGGAAGTTGCTGTTTTGCATGAACAGCTGAAAGCCGTTCTGCTTCACCTTCACGCTGTCCTCGATCTCCCGCACCTCCGAGGCGATTTCAGCCTCGTCGAGCTTCATCTTGCGGAACACGTCCTTGGCCTTTTCCTGGAATCCCTTGAGGAACAGCCAGCGCGGACTCTCCGGCAGGAAATACACACCGGCGAACATCACGGCCGCCGGGATGGCGATGACGCCCAGCATCACGCGCCAGTGACCGCCCGTCACGCCGTCAAACGTGGCATAGGTCGCCAGCCATGTATTGCTTAGAAAGGCCAGCACGATGCCGATGGTAATCATAAGCTGATACATCGAGATCATGGAGCCGCGAACGATCTGCGGAGAAATCTCCGAGAGGTAAAGGGGCGCAGTGAACGAAGCGACGCCGACAGCCAGGCCCAGGAGGAAGCGGGCGCCGATCAGCACATGCTGATTCGGGGCATAGGCGCAAAGCAAAGAACCAATGACAAAGATAATGGCGCTGATGAGGATCGTCTTGCGCCGACCCAAGTGGCTCGAAAGGATGCCGCTTCCCAGCGCGCCAGCGGCAGCGCCCCAGAGGAGCGAACTGACGATGAACTCGATGAGCTGGTCCGTCAGGTTGAAGTCCTTTTTGATGAACCCTTCGGCTCCAGAGATGACGCCGACATCCAGGCCAAATAACAGGCCGGCCAGCGCCGCGGTGAAACCAATGAAGTATACGATGGGTTGTGTACGCCGACTCGGAGTAGGGGAGGATGTCATGGGAAGAGATTCCATGGGAACGATGTCACTGCCTCGGCAAAGAAACAAGACGGAAGCGCCCCTAAGGGAATCATTTTTACGGTCTGAAAAGCAAAATTCCCCAGTTATTGAGACTCCCTCTGCAACAAGAGCAAACGGGAGCCAGTGTTGGACAATCCGGGAGAAGCTGAGGGTTACAAGAAGGAGCAATGTTTCTCCATGAGTAATCTCTCCCCGATTCAAACCATGTCGACCGTGCTGACCCAGCACCCGTTCTGGAAGAACCTGCCCTCGCAGTTTTTCCCGATCCTCGAGGAACATGCCACGTATCAGGATTTCCGCGCCAAGGAGAAGATGTTCTCCAAGGGGCAGAATGCCGACTACTTCTATCTCATTATTGAAGGCCGCGTGACCATCGAAACGCCCTTCGTCCCCGGCGAGGGTGTGATCTCGGTCCAGCACGTCGGGGCCGGAGAGCCGCTCGGCTGGTCCTGGTTCTTCCCGCCCCACAAGTGGCACTTCACTGCCCGCGCGGTGGAGCCGACGCGCTGCATCGTCTTTGATGCCGCCCGCCTGCGCCAACTGGCCGACGCCGATCCGGCCTTTGGTTACCAGCTCGCGATGCGCGTGGGCACGCTTGTGACCGAGCGCCTGCAGGCCACGCGGTCGCGCCTCCTCAACATCTGCGAGGTGGTCTGATCCGCGGAAACGGATTTCCCCGTCCAGAAGCACAAACGGCTGGGCTCTCACGAGTCCAGCCGTTGTTTTTTTGTGAATGATACGTAACGACTAAACCCCGGGGAATGCCGCGAGGAGTTCCTCGATCACGCTGTCCGGCATCGGGCGGATCGCGCCCAGGGCGCGGCTGCGAATGATGGCGGCCGCGGTCGATTCCAGCACCTCGAGGCGATCAAACGCGTCGAGGGCGGTGCGCCCCGCGACCATCACGCCGTTGTTTTCCAGGAGGGCGACCGGATTCTTGACGCTGAGCACCGAGGCAACGGCCGCGCCGTCTCCGTACACGTCGTCCAAGGCGATCTTGGGCACATCCTTGAGGAAGAGATAACTTTCCGGGATCGTTCGCGTATCCAGCGGGTACTGGCTCGCGCTGAAGGCTGCTCCGTGAACCGGCAGAGCGTTCACGATGGCATTCACCTCCGGATGCGCCTGGTAGATGGCGCGATGCAACTGCGCTACGCGGCTCGGGAGCTGGCCCGCGGCGCGGCGGCCGTCCCGCACGACCACGAGATCCGCCAGATCGAGCTCGCGCCGATCGACATGCTGCGGCGTGATGATGAAGGCATCCTCGTCCACGCGGGCGGAAAAGCTTCCCCAGCCGCTGTTCATCAGGCGGTGTTCGTAGGCGCGATGCACGAAGTCCACGATATCCTTGCGCGCCTCCTTGCCGACGCTGGTCGGGCGGAACGGGTCATACTCCTCAAGGGCATGCTGCTGCCCGGCCTTTTCCAACTGGGCCTCGTCGAGATACTGTACGCTCCCGAGCTGGCTGGCGTGGACGATCGCCTGCGCCGTGAACTCAAGGGTCTCAAAACGGCGGAAGGCGTCTCCGAGATCCTCGCCCGCCACTACGACACCGTGATTCTCCAGCACCACGCTGGTTGGCTGGGATGACTTGGCAAACTGCTCGGCGATGCGCTCCCCGAGCTTCTTGCTGCCCGGCAGCGCGTAGGGTGCAAAGGCGACCTCGCCGCAGAGATTGAAGGATTCAGGAAATACACGCGTGTCCGGCACCTTGCCGCACATGCTGAAGCTCACCAGCGCCCCTGGGTGCGCATGGATCACCGCCTTGACATCCGGCCGGGCCGCGTAGATCGCGAGGTGGAAGGGAAACTCCGAGGAGGGAGGGTGAATGCCATCCTGGGAACCGTCGGGGCGGATGCGCACGACATCCTGCCGACGCAGGCTGCCTTTGTCGACGCGGGCCGGGGTGATCCAGACGTCGCCATTTTCATCTTTGACCGAAATATTGCCGCCCGACGTGGTGGTCATGTCGTGGGCATAAATACGGTCCATGGTGGCTACGATCTGGTCGCGGGGATGGAGGAGTGCAAATGACATACGGGATATTTTTCCTAGGTTGACTGAAGGCAGGATACTCGGGAAATGGTGCCCGATCTGCTCCGGATTTGAGAAAAACCACTCATGGATTGCTCGTTTCCAGAACAAAACAAATTAATTCAGGCAGAAACGCAGTTATGGCATCGCAAGGTTTCCCATAAATCCCAGAACAGTGCCTTTGGAAAAGGCGGTGCCACGGTGGCATTCACCGAAGGACGGAGCGCATCCCGAAAGTCCGAGGTTTGTGGGTTTCAGGCGATTGAGGCGGGTGCGATCTTGCTCTTTGCGGCTGATAGGAACCCCTCAAACGATCTCGGGTTCATTCTTGGAATGAGCGACTCGCAAGGGGAGTCGGATCGAGTATGGGAAAGTGGCGGATGGGCAGGGATTCGAACCCTGGGTACCTTGCGGTACACACGCTTTCCAAGCGTGCGCAATCGACCACTCTGCCACCCATCCTTTAACGGGGAGGGGTTTGTATACCTTACCTCGGTACGCTTGGCAACCATCGGAACGCACCTAGGAGAGGATTTTTTGTAATTTTCTGCGTTTCAGGAGCTTTTCGAAGCCAATCTATGGTTGGCTTATTACAGGGGAATCTGTATTATCCTTTTGAGGACTCGGCATATGAAAGACCCAATTTACCCCCTGTCGACCTGGAATCCTGAAAAAGAAGGAAACTTCAACATCGAGGATAGCGACGATGTGCTGGGTATCGCTCGCCAATTGATCGACGGAAATCACCCCGGCATTCTCACAACCGTTGACGAACATGGCGTCCCGCGAGCACGCTGGATGGCCACGACGTCTTTCGAGAACTTCCCGGAGATTTACACTCTCACGGCGCCGAAGAGCCGAAAGCTCCGACATATCGAAAAAAATCCGTATGTGAACTGGATGTTCTCGAGTTCCGATCTCAGCCTCATCCTCAATCTCACCGGCAAGGCCGACGTGGTGGTGGATACGACGCTCATCAAAAAGATCTGGCGTTCGATCGAGGACAAGTCCCACGCCTATTTCCTGAACAACTTCACCGAGCGCCCGGGCGTCACCGTCGTGCGAACCGTGGTGGAGTACATCGAGTGCTGCATCCCGCAGTCCAGCCTGCGCTGGCAGGTGAGCGTGAAGGATCTCGCCCACCAGGAAGCCTAGGGAAATCTCCAAAAGCAAAGGCCCGGTCTTCTTCGCGAAGACCGGGCCTTGTTCTTTTAAGACCGGAGCCGCCTATTCAAAGACGAGCAGGATGACCTGCACGATGATGATGCGGCAGATCATGGTGATGGGATAGACCGTCGCGTAGGAGATGACAGGGGTGTCGCTCTTCGTCATCGAGGTAGCGAACGACAGGGCCGGGGGATCGGTCATGCTGCCGCTGACCAGACCGCAGATGCGGACAAAGTTCATCTTCAGCACGACTGAGGCGAAGAGTCCCACCACGAAGAGGGGGACGAAGGTGATGATCGCACCACATCCCATCCACAAGAGTCCTTCGCCGCCCATGAGCGTCTCGATGAAGCGTCCGCCCGCTTTGAGGCCGACGGCGGCGAGGAAGAGCGTGATGCCGAGATCCTTGAGGGCATTGTTGGCTGCGGCCGGCATGGTCCACGACATGCGACCGATGCAGCCAAAGTGACCGAAGATCAATGCGGTGACGAGTGAGCCGCCCGCGAGACCGAGCTTGATCGGTGAGGGGACTCCCGGGACCGGCACGGGGATCATGCCGATCAGCACACCGATGGTGATACCGATGAAGACCGGAACGAGGTTCAGGTGATTGAGAGCCTCTTTGGAGTTGCCAATGACTCGCTCCACCACGGCGAGATTTTCCTCATGGCCGACGGCCTGGATGACATCGCCAAACTGCAGCTTCAGCAGCGGGTGTGCGACGATTTCGATATCCTGGCGCTGCACGCGGGTGATTGTGACATCGTCGCCGTACTCCAGCCGGAGCTCGCCGAGTGTTTTTCCGGAGAGATCTTCGCGGGTCACCACCATGCGGCGGAATACCACGGGCCCGGGCATGCTCATGAGGTCTGTTGAGGATTTCGTGCCGGCATCTGCGACGAAGTTGTCGAGTTTCTCCGAGGTGCCCACCGCGAGCACGACAGCGCCCTTGGGCAGCAAGGTGCCGGGGGTCACGACGGTCGGAGAGGCCGCTCCTGGCAAGAGCATGCGGGAGATGGTGATCGCGTACTTCAGCGCGGCCTTCTCGGCGCTGATGCCCTCAGCGGGGACATTGGTGATCTCGACATTTCTGCGCTCCAGGGCGGCCGCGAGTTTGTCCTGTTCCGTGACCTCCGCGATGTCGTCCTCGAGGTTCACCCTGCGGAGCGCCCGGAGAATCATCATGACGAGAATGATGCCGATGATGCCGAATGGGTAGCAGACGGCGTAACCGAGGGTGGGAAGGGTGGCGCGATCGCCGACGATGGCGAGGGTCTTGAGCGTCTCCTGGGTGGCGCCGAGCGAAGGGGTATTCGTGGTGGCGCCGGAAAAGATGCCGACCGCCGCGACGATGTCGATGCCCAGCACCTTGCTGATCAAGACGGCGATGGCGGCTCCGGAAAGGACGATAGTGACTGCCAGGATGTTGAGCACCAGACCACGCTTGCGGAGGGAACGGAAAAAGCCGGGTCCCACCTTGATGCCAATGGCGTAAACAAACAGCACCAGACCGAAGTCCCGGACGAACTCCAGGATGTGAGCGTTTGGCGTGGCTCCGAAATGGCCCAGGATGAGGCTGGAAAACAGCACTCCTGCGATGCCCATGCTGAGACCTTTGACTCTGATGTTGCCGATCAGGATACCGACAAAGCAAGCCACACTAAGCGCGAGAATGGTGAAGGGAACGGGGTGAGAGGTTGAGAAATGGCTGATCCAGGAACTCATTGAGGGAATGTCTAGAAGGGGATTAAGGGGTTGGAGCGTTTCCACGCTACCCGAAGGATGTCGGCTTTTTCTCCACGTGGATTGTCGCTTGTCATCCATGTCTTGCCCTTCGCCTCTTGATCCGGGACGAAACGGGAAGTAGATTGCGGAAATGCTCCCGTCTCAGGAAGTCTTGCAGAAACTCAGTAGATCCACGATCTACCGGGATTACGAGCGCGCCTTCAGCGAGGCGACGGACCTGCCGCTGGCGCTGCGGGCGCGGGACGGCTGGAAGTTCTTCCTTCATGGCAAGCCCAAGGAGAACCCGTTTTGCTCCCTGCTGGCCGACTCAAGCAAGGCCTGTGCGCAGTGTTTGCAGAGCCAGGACCTGATCTGTGACCCGACGGGCGAGGAGAGCCGCACGGTGAAGTGCTTTGCCGGATTGTACGACACAGCGGTCCCCATTCGCGTCGGCGACAAGGTCGTGGGCTACCTGCAAACCGGCCAGGTCGCCATGCAGGAGCCGAGCAGCGGCAAGTTCAAGAAAATCACCGAGCAGTTGATCAAATGGGGCTCCGACGTGGATCTGGGCAAGCTGCACGAGGCCTACTTCCATTCCCGTGTCCTGAAGAAGACGCAGTATGAGTCGATGATCCGCCTGCTGGAGATCTTCGCCCAGCACCTTTCCGAGGTGGCGAATCAACTGGTCCTGATCGAGGAGGAGAAGGACCCGCCGATGGTTCGTCGCGCCCGCGCCTACATTAATGACAACCACTCCGACCCGCTCACCCTCACGAAGCTGGCGGAGACCTTGCACGTCTCGACGTTTTATTTCTGCAAGATGTTCAAGAAGGCGACGGGGATGACGTTTACCGACTACCTGGGGCGTGTGCGCATCGAGAAGGCCAAGGCGCTGCTCCTGCACGCAGATTTGCGAATCAGCGAGATCGCGTATCAGGTGGGATTTCAGTCACTGACGCACTTCAATCGTCAATTCCGCGTCCTCACCGGCGTGTCACCGACGGAGTTCCGCAAATCCGCCCAGCACGTCTAGGGCGCTGTCGGCGCGAGGGTTTGGACGGCTCCGGCTCCGGCGGATACCGCCGGGGTGATCGTGGAGCCGATGGTTTCGGCTCCCGGCACACCGCCCAGGGTGGTTCCGGGACCGGAGAAGAGGCTCTGCATCGGCTCGATGGGGCTGGCGGTCTGGGAAGGTGTTGGCGACTCTTGCGCGGAGGCGGTGCTTTTTTTGTCGGCGAGAGTTTTTTCGTAGGCATCGATCAAGGGCTGGAACGCAGCGATCTCTCCGAGGCGTATCTCGATGTCGGCTGGTTTTTCCTGCCCCTTGGACTGGCTGTCCTCGAGGGCATGCTTGCGCTCGGACCAAAGGCGTCCGTCCTGGCTGCGGTCCGTGGCCCCGCTGTATTTCTCGAAATCCTCCTGGGAGAGGAGAGCGATGGGGATCTTCTGAAGCCCCGAGTCGCTGGAGATGCGGATGGTGTAGTCGTCGGTGATCTCGACTATTCCCAGGATCTTGGTGCCGTCGAGCTTGGAGACCTCCCTGGGCTGTCCCTTGTCGTCCTGCGCGGCCAGGGGCAGGGCAAGCAGAGTCGCAAAAAGGAGGAGGAGATGCCTGAGCATGTCCTTCACGATACCCGGGACGGAGCGTATCTCAATCGGTCTTTGCAGGATCATTCCAAGCCATCACCTGATCGAGGATGACCTCGGCAATCATCGGCTCCGTGCCGATGGCGCTGGCGTAGAAGAGCTGCCTACCCCGGAGATGGTAGGGGTTGCGACGAAACACATCGGCCTGGCTTGCGGCGACGCCTCCTTCCTTTGCAATGCCGAGTAGGACCGGGATGTCTTCATAGCTGTGAAGCCCGTCTGAGATGAAGAAGGGCACGACCACCACGTTCGGGGCGTGGGCGAGGGAGGCCCAATCGGATATGAGGGGGGCTTCCTCCATGTAGGCGGAGATGACTTCGGCATACTCGCCGAGTGCGGAAATCAGACGCACCTGGTCTTTGGCGGCTTTGGCAGAGTTGTCATTCAGGTCTGTTCCATGGCCGACGATGAAGAGGCTGGTGTCGCCAGCAGGTACCCCGGGAGCCGTCTCCCGCGCCCGGTGGAGCAGGGCATCGGTCATGTGAGGATGGCTGCCGACTGGCTGGCAATACCGGATGACCTTGCCGTCCCGCTTTGTCAGGGGACCCGTGAGATTCAGTTCGCGCGGGATGACCGTTTGGGTGAAGTAGCCTTCGCTGATGAAGTTGGGGACGATGAAAATCTCGTCGCTTTCCACCATCCAGAGCACCTCCCGCATGGATGGCTCCTCTTTCCAGAAGCAGGTGTGGACCTCGCGGAAGATGCCTTTCTCAGCGATCGCCCGGGCGTGGACAAACGTCGGTGCGCTGGAGTCGGGATTGAGCGTGGAGCCATGCCCCACGATCACGAGGGCGGCGTCTTTCAGTGCGGGCAGCGTAGAGGCTGACATGATTCAGGATATACGACCGATCAGGCGGAACCGATGAGAATTCCCGTCAGAAAGACCAGGACGCCACCCACGATCACCTGAAACGCCGCCTGCATGAGCGGAGTGTCCATGTACTTATGGCGAATCCACGAGATGACGGCGAGCTCCACCGCGACGACCAGGATGGCGACCAAGGTGGCCAGCCGGAAGTCCTGGATGAGAAACGGCAGGGTGTGCCCGATGCCGCCGAGAGTCGTCATGAGGCCGCATACCGCGCCGCGAATGTACGGGCGGCCGCGGCCGCTCAGCACCCCGTCGTCGGAAAGCGCCTCGGCAAATCCCATGCTGATGCCCGCGCCGATCGAAGCCGCCATGCCGACGACAAAGGCGTCCCAGCTATCCCGGGTGGCAAAGGCCGCGGCGAAGACGGGTGCCAGGGTGGAGACTGAACCGTCCATGAGCCCGGCGAGACCCGGCTGGATGACCTGGAGGACGAAGGCGCGGCGGTTGGTGGCTTCCTCTTCCTTGAGCGCTCCCGATGCGGAGAGCTCCGTCGTCAATTTCACGGCCAGATCCTCGTGGTCCTGCTCCGCGCTGGCGAGATCGTCGAGGAGTCGGCGGACGTCCAGGTTGGTCGTGCGCTTGGCGGCGGTTTGGTAAAACCGCAGAGACTCGTGTTCCATGAGTTCCACCTCCCGGCGGACCTGGTTCACATTGAGCACCTTGTTGAGCCAGATGGGCTTTCGTTTGATAAAGCCTTTGACGGCATCGCGTTGTACAAATGGGATGTGCTCTCCGTACGCCTTCTTGTGCATCTCCATCAGACGACGCGCGTGGACGATTTCCTCCTGCTGCATCGTGGTGAGAAGTTTGGCCGTGTCCGGATAGTTCGCCTTCAGCCGTTCGGCGAAGTCCCCGTAGATCCGTGAATCGTCCTCCTCCAGAGAGATGGCCAGAGCCAGGATCTCCTGTTCCGTCAGTTCCGAAAAATTTCTCGCCATGCAGACCCCGTTGAATCGTTTTTTTTCTCTTCGCTCCAGCCTATTTTTGAAGGCGATTTATTGTGTTAAGATGCTATATAAGAGTGCCTTACGGGAAAATAACGGTATTTTGAACGAAACTGTTTCTTTTTTGAACGTCTGAGCGCCCCGCCTGTCAAATAGTTAAGCAAGTTAAGTAATGCCTGGGATCAAAAAAAACGAACCAAGAACCCTGGTTCCAGCGTTACTTGAATTAGAGGACCAAATACCATGGCTGTAGAAGACAACGAGACCGGCTTTCAGCTTTATCTGCGCGAAATCGCCCAGTTTCCCCTGCTCACCCCTGAGCAGGAGGTCAAACTCGCGCGCCGGATCAAAAAGGGCGACCAGGCGGCTCGATCCGAGATGGTGCGTTCCAACCTTCGCCTCGTGGTGAAGATCGCGCGCGACTACGCGAATCTGGGCCTGCCGCTACTCGATTTGATTTCCGAAGGGAACATCGGCCTGATGAAGGCGGTGGAGCGCTTCGACCCGAAGAAAGGTGGAAAACTCAGCACGTACGCCGCGTGGTGGATCAAGCAGTCGATCAAGCGCGCCCTGGCGAACCAGAGCAAGACGATCCGTCTGCCGGTTCACCTCGTCGACAAGATCGGCAAGATGCGCCGCGTCGCGATGCAGATGACGGAGGAGCTTGGCCGCGAACCGACCGATGACGAACTCGCTGAGGAGATCGGCCTTTCCTCGTCCAAGGTCACGCAGCTGAAGAGCGCGGCGGTACGCCCCGCCTCCCTTGACCAGCCGATCGGCGACGATGATTCGACGGAATTTGGCGAGATGGTTGGCGATGCGGAAGCGGACGATCCGTTCGAGACCCTGCGCGACAAGGACATGCGCGAAGAGGTGGGCGAACTGCTCGACATCCTCGACGATCGCGAACGCAAGATCATCAACTCCCGCTTCGGGCTCGACGGCCAGAAGCCGAAGACGCTGGAAGAAGTGGGAGAGAAGTTTGGAGTGACCCGCGAACGCATCCGGCAGCTGCAAAACATCGCGCTGCACAAGCTGCGCCGCGCGCTCAGCAAAAAGGAGCGTCCGAAGGTCGAATCTTTGGTGTAAGTTGGTTGGTGATGAGAGAGAGCGGGGCCGCCCACAAAGCGGCCCCGCTTTTTTTGTCTCCCGGATCCGTCTAGAAACGTAACCGGGATATGAAACGAGCTCTCCATTGGTTTCGGCGCGACCTGCGCCTGCATGACAACACGGCATTGCGGCAGGCGGTGGATGCGGCGGGAAAGGTGATCCCGGTTTACGTGATCTCGGACTGGAAAGGAGAGCATCGCTGGACGGGGCCTAACCGGCAGGAGTTTCTTTGTCGTTCACTGGCCGAACTGGCCGGGCGGATCGAGCAGGCTGGGGGAAAACTCATCTTTCGTCAGGGCAATGCCGTCCGTGAGCTGGCTCTGCTGGCGAAAGAGACGAAGGCCGAAGCAGTCTATTTTAACCGCGATCCTGATCCCTTCGGACGTGAGGTCGAGGAGGAGCTCGCTCGCGTCGGCGAAACGCAGGGTTTCGCGGTGGTGGCATGCAAGGACGCCTGTCTGCACGAGCGGAACGAGGTGCTCACAGGCTCGGCAGAACCGTACCGGGTTTTCACGCCCTACTCACGGGCGTGGGCGAAACTTCCCAAGGACAAGCCGGTCGCGAAAGTCACAAGGATACGAACGCCGAGCGGCATCCGTAGCGAGCCGCGGCCGACCCTGGAGACGTGGCGTATCAAGATTGATGCGGAGATCCTTCCAGCAGGCGAGGAGGCTGCGCGCAAGCGGATGACAGCTTTCATCACCTCCGGGCTCGCCTCCTACGGCGCGGTGCGCGACCGGCTGGACCTTGGCGGCACATCACGGCTCTCGCAAGATTTGAGGTATGGACTGATCTCGATTCGTGAGCTTTTCGAGCGATGCCGGGAGAAGATGGAGACACTCCCAAAGGAGCAACGCGATAACGCCTCGAAGTATGTCGGGGAGCTGATCTGGCGAGAGTTTTACCAACAGATCCTCTGGCACTTCCCGGAGGTGCTGGAGGACTCGTTCAATCCCAGGTTTCGTGGGATGCGATGGACGGATGACCCGCGAGCTTTTGAGCGGTGGTGCGCCGGGGAAACAGGCTTCCCTGTGGTGGACGCCGGCATGCGCCAGCTGGCGCAGACGGGTTTCATGCACAACCGCGCCCGCATGATCACGGCCATGTTTCTGACCAAGGACCTCCATATCGACTGGCGCGAGGGGGAGTCATATTTCATGCGCCAGCTCACGGATGGCGATATCGCCAGCAACAATGGTGGCTGGCAGTGGAGCGCGGGCACCGGGGCGGATGCCGCGCCGTATTTCCGCATCCAGAATCCCTGGACGCAGTCAGCGCGCTTCGATCCTGACGCCGTCTACATCAAGCAATGGGTGCCGGAACTCCGCGACGTCCCGGCGGAAAAGCTGCACGCGGCGCCAGCACCCGGCCTGCGTATCTCGCGCAACTACCCCGCGCCCATGGTCGATCACGCGACGGAGCGGGAGCGCGCGCTCGAGATGTTTGCGAAGTACCGGGACGCTACAGCGACGCGCTGAGCACCTCCAGTACGCGGTCCATCTCAGCCCGGGTATTGTAGAAGTGCGGGCTGAAGCGCAGCCATTCGCCGGAGTTGCGCTCCATGCGGAGGGATGCGGTAATATGATTCTTCTCCAAGGCCGAGAAAAGCTCCGATCCCTTGGCCTTGGCGTGCCGCGCGGTAACGATGCCACTGCGCATCGGCTCGGAGGCCGGAGGCGAGAGGAACTCGAAGCCGAGTTGCGTCAGGCCTGCCTCGAGATAATCGCGCACTTCGAGGATCAACCGCGAAACAGTCTCCGCGCCGACCTCCTCCAGCATCTTCAGGCTGGCGTGCATGCCATACATGCCGGTGGCATTGAGCACCCCGGGCTCGTAGCGTTGCGCTGTCTCGGGGAAGGTAAGGTCAGGCTGGGTGAGGAAATCGGGTGAGCGCACGTTCCACGCGCCGAGGAGCGTGGGCTGGCAGATCGCAAAGTTGCGCTTCGCGACATACACGATGCCGATGGCCATGGGCCCGAGCATCCACTTGTGGGCATCGGCGCTCAGGAAATCGACATGCTCGACCGGGGTGGGGAAGGCGCCGATGGTCTGGATGCCGTCGACGGAAAACAGGATGCCGCGAGCGTGAAGCATCTGGCCGATGGCGTTGATGTCGATGCGCCAGCCGGTGAGGAAATGGCAGGACGCGAGAGCGACGAGCTTGGTGCGCTCGCTGAGAGTGGCTTCCACGTCACTGATCGTGATGTGGCCGGGGCGGTCGGGTTGAACGAAGCGCACGACGACGCCTTTTTCGCGGAGAGCCGTCCACGGGTAGACATTGGAGGGGTAATCGTCCTGGAAGCAGACGAGTTCGTCGCCCGCTTCCCATTTCAAGCCATTGGCAAACAGGCTGAGCCCGAGCGAGGTGGGGCCAAGCAGGGCGATCTCCGTCTTGTCCGCGCCGATGGTGCGGGCGCAGAGGGCGCGGCAGGCGTCGATATCGCGCAGGACCTCGCCGAATTCCTGGTGATTCTGGCAGCTTGCATGCACGTGAGCGATCATCGCATCCGCCGCACAGCGGGGCAGGGCGGTCACGCCGCCGTGGCCGAGGAAAATCTGGTGCCGGGCGACGGGGAAGAAATCCTGACGTTCGGCCTCGCTGGCGAAGATGCTCACGCTTTTTTCTCCGCCTCCTCGATGAGTTTCCAGAATTCCTTCGCCTCGCCGAGCTGGGCGTCCTCTTCGTCCACCGGGAGGTTCGAGCGATAGAGAAAGTCGCGGATGGTGTTTTTGTGGAGCACGCGGTGAATCAGGATGCCGTCGGGGTGTTTTTCGAAATAAATCCGGTAGTCGGTCGCGCGGTAGCGATGGAGGCTGCGGCCATCGCGGCGCACTTTGCCGAAGCGGCTGCGGTCGAGATCCTCGAGATCACTCGGGAGGAAATGAAACTCCGCCAGCAGGTCAAGCTGCAGCTCCTTCGGAAGGGCTGCCATCTCGGCGGCGCTGATCGAGTTGAAAATTACCTGAAACACCCGGCGATGATACGTCGGTTTCGGCGCAACTTTGCAAGTCCTATTGCAATCCCGGGATGCGTGCATAGCCGATGAACCGGCTCTTGCTGCCGGGTTTGGGCAGGCGGAAGTCGAAAACGCTGACACCATCGCGGCGCTTGTCCCGGTATCGCCGTCCATCGCTGGAGCCCACCATCAGCCGCAGACCGTCCGACTTTGCCTTGCCGAGGTAGAACATGGCATGGGTTGCCGGGAGGTCTTTCCCGGCATCGTAAGTGCCATTCCAGAAGAGCAGGTCGCCGGGTTTGAGATCAGCAAACTCCGGGGCGGACAGGTCGGTGCCGGTCACGCGATGGAAGGTGCCTGCCTGGCGCGCCCACTCGTACTGGGCGGCAGAGGAACGCGGCGGGTTTTTGATCCCGTTTTGCCGCAGCACGTAGTACACCGCCCCGGAGCAGTCCATTCCTTTCTGCGCTGGATCGGCTGAGCCGTAGAGGTAGCCCAGATTCCGCCGGGTCAGCGCAAGGGCCGACTCGATCAGCTTTTGAATATTGGGAGGATACGTTTCGAAGCCCGCGATCTCGGCGGATTCGATGCTCGACACCGCCGCAGGGACGTACTTGGTGCTCTGCTGGGCCGGGCTGTCCGGCGCCAGCAGAAAAAGCGTTACGAAAACCGCCGCAACACCAGCCGATAAATGCCGTCGAGCGGGATGGCAAGGAGCAGGAGAATCAACGCCCAGAGCGGGGTGAAGTAACGGTGCAACTCCACGCCCAGCAGGAACACAGCCAATCCGTAGCCCCACAGGGCGATGGCCCACACCCCAAGAGTGTTCCGCCACGGGCTGAAGAGCGACATGATCGTGCCGAGAATCACCCACCAGCCGAGGAAACTCGGGCGGGATTCCAGCATGGTCGAGGGTTTGCCCCGGGGGCGATAAATCAGGTCGCCAGCGCGCTGATAGGCGTCGGAATAGGCCACCAGGAAACGGGCTCCGGCAAAATCGGGATGAGGATTGATCCATGTGCGTACGGTCGAGTACGGCGGCATTGGCTCATCCTTGGGAATCCCCAGGGCGATGCGCAGCATGCTCGGCGTGTTTCTCTTTGACCCGTACTGTCTTTCGAATTTCTGGTCGTAATAGGATGTCTCAAAGCGATCCGTATCGAAATCTGTCTGGTTCGCGGAACCGGCGAGGCGGGTCACTGCGATATAGAGAAACAGATGTGGGCTGGAGGTGAGCGCTTCCTTGGAAAGGTCGTGGTAGAGCTTGTTCAGCTTCTCGTCACTTTCCTTGGCGAGCTTTTGCCAGAGCGGGTACTCCGGGTGATCCTCCGGGCTGCGGAGGAAATCATGCACGTCCATTTCGGTGCGGTGATAGTCGTCCAGTTCATCGCGCGTCTTTTGCACCCAGTCCTTGATCTCCGCCTTGTACTCGGCATGGAGCGGAGTATCGAGGCGGGTGAGGGGGAAGTTGGAGGTGTAAAGGAGCCAGGAACTCTGGTCCTCGTCGCCGATGGTGAGGCTGACGAGAAAGAGGGCGCCGATCGCGGCCCACTGCGGCCACCGCAGGACACGCCAGCCCAAGACCAGCAGGATTCCGATGGCCAGGCCAGGCCAGAGGAATTTCCCAGACGGCTTGGTGAGCAGAAACATGGCGAAAGAGACGAAGAACCACCACCAGAGCTGGCGTGCCCGCACCGGATTCTTCTGCGAGGTCCATGCGACCCAGCCCGCCATGATCCAGACCGTGTAATTAAAGGTCAGAGTATCCGCGAGCAACTCGTGCTCATACCAGATGAGCACAGGCATTCCGGCGTAAAGCACGGTGACGGGGATGATCCACCACTTCCAACCCGTGAAGACCCGGCGAACGATATACGCCAGGGGCAGTACGGTGAGCAGACCGATGGCGGCTTGTATCCAGCTCAGCCAGCGCAGCGTCCCTCCCGGCAGGAGCGAAATAGGCAGCATGAAGATGGGATACAGATACCGTCTCTTCTCATTGATGCTGAAGTACCACTCCGTCATCACGCCATTGGTGAAGCCCATGAAAGAGCGCGAATCCGCGTTCCAGAATGCCAGTGGCGAGTAGTAGAGCAGGATCAAACGCAGCGCTGCGCCAAAAAGCAGGGCCGGGATGCAGAAAAGGATGGCGTCGCGCACCAGGGGATGGCGCGCCAGCCAGTCGTGTAGGCGATTCATCTAGGCGACGGATTGATTGACCGCCTGGAGGAAGGGCTGGATGGAGGCTACGAGTTTCTGGAATCCGGCGAAATCCACCTGCTGCTGGCCGTCGCTGAGTGCCTCGGCCGGGTTGGGGTGCACCTCGATGAGGAGGCCGTCCGCTCCCATGGCGACGGCGCCGATGCAGAGCGAGATCACGAGATCGGCCCGCCCGCAGCCCTGGCTCGGGTCGATGATGACGGGGAGATGGCTTTCCTTCTTGGCGATGGCCACGGCGGCGAGGTCGAGGGTATTGCGGGTGTAGGTTTCGAAGGTTCGGATGCCGCGCTCGCAGAGGAAGACATTCGGGTTGCCGTGGGCGAGCAGGTACTCGGCGGCGAGGAGCCATTCCTCGATGCGCTCGCTCATGCCGCGCTTCAGCAGCACGGCTTTGCCACTCTTGGCCGCCTCGATGAGGAGCTGGTAATTCTGCGCATTGCGCGCGCCGATTTGCAGGATGTCGGCCGTCTCGGCGACGTGCTCGACATCGCGTTCGCTCAGGACCTCGGTGATGATTTTGAGCCCGGTTTCCTTGCGGGCAAGCGCGAGGAGGCGGAGGCCTTCCTTGCCGAGGCCCTGGAATTCGTAGGGCGAAGTGCGCGGCTTGTAGGCCCCGCCGCGCAGGATGGTCGCGCCTGCGGCCTTCACGGCGTGGGCGGTTTTCATGAGCTGCTCCTCGCTTTCCACGGAGCAGGGACCGGCCATGAGGCCAAAGTGCCCGCCGCCGACCTGGACCCCGTCGACATTGATGACCGTGTCGGCCGGGTGGGATTCGCGGCTGGCGAGCTTGTAGCGCTTCTGGACACGCAGGACGCTCTCGACCTGGGGAAAGGCGGTGAGGGACTCGAGATTGGCGTGCGTGCGCTCATCGCCGATGGCGGCGATCACCGTTTGCGTCGCTCCGTGGATGGGGGCGGGCGTGTACCCGAGGACCTCCACTTCGTGAAGCACCTGGTCGATTTGTTCCTTGCTGGCGTGGGGTCGAAGAACGATGATCATGGTTTCCAGTAATTGAGGGATTCAGCGTCTAAAGGCAGAAGAGGGAAGATGTTTGAGCAACTCGGTACGCCATGAAAGATAAAGAGAAAGCAGACCTGATAAAAAGCCTCATTTCCGATGTCGCTCAAGGCCGCCAGGCGGAGCTGCTCGAGGAGATGGTGGAGACCGTCCTGCGTTTCGGACGCGACGGAGCCGGCATCGCCGACCTGAAACTCTACAGCCGCGCCATGCGCGAACTGCGCTACGCCACCAGCGTTTTCAGCAAATATCACGGCATCCGCAAGGTGGCTGTCTTCGGCAGCGCACGGACAAAGCGCGACGCCCAGGAGTATCAACTGGCCCGGGAGTTTGCCCACCGGATCGTTCAGCACGGCTACATGATCATCACCGGGGGCGGCGATGGCATCATGGGTGCAGCGCAGGAGGGTGCCGGGGCGGAAAAGAGCTTCGGCCTCAATATCCGGCTTCCTTTCGAGCAGCGCGCCAATGAGGTGATCGACGGCGATCCAAAGCTCATCAGCTTCCGCTATTTCTTCACCCGCAAGCTGCATTTCGTAAAGGAAACCCATGCCTTCGTGCTTTTTCCGGGGGGATTTGGCACGCATGACGAGGGTTTTGAGGTGCTTACCCTCATGCAGACCGGCAAGAGCGCCATTGTGCCCATCGTTTTCGTTGACCGGCCCAATGGGCACTACTGGGAGACGTGGCGGCGGTTTGTTTCTCTGGATCTGCTGCAGCAGGGGCTTATCTCACCGTCGGACCTGAATCTCTTCAAGATCACGCATAGTATCGAGGAGGCCGAAGCGGAGATCCTGCAGTTCTACAAAAACTTCCACTCTTACCGCTGGGTGCGGGAGGCGATGGTGATCCGCATCCGCCATCATCTGACAGACTCCGCACTGGAGAAGCTCAATCGCGACTTTGCCTATCTGCTCGTCGATGGAGCGATCACGCAGGGACCGGCTTTGCCGGAGGAGGCTGCCGAGGTGCAGCTGGCCGATCTGCCGCGCATCGTCCTCACGCCGACCAAGCACGACTTTGGCGGCATCCGGGCGCTGATCGATGCGATCAACGCCTCCGAGACGCTGGAATAAGCTTTTGCCGAATCAGGCTGCGGCCTTGGGAGAGGAAAACCCGAGGCCCAGCAGCGAGACGCCGTAAAAGATCGAGTTGATCCCGTAGAATGTGCCGATGACCCAACCGGTATTCGCCGGCCATTGGAAATAGATCATCACGCCGAGGATCAGGGCGATCACGCCGGAAAATACGAAGAATCCCCAGCCGCCGTGTCCGCGCAGTCGGAAGGCTCCGGAGATCGTCACGATACCCTCAAGGATGAGGAAAACGGCGAAGATGAGGGTAATCACCTGAGCTCCGGAGGTCGCACAAATCAGCAGGGCTGCGCCCGCTGCGATGCGAATGAGTGCCGCGATGGAATTCAGCACGCGATGGTCCGGCTTTTTGCCCGAGATGGCGAGGCCGAGAGAGACGCACCCGCTGAGGAGGCAGAAAATGCCGATCACCTGGGTGACGACCAGCGAAAAGAAGTACGGAAAGCTGATCGCGAGGAAGCCCAGAACGAGTGATAGAATACCCGAGAAAATCAGCCAGCTCTTGCTGTGCCCGTGATGGGGAGGATTTACGATGCTCATCAGGGCGGACTCTAGCCAGACCCGGCGGGATCGCCAGCTTCGATTTTCTATCGCTTCACCGCCGTAAGGGTCAGAAATTCTCTCCCGTCCGTGCGGTGCTTGTCGGGGAAATTCGTGAAGCAAAAATACTCCAGCGTCTCGATTTCAAATCCCGCCGCGCGTACGGCCCGGCCGAGGATGTCCGTGTCGAAAAGATGAATCAGATCGGGCAGGCGGTCCCGCCACTCCGGGGTGGCGACGTCTTTCGGATTGAAAACACCCGGCCAGCGATCGCCGCGCGCTTTGCGGACCTGATACTCGTCCCAAAACTTGCGGTAGTAGCTCAGGCTCGGGGTGATCGTGATGGCATAGAGGCGTCCGCCGGGCGCGAGCCATCGGTGGATTTTGCCAAGAGCCGCTTCGAGCGTGGGGCCATCGAGGAAGTGCAGCACCTGGCCGCCCAGCACGCCCGACAGCGAAGAGTTGAGCAGGTTGACCTCCTGCGGGAATCGCACCGGCATGACGACCAGTCGCCGTTGTTCCTCGGCGTCCGCCGACTGCTGGAGGATGGCCAGTTCCGTCGGCGACAGATCGAGCGCCACGACCGTCGCGCCATTTTTCAGAGCGGGCAGGGTGGCATTGCCATAGGCCGCGCCGATATCCAGCAGCGGGAGCGCCGCCGTCTTCGACAGTTCTACAAACTCCCGCGCCGCCGGGCCGAGTTCACGGGTCATGATGCCCATGTTGTCATCGGTGGGGATGAGTCCTTGCTCCAGTTCGGCGGGCCACTTCGATTCCATCGGCCCTCGTTACCGCAAAATTTCCTGAAAGCAAACCACCTCGGCAGAAAAGAAGCTTCTCCTCAGCAACGACGGGAATCTTGTAAAAAAGCTTGCATGAACCCAGCCAACAGCGTTTCTTTACCCGCTCTCGAAAACGAATTCCTGAGTAGCTCAGTGGTAGAGCGGTCGGCTGTTAACCGATTGGTCGTAGGTTCGAATCCTACCTCAGGAGCCACTTTCTTTTACTCTGTAGACCAGAGTAAATCGCCCCTCCCGAGGCCAAAAACAGGCCGTTTGCCAGCAGAATTGCCAGCAAAACCGAGGCGGCCTTCAAAATTCGTGCCAACTCGAACCAGCTCGGCGGCTGCTCGGTAACGGAAATGTTTGGGTCGTGATATCTCCTACAACCTGGAGAAAATCATGCTCAACAGATACAGACTCTACCAGCGCGCCAACGGGGTCTATTATTGGCAGGACAATCAGGATTCGTCCAAGCAAGGCAGCTTGCGGACGAAGGATCGCGAAGTCGCGGAAAAGCTGCTGCACAGCAAAAACGAATCGCATCGCCAGCCTTCGATCAATCTGGCGATTGCCCGCACCTATCTGGCGGCCCATGACGTCAAAATGTCCACGCGGACTTGGGCCGATGTCATGGCCGAAATGTCCACCCATGGGATCGAGTCAACCCGCGCTCGGTGCCAACGGGCGATGGATTCCCACGAATTCGACACCCTGCGCAAGCGTCCCATCGTACAGACCACGGCGGAAGAACTGCTGAACCTGCTCCACAAGAACAGCAATTCCTTCGCGCATTATTTGCGCCGCCTTCACAACCTCTCCCTCGACATTGGCTGGCTGGCATGGCCGATTCTGGCCAAACGCGCCTGGCCCAAAGTGCGAGGCAAGCGCAAGCGGGCCGTTACGGCGGAAGAACACGCCAAGATCACGGCCAGTGAGCGGAATGATGAGAAACGGGCCTATTACGACTTCCTTTACGAGACCGGCGCGGCACAGTCGGACGCAGCCGAATTGGAGGCCGACAAGATCGACTGGCAAAATGGCCTCCTCGTTTACCGGCGCAAGAAGCTCGGTGAAGATAGCGAGCCGGCCCGTCTGACCATCGGCAAGCGGTTGCGGGAGATACTGTCAACCCGGCCGAAATTCGGGCCATTGTTCCCGACCATCAAAACGGCGGGTGCCAATGCTCGCGCCACGGAGTTTCGCCGCCGCTGCCGCATCGCCGGTGTGGTCGGCGTCAGTCTGCACAGCTATCGGCATTCGTGGGCGCAAAGGGCCAAAAAATGCGGTTATCCTCAACGGTTCGCGCAGGATGCCCTCGGGCATAGCAGTCGGGCCGTGCACGAAGCCTACGCCAAGGGCGCACACGTGGTCCTTCCGGCTCTCGACCAATACGAGGAACTCGCGAAGAAGAAGATCATTACCATGCCCCGCGTTTCCCTCGAAGCCGCCATCGCGTCCTGAAATGTCCTTGCCACTCCTACCACTAAGTAGTATATGAAAATTCTCTTTATCGAGTCAGTGAAATTCACGGAACAGATTGCCAGATTGGACGCGGAAGATTCTTTAGAGGAATTGGAAAACGACCTGATAGCCGATCCTGAACGGGGCGATTTGATTCAGGGAACCGGAGGCTTTCGGAAGATACGGATGAAAATGCCAGGCAGAGGAAAAAGCGCAGGCGCACGAGTCGTCTATTTTCATGAAAAGGAGCGCTGTGTCGTCTATCTGGCGTTCGCCTACACTAAAAGCCGCCAAAGCGATTTGACGGAAGATCAAAAAGCGGCCCTGCGTTTGCAGGCCGCCTACCTGAAATCACGATGAAAAAGAAACACGAAGAAATCGAATTTGACGGCGATCAGTTGGTCGCCGCTGTGCAAGACATGGTGCAGATGGTTCGGGCGGGACGTGCCGGAGAATTGCGCACGCGCGTGCGTCATGTCATTCCCCCCATGAAACCCGATGAAATCCGAGCCATTCGGACAAAGTGGGGAGCCAGCCAAGCTGTATTTGCGGAAATCCTGAATGTGCCCACAAAAACATATATCTCGTGGGAAAGCGGCAGCAAGAACCCCAGCGGGGCCGCCCTCAAGCTGCTGACGATTGCGAAGGAAAAACCGGAGGCCCTGTTGGTAGCGTAGTATGCGTCGAAAATCTTCGGACGCGCCGACGCGTATCAAAAGCTGGGACGACGTGATTTTCGATCCCGCGCAGTTCGTCCAGGACATGGAAGAACTGGTGGACCATTACAAGGGCAAGAAAAAGCTCACCCTGCGCACTTTCCGTGTTGTCCGTCCGGCCCCGCAATTTACGCCCTCCCAAATCCTCAAGCTGCGGAGGCAACAGAAATTGAGCCGATCCCGGATGGCGCGGATCCTGAATGTGCCAGATGCAACGGTCGGAAAATGGGAGTCCGGCGAGCGGAAGCCCTCGGGGGCCGCCGCGCGCCTGTTGCAAATTATGCAAGCTCAACCCGAAACACTTTTGCGTATGGTCCCCGTATGATGACAATCAACTACCTTACGGAAGCTCGAAACAGCATCGTTCGCGGCCTCAGAGACATTCATGGACCGGAGAATGTCAGGGCATTCAAAGGTGAAATTGCGTGGATCGAAACCAAAGGGCCGTGGCTCGGACTGCGCTGGGTCTATCTCTGCGAAGTTTCTGGTTGTGCATCGGATTTCATTCGCCTGCGGAACAACATCGAAACGGAGACACCTAAAACCTTCTGGCCGTTCCGGCACCCGAACATTCGTAGCTTTGAACTCACGGTTCTCTTCTCCGAGATTACTCAGGAGTTTATTTCAGATTTCAGTTCGTTCGTGTCCTTCCTCTCGGAAGAACGAGATGAGGTCTATACTTGGGACCTTTTCGACGACGCCTCATATCCCTGCTATGGCTTTTCGGAAAAGGCACTCGCTCGGCAAAGGGAAAACCGCAAATAACACACCCGTCCGCCCCAAGCCGATTTTTTTCCTACCAGGCTTAATCCCCCATCCAACATGAGAGAAAAGCTGCAGTCCTTGCCACTACGGCTAGAATGTCACGAGTCAGATGTGGGACACGAAATGCCGTTGAGACAAATGTTGACTTTCTGCACAGCAAGGCACGACAAGTCCAAAAATTCCTGATATACGCCAACATCGTGCCGCCCTCCCTGAACAAGCCGCCGGTATAAAACAGATATGGCTGCTATCCCCATCAGCATTCCAGTTGAGTTGAGTGAAGATCATCAGATTGATCTGGTGATATCGCAATGGAACACTCCGCTTCCTCATGGGCCAAAATGTTTTGCGCCCATTACGATGGATCTCGTTCAAAAAAGGACAACGGAGTTAAATGGGATTTTCGACTGGATTCATGGAATCGACGATACGCTTCCAAATCGACCACTTTTTTTGGTCATCCCGGAAGTTTCATTACCCCATAGCCTCATTCCTGTACTGGAGGCAAAAGTTCAACAGCTAAAACGACAATGTGTTGTGATTGCCGGGTTATGCCATCTCAACTGGCAAGACTACACCCATTTGATTGGCGACTGCCCTCACATGCCAACCGAAATAGATTGGCTCGCGGAAGGGCAGCAGAATCAATATGTCAACGCTGCTCTGATTTTGATTCACGGCGGTAATCCTGAAACTCCCCCTCATCGCTATTTGCAGCTAAAGACACACCCTTATGTCGAGGAGGCGCAGCAACTTTACGTTGCGCGGCATACATTTGACGTGACTCGACTTTCTAGAGCCAAGGGATGAGTTAGTCTGGGACCGAAAGGAACCAGAGAAAATGAAGGGAAAGAGATACAGTACCGAGGATAAAATTCGCATTTTGCGGCAGGCCGACCGAGG
>Ga0209935_1001612_pt1 | contig 33518 bp, 35 predicted proteins | sample ThiBio_1000_plan_2_FD_183958 | JGI IMG/M metagenome (GOLD analysis project Ga0209935, IMG submission 183958) | Wastewater bioreactor microbial communities from Cape Town, South Africa - Thiocy_cont_1000_plan (SPAdes) | ecosystem: Engineered > Bioreactor > Thiocyanate-remediating >...
TATCACCGTATCGTATCCAATTTACAACTACCATCAAGGGAACTGATAATCGAGTATTCAATTATTTACGATGTTTTACACACGATGAAATATAATCGTATACGGTATCAACCAAACGAATGAGATATCTTTTATAATAGTCGTTTATAACTGTGCACATGTCTTACCTGAGGATTTCAGAGAGAATTTTATAGGAAGTGGTAGAGCAAAAACACATATACACTGGTTCAGAGAAAAAGAAGTTTCAGTGGGCAAAAAGTTACTTATAAAAATTTCAATGGGCAAACTTCTAAATGAAATGGGCAATTGCCCATTTGCCTCTCCCTTGATTGCGCCACTGAAATCAGCGGATTTTCTGTCAGGATAAAAAACTGTCTTGATTTTATTGATGATATTAAAAATAGTACCGATATTCAAGATTAATATGTCTGTTTAATAAAGAAACTCTACCACCATAAATACCATTTTCCATTAATCATTTCTATAGTGTAATCATCAAGAAGACTGTCCGTTTGAATTAAAATCTGCAATTATTTCACTAAATCTTTACATAATTTTGATATACATAATAAAGATAAATAACGAGTACTTTTGCCAATTTTCGATAATAGAAATTGTATTATTGATTCCGAGTTTTCTTTGGATAAATTTATTGTAAGATATTCTACGCGAGGAAAAATGCTAGTAAGCAGTTGAATTTGATCTAATGTGCATTCTTATTCTTAGACATTTAAAACATTGTATATTGCATGTAATGAAATTGATGATGAAGGAGCAAAATATCTCAGAGATGTATTACAATATAATACAGTAAATTTATTTATATATATATTTATAAAAATTAAGATAAATATTGTTTTAATATATGTAGACAGTTGAAAAATTGATTGCTCATCGTATTCAAAAAAGTGATCAAGGTGTTGCATATGTAATGAATGGATTTCAAAATAATAGAGTAAATAAATAAAAAAAAGAAATATTTTTCATTTATTTTCATATTTTTTTTATAGACATTACAAATATTTCCTACTGGTTTATAAAAAAAAATAGTGATGAGATTATTTATATTTATTAATTTAAAATACAAGTAACGTTCATCGAGAGTCGATTCACTTGGCCCTCGACTGAATGTATTAGTGTGCGCGTATATAAAGTTTCAATTAAAAACGATCGACTATACGTATATGTATTATAAAGTTTTACCATACATCATTTTGAGCAGCACCTCCACCCTCAAGTGGCGTCCCTACGATCCGCCACTTCTGACTCAAGCTACCACATTTTTCCGGCTCATGCATCAATAGTTTTTGAATAGCTAGGTCGAAATGATTATAGATATCTCAGAAGGACCACTTTATAGCTTTCTAAGTACACCAATAGAGTCAGAAAACTTCACATCTAATTTGACATAATCACACTTTAACAAAAATCGCTATTTCCTTCAAAAGTCCATCCCCTGACCGAGAAAATCGATTTCAAAATTTTTCAATTCTGACAGCAGATTCGGATTCCCCATGGCCGATTACCTTTGGTCAAACTTCATAAAAGTAAGGCTAAATGTTTTTTTGGCCCGGCACAAACAAACCAACAGACCAACAAACTCATTTAATTTTTTTCATATGACCCTCCTTACAGTCGAGGGAATAAAGATAAAATCTAGTCTATTTTTTTAAAAAGACGAATGAATTCGAACTGTCATAATAGATTGATAACTTTTCAAATAGATGTAAGCTTTTAACATTTTTTCTTCTATTAATACCATTTATAACATGACGTGATTTAGTGACTAAATCTGAATTCATAATTAAAACAAGCACGATATCTACGACAGACACGTAAGCTTAGAAATTGAAAATTTGTCGTCTGTAATCATAAGAATCTATCATTCATATTTGGATGAATATGAATAATTCAGTTTTTTTGGTAAAACTATTTTCAAAACAAAATTGAATGTGACATAATTCAAAGACGGAATGAACTCTATAGACTAGACTAGTTTTCAATTTGATTAGTACATTAAATCAATTGACAATAATATAACATGACCTGCATCAAATAAATCCATTGTTACATTACAAAAACCCGATATAGACTGACGTCTTCTTTGCCGAACAATTAGTCTTCTCCGTAAAAAGAACACGGTTTCCGTTTAAAATACTAAAAACAAGATTCTTCGCATATTTCGGATCGATTTTTACTTAGCATTCAATCGATGTAAGTTTTCTTTGTTTTTTTTTATTCTAAACGAATCAATTGCCTTGTTGTTAATATTTTTTTCCTATTCTTCGAGGAAATATGTTCGAACAACTTCCTTATTTAACATATTATTAATTATAAAATTTTTGATTCATCGACGTACGCTGTCAGCTATTTATTATTCTTAGCATTTTTAAGATTATGTTATCTTGGCAAAACAAAATATTGACAGTTTTATAATTTACATTTATCAATGATGGAACTATATCGCATATAGTTCGAAATAATATTCATAATCATCATTTATACGAAGTCGATAGTAATCATTTCAGTGAACACGCAAGAAGATGAAAAAAAATGGAAGACATTGTCTCATATTCATTCTTATCCTTTATTTTTTTCTCTATTTTTACTTCTTTCCTAGTAAATTGTTGTTCTTGGTAGAGCTGTTTGAAATTGCACGCCGGTTGTAAAAAAAAAAAGGAAAGAAAGAAGAAGAAGGAAAAACGAATAGTATATCAAGCTCAATTGTCGTCATCGTTGGCTTGTAAAAATAATGATGATAATCAAAGAAGTGTATACATCGATATATTCATATTTGCTATTAGAAATTTATATGCCGAATGAAGAAATATAGAACTCGTTCATCATTCCAAACGATCAATGTCACAGCATACATTTTGGATTTTTCGCTAATTGTTTCACACTTAGAATACAAAAGGGAAATAAGAAAACAGAGAAAAGATAGAAGAAGAAGAAGAAAAGAAAAAGAAGAGAAACTAGGTTTCATTTTTCTATTCTATTGTTTTGGCGTTGTTGTCTCTTTGGCTATTGAGAACAAAGACGAGAAACTATAGTCGAACCCGTTTGGATATGAAAGGGAAGGGAATTTCATTTGAAGATTGTTTTTACAGACATATCTCTCTATTTATATATGATTCTATTACTATTATTGTATATGTGTTACTGTTGATGATGTTTTCTCAGTCGTTTGAGATCGCGGAGAAAAAACGACGAAGAAGCACAGGGATAGTAGTCATAGAACGTTTGAGCCTCTAGGCTAATAGACACACTTCAACACATGCTGACAGAAAAATAGCAGTATCTCACCGACACTTGAATTAGAACGGACGTGTGTGTATGCATCAGTTTGAGTATTATTCGTTACAAATTTCTAGTTGGATCTTTTATTCTATTTCTCTTTTTATTTTCATTCGTATAGTTGTACTATAGGTACTATGACAAGGTGAAATACTTTTTTTTCTTCTTCTTTTCGATAATCTTTTTTCCTTTCTTCTTTCTTTTTCTGATATTTCTTTTACAGATGAGGATACACGCTTAAATGCGTTTTCTAACGAGTGTTCCCGTGTTTTTCTTTTTCTATCGAACACTGAACATCTCGAAGTGTATTCACCGTATTGTCGTTAACTTTTCCCTATATTGAATCGGTATTATTACATCTAGCTATATATATTTATATACGCTGATGGATGTGCGTGTTTCCGTTGCTAACTATCGTTGTCTTGCTTGAAAGAACAAGACTTTATTGCTTAGATGATTATTTTTCTACTTGGTAACACGCAATATGGGAGAATGTGGTTTATGGTTCCTACCAGTACAATTACTGTTTGTAATAACAATAGTCGACATTGCTAAATCTCAAGTGAACTTCTTGTCTTGTTACCAAGATGAACAAAAAAAACTAATAATAATAATAATAATAAAATAAAGAGAAAAAAAACAGAACGACAATAAATAGTAGCGTTTTCCTTCATCTTTATCTTTTTTTTCTTCTTTTCTTTAGAAATTGAATACGTATATGCGCACTTAAAAGTAGTTGACTTTACTGCTAATCAATAATTGTCGTATAACCCTGGATATTATTTTCTCCTTTTTCGTCCGTAATCATCATCATTATATTCTTCTTCTTTTTCTTCATCTCTTTATTCTTCTCAATCATAAAAAAATTGTAAGGTCGATTGATTAGCTAGATAGACAGAAAAACAATCGATGAATATTAGTTTTTTCTTCTTCTTCTGGTCCCATCATGAATGCATTCGACACGCGTAGAAGCAGAAAAATGGTCATAATTCTCCATCTAGCTAAGATGCATGATTCTCTGAAACATGCAAATTCGATACGCCGCCGGATAAAATGGAGTAATGAGCAAATATGTGCGTGTAGTCAAAAAAAAATTGTTTCTTCTTTTTTTCTTTTTTTTTCCTCTATGCGTTCATGACAAAAAAGAAACTCAGACAAAATGTGTCTATACACAGATATATTTAGGTTTTATTTTTTATTTCTTTATATATAAAATATTATAGGGCATCACCTTGCTTTTGAATATGTTTTATTTTCTATAAATTAATAGAGCAAATACACTTGACAAGTCGAATATAAATGTATTTATTGTCAATGAGGTCTCAATCTCATTTGTCTTTCCTTGCTATTCAATACGACAAACAATCGGATTTGTCTTTATTACATAAATATATATATATATATATTATTTTTCTTTTCCATACGGCAATCATTTGTCACTTAAGTCAACGTTGTTTTCCAAGAGATAGTAGCGCTCGATAAATTCTCGTTTTTTTTTCCTGCTAACTATTTTTCCAATGTTGTCTATTTTCTTTTTTTTTATTTTCTCATTCAAGATACCTAAGATATGAACATTTCTATGTTGAAAGAAAAAAAGAAGTCAACAAACGTTTTTTTTTTCTGTATTCATGGATAAATGATTAAGAAAGATTTCTAAATGAAGGACGCCGGCAACGGTTCTTATGTATGTCCAAATGATCGACAATTACAACTTCGGGCAAAGTAAACTCTTGTTGTTGTTGTTGTTGTTATTGTTTTTATTTTGTTTATGAATTCATTTAGACTCAATTCAGGATGGTCATTTCATACAGGTCGTGCACCACGTAGTGCAAGTGCAACACCATCATCTCGTTTTGGTAGTGCTGCTGCAGCTGCAACGACTGCGGCTACAAATGGTAATCAATCATTATGTGATGAAGAATTAGAAAGAATAAAAAAAGTTCTCGAACGTGCACAGCGTATCGAACTCATTGAACAAGAACGAGTCGGGTATGATAAATGAGAATAAAACACAATTTTACTTATCACATGTGTATATTCACGATTAGAAAACTCATCGATCGACTTGATAATATGAAAAAACATGCGACAGGAAACGGTTCCTCGCAATGTGTTCTATGTGCGGATAGTTTTGGAATGTTAGGTGCATCTGCAGTCATTTGTGTAGATTGTCGTAAAGTAGGATTATTAGAAGACACAAAAAAAAAAGAAGATGCATTTGTTTTTGTTTCTGCTCTTCGATAGTCTGTATGCAATAAATGTTCGATTGAAACTGTTTTTAATCAACAAATCATAACGTTGTGCAAGATTTGCAGTGAAAATCGTGAAGTAAACATGTTTTTTTGATTTTATTATTAATAAATACAAAAATCAAATGATTTTTTTTCTTGTTCGAATTCAGTTATGGAAAAAATCAGGTGCTTGGTTTTTCCGTGCCTTGCCTACACGTACAAGTTTACCTTCAAATGTCAAACCGTCCGCATCAGCTATTTCATCTGTCACAACTAAAAGTGACAGTATATCGATTGATGATGATTCAAGTTCAGATGGTCGACGAACATCATCAAGTCTAAGTAAAACATTTCGACAAATTTTCAACCAATCTATCAATCTTTTGTTATCTATAGCGATACCAACGAATAATTATACAACAGTTAGTTCATATCAACAAAATTATGACGATACAAATTTAATGAATGGACGAGAACGAGATGAAAGTATCGATTCATTTAAAACTGATGAACGAAGTTCGAAAAGTATGAACATTCTTTTTTTTGTTTGCACTATTGAATATGAAAACGATCCTCGTTTTTAGTTTCTGAACTTTCAATTGACGAATATATTCCTAAATCTCAAACACGTTCATCATCACAACCTCCGCATGCATCCTCATCTTCTCCATCACCGATCCCATCGATTGCATCGAATAATATACCATCACCAACTCATATTCGTCCATTATCATCTGTTATTATTAATGCTTCGCCTGTATCAGATGATTGTGGATTAGGTTTACTTGATTTCGATATTGTTTGGAAAGAAACTTTAAGTATTCTCACAATAACATTAATTCGAGCTCGTTCTTTACGTTCGGCTGATGTCAATGGACTTTCTGATCCTTATGTTAAATTACATATTGTGCCCGGTGTTGCTCGAGTAACAGCGATTTGACATGAAATCCATTTAAATGATTTTCTAATTCTCGTCTGTTTTACAGGCAACTAAATTACGTAGTCATACAATTCATCGAACATTAAATCCTGATTTTGATGAAACTCTAGTTTACCACGGCATTTCGTCTGATGATATGAGAAGTAAATCACTCAAGTAAATCGAAACATAGTTTTTTTTTATTCATCGTGTTCTATTTATTTGAACTTTTGTTTTTTTTCTTTTGAAAAGATTTTCTGTTCTCGACGAAGATTCAGTTGGTGCAGATTTTCTTGGTGAATATCGTCTCAAACTCTCCAATCTCAAAGCAGATGTTCGCGAAGCTTATTCCGTTTTTCTACAACATAAAACAGACGTACGTAAATCTTTCATTTCGATTCACATTCACATCGAATGCAATGTTGACACGAACACATCATCTGATTGATTTTCTTTTCTGTTCATTTAGGATACCGAGGTAATTTCAATGTTCTTCTTCTTCTTTTTGAACGAATTTCGCTTTTGTTTTCCTTGCACTTCATATTTGGTTTTTGCCAAAAGAAAATTATATGCAGAAGACATAATCTTACTAATTGACTGATGTTGTTGCTATCTTTTTGTTTTTGTAGTCGAACAATGACGAAGATAAGAATGAACGTGGTAAAATCCTTATAAGTCTCTTATATTCGAAATTAACGTCGAATTTTCATGTTAAAATCATTCGTGGTAATCATTTGTTACCGATGGATTTCGGTCAAACATCGGATCCTTATTGTAAATTACTTCTATATCCTTTTACTGATACAAGTACGAAATCACTATTTAAAACATCAGTTAAAAAGAATACATTACAACCGGAATTTAACGAAGAATTCATTTTTCCACATATTCAATTGCAAGATTTAATTAGTAAAACTTTGCAAATAACTGTTTATGATAAAGATGTAGGAAAGAAAGATGATTATATTGGTAAAGAAAATACGACGAATTTTGAATAATAAAGATTTATTTCGGTTGTACGTATTTAGGTGGCTTTGAATTAGGACAATCGGCATCAGGAGATGAATTAAAACATTGGTTATTAATGGTTAAATCACCTGAACAATGGATTGATATGTGGCATAAACTCAAACCAGATCAATATCAAACAACTCGACGTCAACGAGAGTCTCAGACATCTCGATAGGATGATTTAGTATTTGGAAATTTGAACAGATGATTATTTTTTTTTTGTTCTTTTTATTTGTGAATGTTTCGTAATGATACGCAAAATGAGAGATTTTTTTTTGAAAAAAGAAACAAATATACACCTACATATATACATATACATATAAAAGACATCTACTATATAAACATTTATCTGCATTGACAGGGATTTTGTCTTCGTCTTCCTCTTTTCTCTTAGAATACCGATTCGATTAGAGACGTATCATTTTCAATCAGAGACAAAAAATTATTATCAAATAGCTGCTCCTGATGTTCATTTAAATCGTTTTTTATCTTTCTGTGTTGTGAACTTTGCTGTTCAGTTTATTTTTAAAAAAATAATAATAAATCTCACATACATATATCAACGCCATCTTTGAAAAGAAGAAAAGAAAGAATTACAACATAGGTCGATCGTTGCATAGAAACCTAATTGACACATGCAGAAAAATACTACGATTCAGTCTTATACGAAAAAATATTTATGGAGCAAATACAAGTTTTATCTGCTGTTTGTAAGAAATTAAATTATGATATTGAAGTGTTAGCAAATCAAATAGCCGCACGTGAAACAACTATCGCACAATTTGATGGAACACAACGTGCACAAGATGATCAACTTCGACAATTTAATGTTGATTTACAAATGAAATTATCACGAACGGATACAGCTGTACAACGATTACAATCAGATATTGAACAATTATCATATGCACTTCGAGATGCAATCAATGGACAACAAGAACTAAATCGAACGAATGCACAACGTCATCAAGAATTAAAATTAGAAGTAAACATATTTTTGTTGATATTGAAAATTGTTGATATTTTCTGTTTTCACAGATATCTGGATTGGCACAACGTATTGATCGAATATTTAATGAACAACAAGTCGTTCTACGTACATTCGAAAGTGATACAGCTCGTGCTCTTTCGACAGCTGATTCTCGTTCACGATCGTTTGTTGATGAACTTCGTACGCAAATATTTTCGACTAAAAGTCAAGATGTAACCGAACGTGAACGTGCCGAACAACGAATCAATCAACGTTTCGACGATGTCAAACGAACTTTAGAAAAATATGTAACAGAAAAACAAAATTGTCTTCATCGAATATTTTTGTTATTGTATTTAGGAACGACTTGAAAAACGTATTGATGATGCTGTTCATCAATTCGAACGAAAAAGTGCGAATCTACACGATCATTATAAACGAGCAGTTTCAGATTTAAATCGAAACAATGAAGTACAATCAAACAATTTTTTGTTCGTTATTGATTGTTATTATTATTATTTTTTCTATTTGAATAGTCTATTGAACAAGCTGTTTCGAAACGTTTCGATGATAAATATCAACGTACATTGGCAAATTTAGAAAAATTAAAACAAGAAATGCGAAATTGTTTTGAATCACTCGAAGGTTCAGTTAAATCATTACAACGTATAACCGATGGTCGAATTAAAGGAACCGAAGAAAAATTAGATAAAGAAGTTGAAAAAATACGCAGTACAGTTGTTCTTATTTAAAAAATAAGAAAATATTTAAAATAACAACCATATTCATTAATAATGATATATACGTATATTTACTATATGTGCGTACCTGTAATTTAACCTTGAATAAATATTGTAGAATAACATGATTGAATTTTAAAATGATACTGTCTAATGAAATATTATTATTCATATATTAATGAGTACTAATATTTCTAGTTCGTTTTTCTCTGCAGTCACCTTTTCAATACTTTTTTTTTCTCTTTCTCTCTGTTGAAAAGTGCATGTCTATACTCTCGTAAACGTTGACTTTTCGCTCTTCTATTTTTTTTCTGAATGATTGATGTTCGCCTATTTTGAATAAATACTTGTTATTATTATCGCTTACGTGAATAAATCAAATATGATACTTATCTTTACATTTTCTTATTTTATTTTTTTTGACAGACAGACTGTGACTAGAAATATATCGAAAATGAAAGAGAAAACCATTGAATATTAATCTATAATTATAAATATTGGCCTTGAGAAATTTATTTTTGAGTGCGCATTATTAGTATCAATGAATAAGAATCGATATCTGTAGAAAAATGATAATTTATTAGATTTTTTCCTTTTCAGCACTTAAATAAACAGCTACAATATTTCATGATATCACAATCTTTAAAAAATAATTTGTTTCCTTAAGCTAATACAAATACTAAAGGGGGACTATATGAGAAAAAAAAACAGATGTTTATAATCCACCTTGTACGAAGTTGTTGAATTCTTGGGCACTGAGACTGCCATCTTTGTTGGTGTCAGCGCTGTTGAAAGCAGCAGCAGCAACATCGAAACCGGCACCACCGAAACCAGCACCAGCACCAGCACCACCAGCGCCTGATGAGAATGATGATGATGATGATTCGAAGCTTGAAGCACCGTATCCACCACCAACACCACCAGCGAAACTAGCATCACCGCCGAAACCTTTCAAGACAAAGAAACATATTTTCATGAGTAATTATTCAGAGAAACGAAATATCATCGACATACCAGCTCCACCGACTGATGATGAGCTTTCGAAGCTGCTTGATTCGAATGATGAGGCACCACCAGAGAAACCAGATGCGTCACCTCCAGCAACGAAATCAGCACCAGCAAGACCACCGCCAACACCGAATGATGCTGATGATGATTCGGCGCTGAATGAAGCGCTAGCTGAACCAGCTGGTGGTGACTATATATACAAAAAAACAATAGAATCATATTCTAACAACTATGTACACGTACGATATCTTCAACAACACCGGCAGCACGAGCTTGTTGAACAAGTGTGCTAGCCTCGAGGAGTGAGGCACCATATTGTTGAACGTAGGTTTGTGGGTTGGTTAAGGTAACACCCAAACGTTGGAATTGACGAACAATACGAACTTGTGGGGCTTCGTATTGGATGATAACGTTACGTGGAGCAGCATATTGTTGAGCAGCAGCAGCACGTTGAACGATTGTTTTTCGTTTGGCAGCAGCTCCGTATGGGACCCATCGTTCGATGATGATGTCACCTATTCAATAAATATATATATATATATAAGATAATTATGAATGAAAATAGAATAATAAAATACTAACGTGGTTTTGGTGGAGCAGCTGGTAAACGTTCAATGATGACTGAACGTGGTGGAACAGGGAGAGCAGCGAGTTTACGAACAACAGTTTGTGAAGCAACTGAAGCTGGTGGTTGTGGTGGTCGTTCACGGAGAACGAGTGGTGGTGGTTGTGGGAGAGCTGGAGCTTGTTGTTTGATACGGAGTGGTGGTGGTGGTGGTGGCTGAGGTGGTCGGACTTCTTTGATGATGAGTGGCTAAATGATGAAATCAAATTATTGCTTAGTAAATTTACATCAAACAAAGAATAACTTACGCCTGGTGGTGGAACAGCTGGTGGTTGAAGAAATCGAACTCTAATGTTTTGTGTATAAGTTTGAACACCACCTGGAGCTTGACGTGTGATGATTTGTGGGTTAGCATCGACATAGAGACCTGGGGCACGAACTTCAGCGCCATATTTTGACCAGGCAGCATTGGTTTGTGCTGTATAACCAGCGGCTTGGCTGACGGCAGCGAGATCAACACCTCCTGATGATGATGATGATGATTCGAATGATGAGCTTTCGAAGCTGCTTGCTCCACCGAAACCACCAGCACCGACGGCTCCACCAACAGAGAAACCTTCAGCACCACCAGCAGAGAAACCACCAGCACCGAAGCTATCAACACCACCTGTGCTTGAGAATGATGATGATTCGTACGAAGATGAACCGAAATTACCAGCTCCTCCGACACCAACACCACCGGCAGAGTTGAGGAAGTTGGAGAATTCTCCTTGGCTGAGAACACCGTCTTGGTTGGTGTCAGCTTGGTTGAAGGCTGCTGCGGCATTGCCACCAGCACCACCAACGTTGCCGCTTGATGATGATGAATATGATGAATATTCGTAGTTAGCCATATTTGCGTATGTGTTGCTGTAAGAGGAGATTGGTAAGGTAAAATATCAATGGAAAAATTAATGCTTATATAGTCGTTTAGGCGCTATTTTCTTCTGTCTCTCTGTCTCTCTCTCTCTCTCTCTTCTTCTCCTCTCTCATTTTGCCCTCCGCCAATTTTACCTTGCCAATCAAATAACTACACCTTTGACGTAAATGGTCAACGATGCGTATGATTTACCATCTATTGCTTGTCTTTTTCTCTCTTTCTCCCTTTTTCTCTTTTGATTCTCTTGCTAGTTTTAATATCTGATTATTTTTTTCTTTCAGCATTGAATATTAGTTAAAAACAAGATTTATCATAGTCAGCTAACCTGTTTACCTATTTGCCACGTCTTAATACGTATACCACATGAAACCACAATCATAAGGGGTTTTCATAAGAGAAGAGAAAAGTAAACGTGAAAAACGAGAAAAAAAAGCTAACCCTATTATCGACAAATATGAATCGAGTTGCTTGCGTCAATTGTTCACAAGGGTAAAGTCAAAGAAAATATTTCGAATACTTTCGAGAACAAAATATAAAACCTTGAATAAAAACTCACCCAAGTACAAATCATTTATAAATCAGACGATTAATCATCCGTATTATGTATGATTAACTTAATCATAATCTGTTTTATTTCAAATGAAACGTTTGCTTATAGTTATATTTTTCACAACTTAATTTTGTTTTATTATTGTTTTTTTTGTCTGTCATTTTCGCTATGATTAAGCAAAAAAAAATTAAATCAAATGTGTTGCTTCTCGTGCACGAATCAAGAGTAAATCACTTTCTCTCGATGAATTCGTTAGTTCCTGATCAAGTAAAAATTTTTCACAGTTTGTTATTGATCGATCCATTTTCGAACTATAATAATTGTTATTACTGCTGCAACCGCCGAATAATTTATGACGATTCGATTTATAGTTTGGAAAAAATAGAAAACGTTTTTCGTGTTGACGATTTTTGTCTGTAGATCGTTGTTTTCTAACTGAACCAGCCGGTGATGCAGTCGGAGAACGACGTTGACAATTTGTACGGCGTAATTGTGGAACAACAGCAGTAGAATTTATAGTTGCTGCTGTTTTTGATGATGATGATGGTTGTAATTGTCGGGTTTTGGGTAAAACAGACGTAGCTACTATTCGACGATTTTTATTTGCTGAATTTCCTTCTAAATCAGGATCATCAATACAAGGAAAACACGAGAGAAGTTTACGAAATTCTCGATTAAATTTAGCCTAAAAATAGAAATCACATTGATTTCTGTCTGATAAATTTAAAAAAAACGTTATTCTTACACTACAAAAGCCATAAATAAACGGATTATGGCATGAATTTGACATAGCTAACCAATTGGCACATAACCATAGAACAGCAATATGTTCAAAACTATTTGAAAAAAATAAATCAACAATAACATCAATAGAATCCATACTCATTTATTTCAGATTTGTAGACATGAAGGAAATTGTAAAGCTGTAACGGAAACCAGCAGACTAAAAATAATGCCACAACAAGAAATAACATTTTAAGTACCTTGAGAAAAGAAAAAGAAAGAACAAAAATCAATGTAATTTGTTATCCTTTGTTTGTCAACGATGGATTAATTGTCTCGTCTTCAATGTATTGTACTCTACGTGTGGGTTTTTTTTCTAAGGCCAAAAGCCAGTCATACTTACTTTACGTTTATTACGTGCAATCACTTCTTGATGTTTCGTTTGTCCAACTGGTTTAGAAAAATATAAATGCGATGCTATACGAAAATACGCACAACTAATAATTATAAATGGAATAATATATTGTGAATAAATATTATAAACAACATAGATTTTATAAATATCATAGGAATTCGTTGTTGTATTCGTTCCCATAAGTTGTTCAGGTGAAACAGGTAGACATTGATAACCAACATTATCCATGGCGTGAATATTGAAAAAGAATAAACTTGGCGTTGATGAGCCCAAGGCAATCAACCAAATGATGACGAATATAATAAATGCACTTTTTGTTGATAGTTTCGGTTTTAATGGATGTAACATAACATGATAACGATCGAGTGAAACAGCGACTAATGTATAGATAGAAACATCGACAGAAAGAATTTGAACGAAGGGAGCTAGTTTGCAAAGAAAATGAGGTAGAACCCATTTTTGAAGAACAGCAGCTTGAAACTAGATGAAAATCAAATAAATACGAAATATATAGAAATTCATCTACCTGAAATGGTATTGCAAAACAAGCGACAAGACAATCCGATAATGATAAATTACAAATAAAATAATTCGTCACTGAATGCATTCGTCGATTTCGTAGAACAATATAAATAATAGACGAATTGCCTATCATGGCTAATAAGGATATAATTCCATAGGCAAAACTCAATAGAACAACTTGATATTGCTCGGGTATAAGTGTTTTGATTAGGTCAGACGGATTGTTGGTCGTTGATGATACGAGTGAATTCGTATGTGATGAATGATTATTGTTTGATAATGATGATATTGTATTTGAATCCATCGAAGATCATCATAATATAAACATGAAAAAGAATATTCGATTCATTATGAATGATTAAATGGTCGTATCTATAGAAAGAAAGATCGAAAACAAGTTCAAATGAGGTTAAATGTACAAAATTAAAAAAAAACAACAACTAAATCATATTAATATAAAAGAAAATATTATGAGGGTGTTTTTGATAAATATTGATTTGTTCCTTTCCGTTTATAAATTATATTGACTCAATAGGAAAAAAGAACATTTGATGTCGATTCTTGTCAATCGAAAAAAAAGGAGCACCGAACCTACGAACTGATCTGTCTCTACTCTATTTTGCAATGTGAATCATTGATTTCTTTTTCAACAATCGAGAAAAAAAACGATATCCTTCAGATTTACTTATCGATGTCAAGACAAAATTCTTCCAGATATGGTAATAAGTGATTGATCATTAGTGCACACACCCTTAACACAAACACAAACATATATACATACAAAAGACAGAAACGATAAGAGAAATCTGCATGAGATAGATCGTTTAAAATGATTTAATTTTCTCGTGTTTTTCTTCTTATTAATGTAGTACTTGTTTGATTAAATAACAACAATAGGAAAGAAGTTGAAAGGAAGAGAGCAAGGAACGGATCTCATTTTGTAAGCATGAATAGAGACAATTTATTCTATTGACAAACCATAACTTATTGATTTGTTCTAATGATAAATATATAGAATTAATATTCACTTTTCTTATCCAAGAATACGTCGACTAAACTAACGAACTTACGCATTTCAAATTTATCTCTTGACGTTTCTACTATTATTATTTCGCGAATTGTCGATTTGATTCAGTCTATCTATCTCTGGAAAATAGAATGAGAATATTAGAGAAAGAACAAAAAACAACAAACGTTAATCTTTGAATATAGCACTTGCTTGCTATCATTAGAAATGCTTTTCTGTCATTTAGTGCATGATGAAATAGTTGACTATCTATCTCAATCTATATTATGATTGACGCCAAATGTGATAATAAATAAACGAAGCACAAGAGACGCTCGAGATATATTATATATCTGTGACAAATAACTTTCTCTAAAGCACAAATATCTTCGAATAACTAAGAATAAAAAAAAAGAGAAGAGACAAACATCTAAAAGTAAAAGGTTGAAATTGAATAAAATTATGATAATAAATTCAAATGATTTAACCTACGCATTCTCTCGTATTGAAAGAAATAAAAATGAAATTGATTATAGAATTTTCTATTCGAGAAAAATAAGTGAATAATGTCACTATCATTGTTCTTCTCGGATTTTTTTTTCTTTCTCCTCTTCTTTATTTTTCTGTTCGTCGCTCTCTCTTTCTTTCTAGGTCTCTTCTGTCGAATGCTTCATTCATTTTTCCTAATGATATTTAAAACATTTTCTTCACACATACACTTGACAGAAGTCCGATTTCTTTCCCAATAGCTTTAGCGTACATAAAGAAAAGAAAGTTATTTGCATTATCACTATAGTCATTTGTCGACATATGAATGAATGAATAAAGAAAATTCGAATAATAAATAACAAATCATTATATGACTATAAAACAAATATGCCATCATCGAAATTGTTTTCTCATTGTCAATAAATCTAATGCTGATGGATCACTTGATGATGAGAACAATGTTAAATAGTTAATATTTCTATATTTAAATATCGTTTCAGTAAATAAAGAATAAAATAAAAACAAATTTTTCGTACTAATCGAATAGATTCAGTCGAGTTTTTCAATTTCAATGATTAATGACAACGTACTTATCGATAAAAAATTACCTTATCATGATTTTTTTTCTATTATTGAACATATATGAAAACCTAATTGTTCGAATAGGGAAAAACAACTGATAGAGAATGAGTTCAGTAGTGCATCGCATATATATATTTCTTTTTCCTACTCATCATTCCTATCTGCATTCATTTCGAAATTGATGTACGAGATCGTCGTGAAAATCACTAGAGAATAAACGGTTGACACTGTTTCCCTAGATATCCAATAAAACGTTTCATAGAAAAAAAAAGAAAGAAAGAAAGAAAGAAACTCGACGAAGAAGCGAAAAAATAAATTATATCTATATATATACCGATATTTAATTTCCATGAAAACGTGTCATCCTCGTCAACAGATAGTCGAATATGAAGAAAATCTAATTTAGTTTTAAAAAAATCTTTAGAATAGACAACTAAGCACGAAGCAATAGCTTCCCTATTGCTTTTAGATAGATAAAATAATGAAGAAAGAACAGCAAGCAACCATTCAATTCCCTCAAGAATGCTATCATTCTCATATGAACAAAAAAAATAGAAAATATTGACAGTATGTGCATGACATAAATGATCAGTTTCATCCTACGACAAACAGTAAGATTAAGACATCGACGAGAAGCACAAGAAAAAAAATGAACTCATTTGTTCATATGTTATGTAGTACTTTTTATCCACAATAGTGAATTGAAATGATTTGATTGAATGAAAATAGGGAAGAAGAAAAAAAAAACTAGAATGTTTTCTTTATATTCAAACAAAAGGAAAGCAAATTGAATAAAAGAACAAATTAATTGATAAGAAATGCATCGGAAAATTCTATTGTTTATTGGATAGCTGCTAGAAAAATAATCATGCATACTACGCTGTGATTATCAATGAGACTATCAAATTTGCTACTGATCTTTTCTCTTTTTGCATATATCAAATATCCTCTTCTCCAATTTTGCATTCGAAATGTCAAATACATAGAGACATTAAATATGTCCGCACATAAACAAAGTCAATAATTATTCATACACCGAACTTGAACTTTTTATTTATATATACGTCCATATTTTTTTCTCCGAAATAAAGAGAAAATATATAAACAAACATGAAAAAAAAAGAATTAGAATAGTAGATGAAAGAAAAAACAAGACATTATATTTCTTGTGAGTCATTGATACTGCTTGTTGTTGTTGTTGTACGACGATTGACTTTCGATTTATTAATGTTCATCTGTAAGAAATAAAAGAATAAATTAAAAATAATGCCAATAGAGTTTGATTTTACTTGATTATGTTTTGGACAATACACTGAATAACTTTCTTCGACAAGTCGAGTATTAACTAAAGAAATCAAACGAAACAGAACAAGTTATTTATGAAATAATCAACTGGAAATTTCGCTACCAATGGATTTCACACATGGATAGTGGTAACGTATTTTACAATTTCGATACCGACATGCAAGAGCTGCACCTGGTATTTCACAGGTTGAGCATTTCTAAGGAGAGAAAAAAAAGTCAAATATAAGTTAGTCGTTGTTTTTTGTTCTCCGCATACAATATCAAGATAAGTCGAACATGCATCAGATACATGCAGAAGTTCGCCTGTCGTTGGACTCATTTGTATGTGATTATTCCAAATAGCACAATCACGATGCAGCCAAATTTCTTTTAATCTCCGATAATCTTTAGATAATTGTTTATCTGAATAGAAGATGTTGAAAAACAAGAAATTTTTTGTTTTTTTTTGGGGGGGGGAATATTACTGTTTTTCAAATAAGTCTGACAATGTTCATTTAAGGAATAGGGACCGAATAATGGTCCAAGATAGTTTTCATAGGGAACTTTCCAACAGAGAATACATCGCCATGGTGCTTTTGTATCTTCGACTGAATTCATTTTGATCTGTCGTCGATCGAATTGAAACGATTGAATTGTTGGCGTTTTTTTTGTTGGTTTTGTTGAATCTAATTGTGAACCTGAGAGAATTTTTCGAGGTGAATCATCGTCATCATTATCATTAAGAAGAACATAGAGTTCATCAGAACGATTTTTCGTCGAAATCGTTGTTGATTCATTTGTTTTCGATCGTTTTCGAGATCGCTTCGTGACTGGAACATTGACATGACGAAATTTTTTTATGATTTCTACTGTTTCTTCGTCTTGTTCAGACGGCTCTGCTGTTGTTGTTGTTGTTTGTCGAGACTTTTTTGTTGTTGATTTCTTTGTCGATGCTGTCGGTTGATCATCCTCTAATTCTTTTTCGTTTACTTGATATTCCTCATCGGAATTATCATCCAAATAAGCAGCTAATTCAGGAACTTGTTCTTGTAATTCACCGAAGAAACGTTGTTCTTTGAAACGAAAGAAAAAGAAAATAATTTGGTAATTGAACTGTAATCCTACCGTCCTGTTTCGAGATTTCATTGAAACGAATCGAATGTGTCTCACGTTTAGGACGATTTCGTACATTCCAATTAATACCACTTTCACTTGGTTCTTCATTAATTATCATTTCATCATTTTCTTCTTTCTCTTCCTCATCACTACTCTTTTCTTCTTCTTCTTCTTCTTCTTCTTCATCATCATCTTCGCTACTTATATTTGATTGTTGTTCATCATCACCATCTTCACTACTTTTATTTGACTGTTGTTCATCATCTTCTTCTGCTTCACTCTCGTTTTCTGATGATGATGGTGTCGATGGTCGTCTTGATCGCATATTAACTTTTCCACCTGGTGGTACATATTCATTATCTTCTTCTTCATCACCGTTATCATCAATTAAACCACAAGCGATTGCTGTTTCTAAGAATTCTCGTGTATTGCCTGTATAAATCAGCGAACGTTTTTTAGCTTCTCGAATTGGTTTACTCGAAAAATCATTCGTCGTCACTTTGTTTTTTATCGATTCTGGTAATGATGATGATGATGATGATGAACTTGTATTTTCGTCTTCATCTTCGTAATTCGAATGTGCAGGTGATTGAATAACTTTCGGTTTGTTTAGTTTGTTCGTATGAGAATCTGATTGATGACCATTCATTGTATGATTTTCGTCTGAATGCTGCTGTTGATCATGACTACTAGAAGATCTATTACGTTTTCTCTCGTTATCATCCGTTGATATCAATGTTGTATCACTATTAATTTTATTTAATTGCGTTTCTATAGGCGATCTACTTCGATTTTCACTATTGACGGACGTTCCACGTTCAGATGATGTGGATAAATCACGTTTTCTCGATGTTTGATTATTAGTTTTCGAATTCGTTACTTCTGCTGTTTCTACACTACCATCTAATTGTAATTGTAGAATATTTGTTTTTGAACTAAATAAAACAAATTATGATCAATTCATTTGCAAATCTTATTTTCAATTGACACGATTTTCTATACATATATAGAATTATATATTTTTTGTTTTTTTTCTTATAAATAAATACACGCAAAGAAGAACAGAACAGAACAAAAACGAGAAGTAGATTTTTTTATGCTTTGTTTTTTTATTACAAATGAGAAGACAAAGATTCTAAAATGATATTATTCAGATATATCTGAAGATTTGTTGTTCTCTAAACTATTGCTGTACTCGACAATGATAAGAATGAGGAGAAAACGAATTTTTACATTGAAAAAGACAAATTACTTCAAGAATTTCTTGTCTTTAGATATTGTTTGTCGAAGTTTAGCCATTAATTCGTCATAATTTCGTTCTATCGAATTAGTATCTCGACTAAAATCTTCATCATTATCTACTAATCCATCAACAAACTGTTGAGGATCAGTTTGTGTTGGTGGAAACATCATCTGCTGTTGTTGTTGTTGTTGAAGAAAAGATGGGTTATGTTTTTGTTGTAGAGATTTAATCGATGGTAGAGGTGCTTGTGGTGATGATGACGAATTATTTAAACCTCGTGTTAATAAACTAGTTACTACAGGATGATTATTGATGATTGAATCTCCTAGATTTAAATCGTTCGTTGTATTTAAACGATTTTTTTTGCTTAGATCATTTCGTTCGTCATGTGTTGAACTACGTTTGAGACCTGATGATGTTTTGCCGTGTGACTCATGGATTGATTTGTCATTTGTTAATAAATTACTGACGATAGTTGGGTTTGTGATAGAATTTTTCGGAGATAGATTACTAAAAGGTGACAAGGATTCACTGAATGGCGATTGAGGATCATGAATTTCGTTGACAACACTTTTTGGATCAATCACCTTGAGAGAGGAAAGAACGAAAAAGAAGATTTTATTGAAAAGCAAATTCTATGAGTTTACTTGAGATTCAGGTAGAAGTACTAATCGTTCTAATGATTGCAATGGATGTGGATGTGGTTCATTTGCTGATGATAGTTTATTAGATGTCGATGAATTCATATTTGTTTGCTGTTGTTGTTGTTGCTGTTGTTGGGATGGTGGCGGCGGTTGTTGTGGTTGATTCATATACATAGGATTTTGATCTGACATAATCGAATGATTTGGCTGGAAGAATTGTTGAGGTGGTCCCATACGAAATTGCGGATGTTCATAAGGATTATAATGTTGCATTCCTGGTCGAGGTCCGTTCCATGGCGGATGCTGTTGTTGTTGTGGTGGTGGTGGTTGAGGATGCATCATCATACGTTGATTTGGGTACATAAACGGTGCTTGTTGTTGTTGTGGATCTGGAGAATAAAACCGTGGAGGTGGTGGTGGATTGTAATAGCCGGCAGGTGGTGGGGGAGGATTCGGCCCTCGATACATCATGCCAGGTGGTTGAAATTGATGAGGTGCAGGTTGTGATTGAGGTAGATATTCGTTGAATTGTCCTGATTCCATGGATGGCGGCGGTGGGGGTGGTGGTAGTGCGTCGAGTGATGTCGAACGATGTGGAGATGAGGTTGATGATGATGGACTGACGTCGAAAAATGTATTTGGATTAACTGGATTTTGATACGAGTTTGCACGATGAAAATTAGGAGGAGTGTCGAATGTCGGCGGACCCGGTGGGAGACGATCGGGCGATGGACCACTGCTCGCTGGTGGAGTGCTGACATTTGGTCGAGGAGAGTAAGAAGCTGAATTTTGACTCATTGTACGATTTAAAGGATTCATTGCTGGACTTGCTGAAAGATTTCCAGAGAAAAGAAAAGATTCATTTGAAAAAGAAAAGTTTCGATGAACTACCTGTACGAGAACGCGCTGTCGTTGATGGTACTTCAGAGTTAATATCAAGTGATTTCGGAGTGCTTAGTGCTATTATATAACGAAACAAAAAAAGACAGATAATTAAATAATTAAAAAAATACAAAACTAACTTTTCATACTTTGTTTTAAAAGTAAAACATTTTCCATAATCGTGTAGATATCATTGTTTGCTACACCTAATGAATGTAGCTGAGCAGGAGTTATTTGACTAACCTAAGAAGAATAATAATAATAATCGACAGGAGGCGTCAAAAAGCAGTATTCATCATTTTCACTTACAGTGTTTATATTTTGAAGACCTGATCGTTCGAAACGTTCAGCGTATTTACTGCACGTAAACGTGTCTAACCAATGTGCAATACTAACCATGATTGAAAATTTGCGTTTTTTTAGTTAATCAAGCAGAAATCATTCTTGCACGATGACAACAGAATGTATATCTATATATGTGTGTGTGTGTGCGCTTGTGATAATGATGGTGTAACACAGATTAAGATCGTGTTTTGATTGGATATTTGATTATGAATAATTAGATTAGATTGAAAAAAAGAGTTTGAATAAGAATAGTTAATTAAAATAAATTATTTTGACTCAAAAGTCATCGACTTTTGTTAATGATTATTCTTTTGAAAGGCTCGATAGGAATTTTTTCATTGGATAGATAAATCAACCAATCGGTTCATTTATTCGACTTGTCACCACGTACAATCTTGCTAAGAAGAAAGAGACAGTGGAAATATGCATATTTCATTAATAATCAAAGTTGTCATTTTTTCTCTCGGAGAAGTAAATTATAGGTATAGTTGCCATGAAATTTATTCAGATTCAAAAGATTCTCTTTTATTATGTGAAGATTATCCTTGAATATAATCTTTTTTTCTTTAAAAACAAAGAAAAACGTCAGAATTTGTCATAGTATCAAACAAAGACTACTGTTTTTATATTCATTCGTTTTATTGGATTCTATTTTTAGAGTTTGATATCGTTTGAGAGACACGGGTCGTGTTATATCATTGTAAATATCATAGCCAATTCGTTGTATATGATCTGATTGTAAATGATTGTCAAGTGCTTCTTCATTTTGCCATGTTTCAATAAATGTAAATTGAGATTGATCATGAATATTTTCACATAAAATATAAAATAAACAACCATCTTCTTCTAATGAACATTCGACAAGTTTCAATAAAGCAGAACGTACTTTGTCAATCGATTCAGGTTTAGCATATACATCGACAATACATTCGACAACTTTATTCGACATAATAATGATATTAAATAATTGTATTATGAATTTAATAGAGAAGACATGTTAATTAAAATAAAATAGAATTTGTCTCAAACAGAGGACACTTTGATTTTGACATTTGAATGATAAATCTAGATTGTCGTAACCATTCTTCTCGCTTATACATAATCAAATACTGCTGGCAAAATAAGTAAACGCAATCGGATGTAAGAGAAAAATAGAGAATGATGATGCGAGAGAACTTGTTTCTTTTATTCTTTTTTTAAATAATCTTATAGAATATGTAGTATTTATTACTATATCTGGCGTTTTCTTTTCTTCAGAAAAATATTTTGAACCGTTAAAAAGAGAGAAGAAGAAGAGGAAGAAAAGAATCTCGTGTGTTTCTTGTTTTATTTTATTCTGTTGAAAAGAAAAATTAATGTCTTACTCGTCAACAGAAAATTACAACTAACATTTGAAGAATCTCAACAGACATCGGAAGTATTTGTTCGTTTTGAATCAAGTTAATTTCATTACGCTTATTCACATTTCTACATACGAATTGTTTTTCAATGGCAACTGTACGAAAAGATATTATCTATGTTGTTGTTGATCTTTGGCCCATAGCTGAAAAAGCTCAAGATGTGAAGAAAATTCTATATGATACAATAGCCGAAGCCAAAAAAGAACGAACATGTTTGAAATATGAATTATGTGAAAATTTAAATGATAAAGCGCAGATTACTTTACTTCAAGCATGGTCAACAGAAAAAGCCTTAGAAGAACATTTAACTAGCGATGTGATTAATAAAGCAACTGAAGAACTTCGAAATTATTTAAGTAAACCAACTGAAATTCGTCGATATAAAAATATTGGTTAAATGTTATTTATGAACATAAAAACTAAATACGATGAAACATAAGAATTGGGTTATTATTATTGTTTTTTTTTCATGTCGTGATTATTATGTAGATCAATTGAGATAACTATGCATGAATATATTCATTTTTTCTTCTTTTTATAAAAATAAGTATTTAATTAAAAAATTATAATTACAAGGAAGCTCACTAGAATTTAAGAATACAACATACACACAGAAACTACATATTGAGCACGTATCAAATTGATGCTTTCCAATAAGAATTTAATCTACTTTTAATAAGATATAGAAGAAGATGATGCTACTAACGTATTTTATTATGATTCTTAGCATTAATTTTAATTAAATGCGATCTTGTTGAACTATTTTTTGATGATAATGATTTCAGTTAGCTCATACACTTAAGTACGAGCAGACTCAAAATTCAATGATTATATATTGCAATAGGTTTCTCTTGTTTAAAAAGTGATTACAATCAAAAAAACTACAAGCAAAATATTTTTCTGTAATTACGAATGAAATTCGTTTAATCTGAATTTGATTCTTCATGTGATGATAATTCTTCAACTTCGATACCAATTGCTGTAGGTGGTAGAGAAGGTTCTTCTTTTGTGTCTATTTGATGGAGTCCAACACGTTGACCCAGGATTCGTTCTGGTAAAGTTCGTAAGTCAGCTCGACAAATCGGGCATTGTTTCGTTTCAGCAAACCATTGTTGAAGGCATTTATAATGAAATATATGACTACATTTAGTGATACATACTGTTGGCTCAGTATTCCATATTTCGATGATTAAGTCACGACAAATACTACAACTTTCGTAATAAATTGTAACTGGAATCTCGTTTTTTAATGTTGTAGTAAGCTTATAAAGTTTGCTGAGTTCATTAGATTTGCCAAAAATCTTTTCAACACAATAGCCAATATATTGCTTAAAATTTCTCCAATAAGAACGAAACCATGACTGTGCCAAGATCAAAACATCGTCATCTGTCTTGTCGATTGTATCAAGAAGTTGTTCCATAAAACGTTCACGTCGTTTGGCTAGATTTTGATTGACTAAAATGCGTGTTTCTATATCAAAATCTGTATTATCAAATGTATCCATGTCACCAAAAATAACCGAATGAGCATTTTCGAGGAGAGTAACAACTCGTTGAGATTCTCGATTAACTTGAATGCATTTCTCTCGAGTCATATCATTACTTTTACAGTGAGTGAATACAACAGTACAACGGCCAAGAAAATTATTCCCAAGAAGTTGTTCAAGCATTTCAACATACACGAGAATATCTTGTGTAAATCGTTCATAGCGAAGAACCAGAAAGAGCCAATTATATCCAATCGATGCATAACAAATGAGTTCACGAAAAAACAATAAGAATGATCTTGGATCTGTTTGAAATCGTGCATCACCGTAACCAACCGTATCAACATAGACTTTTCGCTCATGTTGATCGACATAATTTGATACTGATGATGTTGTGCCTATCAGTCGATCGGCATCGCCAACATCGGCAGGTCCCTCCAACGATCGAATATCGATTTTACGATTATAACAACAATTGATTATTTTTGATTTACCTATCGTTATAAATTCTCTATTTCGAAATCAATCATAATAATATGAATATGTTTACCTGCGCCAGTGGGTCCTACAAATAGAAATCGTTTGAGTTTTTTCGAACGGATAGTTACTGGTGGACTGGCCATGATTTTCTATGATTGTATGCTTTTTGTTTGATAAGCGATTTTTTTCTCGTAAGTAATAAAAATAAATTTTTTTGAAAGAAAAGAGGCAATAAATAAAAATATTTGCATTCTTTCGACAGGTGATGAAAAATTTGCGATAACAAAAGAAAGAAATAAGGTAACGAACGGAAGGATATGTTAGTTCCTCTTTTAGTCGAAAGTCTTGTCTTTAGTTTTTTAAAGTTATTTGAGGGTTATGTCGATTTTATTTACTAAATAGAAGTATAAGACTAAATTTATACTAAAATCTGTTCGATAGATCAAACATGGCTGATTAAATATAGAAAAAGACAATGCAAACTAGATTGTCACGAGATAAAAAAGAAAGAATAATTTATTCTTGTCCTTCACGTTCTCGTCGTTTGTATTCTCGTGTGCCTTCAATTGTAGTTATCAAACTTTGTGGTGCATCCATAGCCGGCATAACAACTTCAACAAAATGAAGTTTTTCCTTTTCTTGAGCAACTTGTGCCATTGTGTTTTCGAATTCGGCACGTGTTTTAACTTGGCCAGCGAAACCGACTATTCCTTGTTCATGATTTTGTTTTAATCCAGCACCAAAATATTCGAAACTCTTGTGATAACGCCACATTTGAATGTTGTTATAAGCACGATCAGGTCCATGAATACATTTTTCAATTGTATAACCATCGTTGTTCAATAAGAGAACAACAATTTTCGCACCAAATCGTAACATCGATGAAACTTCTTGACAGACAAGCTAAAGATTCAAATAGAATATCAATTTTGTTTTCGAAATAATTAATTAAATTCATACTTGAAATGAACCATCACCAACAAGAAGAAAAACTGGACGATTATCCTTTTTCACAGCCAAAGCTGCACCTAGCGCAGCACCAACTGAATAACCAATTGAACCCCAGAGAATTTGAGTAATAAATGTAACACCTTTCGGTGCACGCATATTAAAAATACCTACAGAATAATATTTCGATCGATATAATTGTTTCTTTTTGACTTCAAAAACGAAAATACGAACCGAATTCGGATGTTCCAGTTTCGGCAACAACAACTGCATTTTCTGGAATATATTCTGGTAATTTATTCCAGAAATATTCATGTACAATTTCAGTTTGTTCGGGATTCAACACTGGTGTTGGTGGAGCATATGCTTGACCATTAAACGGACGAACAAGATCATTGGGCCATTGTTCAGTTAAATCAGGTAGAAGTTGACGTACATCAACTTTATCGTAAATAGCATAGAACACTTTTGTATGATACGTATGAAATTCTACAAATCAAATAAACAGTTTATTATTATTTTTTTCTTATTTCAAATAATTAAATTACCGATTGTTTTATTTCGTAATAAACGATAAGTGAAACCACCTGTATTAAAATCACTATTCATCGAACCAATCGAGAAGATCAAATCAGCATTGTAGATTTCTTGTTGAACTTGTTCCGTTGAACAATTACCAGCGAAAACACCACGAAATTGAGGATGATTTTCATCGATACCACCTTTAGCCATAGGTGTAACATAGACAGGTAATTGGGTACGTGCAAGGAATTTTAGAACATTTGGTATCATATGATGACGAAGAGCACAACTAGAATTCAAGAATTCGTGTAATTATATAAAAACAAACGACTAATTGTCCTACGCATCAACAATAACGGCAATATTTTGAGCTTTTCGAGCAAGTTCAATAATGTTTTCAAGAGCTGCTTGATGTTCGTCTTTTGGATTACGTGGAACTGAGAGACAGAGTGGTTTGATCGAAGTTGGATCGATGTTTAATTCATAATCGCTTAGATCAAGAGCTAAGCCAATATAAACTGGACGACCTTTGAGCAAACTAAATATCGAAATCAAACAATAGAAAAATATTAATTTAATAACAACGACAAAAAAAATGATCAATACCATGTAGTGAGAACACGATCAATTTCTTGCACAGCATTTAATTTAGTTAAATTAGCTTGTGCAATCTGAGCAGAGAAAAATTTTAAAAAATATATTTCTTTTTATATTTATCAAGAAATCATTTACTGTAACTTCTTTGTACATATTTGCAAACGCTCGGAAATCACCGTTGCCAAGTGTATGATGAAGAATGGCACCACTAGCTTGAGAAGCTGTTGGTGGTGTACCAACAATATGAACAACCGGTACCATTTCAGCATATGAACCAGCAATACCATTGATGGCAGATAATTCACCAACACCAAATGTTGTAACAAGAGCCTAAAATTAAATCAATCTTTTGCAAGATTGTCTATATGTAGACAAAAACATACACCAATTCCTCGCATACGTGCATAACCATCGGCAGCATACGATGCATTCAATTCATTACAATTGTTTCCCCATTGAATGCCACCGAAATCTGTAGTACAATAAAATAAAATATTTTCTTTTCATAGAAAATAATGTGTTTACCTTCGATTTGATCAAGAAATGGCTAAAATAGAGCAAAATTTAAAAAAAAATATCAAAAAGATATGAAAAACTACGTACCAAGTTGTAATCTCCAGGTAAACCGAAAATGATGTCAACACCTAATTCTTTCAATCGTCGAAGTAAATAATTACCAATTGTAATTTTTGTTGACGCCATTTGTTATTTTGATCAATGAAAATGTTAACTGTATTCTATCTAAAATCATATATTTATATATGTGCATTGTGTTAACTTGGTGTTAGATTTTGTTCTCAAGGACTCTAATATTTTGTTCTCGACATGCGTTAAACACGCAGACAAGCATGTGAGTGTTTGAGAGTCGACGAAGCCTTGAAAGGTTAACCAAACGAACGAAAGAAAAAAAGATAGTATTTCGAACTAAATGGAACAAATGATGGGCTAACAAGTGCAAAATCTATCTAACCATTTAAATCAAACGCATATTTAGATGTCGCAATAGATCAAAAAGATTTCATTGTATTTTATATCGACAGTTTTCTCAAAGTGTACTTATAGAGTGCAAGAAAAAAACAAGTCTGCCTTTATATAAATGCCCTAGTTATTTCTTCTCGTATTCTGTTTCTCAATGTCAGTACACAGCCCGTACAAACGATAAGATGTAAAATGGGAAAATGATGGTTTTGTCTTTCTTTCTCTCTCTCGTTCTGCTACGTATTTGCATACTATTCGATAAAGTTCAGTACAGAGTAAGTTCACAAAACAAAATAAACGTATTGCACTTTGCTTGTTGACAAATCATTTTATTTGAAATAAAACATCACTCTTCACGTTTGATTAGTTTTCGAATGTGAATATGCAGTTTTGTTTTTTTTTATTTCTCTCAAGAAAAGAAAAGAAAAAAGAAAACGTTGTACAAATACAAACGGGGACACGTAATACATAAATTGCTAGGTATAATAACATCAATGAAATAAAGAACGTTTCTCTTCTTTATCTTTTTTCTTTTTTTTTCGTTTGCGTCCTCAATCATAGTAAACAATCCACAGATTTATAATAAAGTTCAATGAATAACAAGAGACAATATAATTACAAAACAATGATTTAGTTGTGTTTATTTTTTTCGACGTTTTTCACTCGTTCGTTCTTCTCGATCATCTCCATTGCCGCGTTTCGATGATGATGATGGATTTGCTGAGGGTGCTGAACCACTGGCACCACCATGTCGTACATCTTTGAAGAAATCATTTAAACCGAATGGATCTTCTTCACGTTGAAATTGTACAGGACCATCACGTGATGCAGATTTATCGGCTCCTTTAAAACCACGTTCTTGTTCAAATCTAAAACAGAAAATTTTTATTATTAAACTCATCCAAGATTTCAAATAATCAAAGAAAAACGAACCTCTTCGATGCATTTACAATAGCTTCAGCATCATCATAATTATCTTTACTGGTTTTGGCTGGTTTATAAATTTGAGAAGCGACAGCAGTCGATGAATTCCATGGTTGATCATAGACATTGTAAGCTTCATCATCTCCTAAGCCACTGTTAAAACCCTGAAAACAATGACAGATTTTTTATTGAGAAGACCGAGAAAAAAACGATTTATCTTACTGATGACATATTAAATAAACGTTGGTCATATTGAACACCTGAATTTGACGCTGATTGAACGCCCAATGCAATTTGTTCACTGATATCACGTTCTTTTGGACGACCCCTAAGATAAAACAAAAGCAGATGAAGAAATAATAAAGACAATTTATTTGATTTGTACTTTTTGCCACCACTAGCTCGGCTGAGAGCAGATTCTCGTTGACGTTCCTTGTGTCTTTCTTGTCGAATTTGATCACGTTCCGCACTTTCTTCGTCCGCTTTATCGGCTGTATAGATTCCTGCTCGATTTGCTCGAGCTTGAAGAGCCAAATCACGTAAACGATCTTCTTTCTCTTCTTTTTGTTTCTTCGCAATTTGTTTCTCAACTCGACCACGCATCTCTACAGCTTCACGAGCCTAAAATTGGAGAAAAAAAACAGAACAAATTCCCTTCGATTCATCAAATAAATCTCACCTTTAAATCAGCTGTATATAAAGCTTCAGAGAGTTTAGCAAAATTTTCATTGATATGCGTGCCTTGAAGACCACGGCCATCAGCAGCCATACGTTTGTCCAATGGAATCGTGTAACCCTAGAAAATAAAGACTTATGATTCGAGAAATCGGATGAAGAATAATCTGATTTACTTTAGCGTTTTTCCAATTGGAAATACATGGTGGAATTCTCCAGTCTTGTTGTTCTTTGACAGTAACTTTTCTCGTTGGAGAATGAAGAATTGGAGCTGGAGGACTAGGTGGACCACGGGGTAGTTTTTTGTTGACTCTACACAAAAACAAAGAAAGAATAAATCAAATTAAGTAGTTGAATTTTCGTTTTATTTACTTGAATCGAGGTGGTTCCATAGGATCTTTTTGAACTTCAACCATTTGAATAATACGTTGTTTTGCACCGGAATTAAATCCTGCACCTTGTTGTGATGGTGTATAACGAATATATTGAACAGGTCCTTGTTTTTCTGCATGTTGAACTGGGAGAGCCGACGAAACTTTCGATGCAACAAGAGCTTCGAGAGCTTGACGAGTTTTTTCTGTTTTCTAAATAAATCAAATCAATGCACAATCTTATTTTTCACTAAAAAATTTAAAAAAAATTACCTCTTTAACTTCATCATCGGATGGTTTCTGTAAACTGGGATCATCTTCACGAACTTCTTTTGGTAGTAAATCGACAAAATTCGAATAAACAATCTAAATAAATCGATTTTTTCAAACGAGAAAATTGTACAAGCAGAATCATACTTTGCTGCCTTTCACATTCTGTTTGATAATGGCATCGAATTTTGGTTTTCCATCAGCATCGACTTGAAGTTGAAGAGCATTTGATGTCTGATTTTTTGAATAACCCATATTCAAAGGATATTGAGCCATGTGAATTTCCGGAAATGCACCACCATCGCCGAACATCTATTATGAAAAATGAACGAATTGAAAATGTGAAATGAACATTGGATTGAATTCTTACTTCTGGACGACGTGGAACGAAATTTTGCCGCTCGCCATAAGGAGGTACGACGAATTTCGCAATAACTGCGACCTACAAACAAAGAAGATTTCGTCGTGAATATAAAAAAAGAATCGAAGAGAGCGGTAGAACTTACTTCTCTTGTTTTTGGTTCATTTTCAGCTTCATCATCTTCACGATCATAACCTGTCATTTTAGGTTGTGGAAGGACCCTAAATACGAGAAATAAAACATATGATTTCCCCAGACGGATATTTTTTTGAAAGAGAACGTACTGTGTGAGTGACATGATATTCGTCGTATTGAAACTGCAATGTATTTATCTAAAAAGAGCAGAAAATATAAGGATGGTAATTTCACGAGTTTCATAATACTATAAAAGAGAAAGCATTTCTAGGCTATAAACTGACCAGAGTTGTTTTTTTGTGCACATTTCAATCGACTATGATTGGTTTTCATTCTTTCAAAGAAGCGTCATCTGTATTATATGAATGAATCACTAGAATATAAGATATAGAGGTCACCTTACTGAGTATCAACGACATCTCGATATATTGTTTTTGTCTATCTGATCCGATAGAATTTAGCCGCAAGAAGACAACCAACAATTGGATTTTACATTCAAACAAAACCATTTTAATTTTCAAAGATTTGCAATTATCCATAATATAGAACCATTGAGTGACGCTAATGATATCATTCATTGAAATCAGTTATCAGTCATATACTTTACAATATCATAAAATGTAAAGGAACGACTAACGATAGTTATATTTGCATAAGTTACTTGTTCTATTTAGACGCAGAGTAATTGTAATTCTATGCGTTTTTTTGAAAAAATATATCACTTTACTACGCTATTATCATAGTATAAAATGTTAAAATATCGCCAGGCTATTAAAGCAAGACGAAGAAGTGTTTGAAGTCGACAAATTATGCAAATCAAAGAATATATATAAAGGTGAGCTCTTCAATGACAGACATAAAATTCAAAATATATTTATTGGACTTCGTTCGCTCATTCATTTTCGATATGGTGTCTTATCAAATATATTCGCTTTTTTTTTATATTTCTACGATCATCTCAAATTATTTTAGATTGATATCAACTAGTAATGGTTAAGTTCAGGGTATTCATTTCGTGGTTAACTACTACATTGTTGCTTGTGGAGATCATGTCATATAAGTTACGCGATGAAACTATAAATACACGACAAAAACTCTGTAATGGTACCTTTCCACATTATACTAATGATTTAAACGCAAAAAATATTACTATTGATAAGAACGCACCTTCTATATTCTTATCATGTGATCAAGGAAATCCTTCGCTTAGTGTATACTGGTTTTGGGTTGAGGATGTGTGTCGTTCTAATACAACTGACGACAGATATTTCGCATATGTGAATCCGAGTAATATTAGTACATGTATAAATTCTTCGAGAGTCAATATAACAAAAGTTTCGTGTGAAAACAACTTCGAATTTGATAGACGTTCGATAATGATTCGAAATGCTAGTGAATCAATTTCAGGAGCATACATTTGTATTCTTGCACAAACATCTGCTTCTATGGATTACTCGACTGCGATTATTTATAATATTAAAGTCGTTGGTTCGTATTCATTCGATAGTTCTAGTTATGACTATTTCATTGCAAACACTATAATTTTGTGTTCGTTTAAGATCCTTCGATAACAACTACAACATCAGTGATAGCAACTACAACACCTGAATCATGCTCAGGTACGAACAACTAACATTATTCGTTGTACGAAAGAAAGATTTTTGACTGTTTTAGACTGTTGGCTTGTTCTGAAAATCGTCATTCCTTGTGTTGTTGGTGGTATTCTTCTCATTTTATTGATTATTGGCATAGTTTGTTATTGTCGACGACGAAAATCTAATCCTAAAAAAGACAAATCAGGTATATTATCATATATTCCACTCTATAATAACTTCGTAGACACTATCGTCTCAATTTCACTTAACATAATTGAGGCAGATTATGTTACTCTCGAGATTTAAATCGATATGTTGACTTTTTTGTGGGAACTTCGTATTTTTAGAAAAAATATTTGATTTAAATCAAAATTTGTGTAGTAACTACTATTTTTTAGACGTATATCATCTGAGAGACGTCCAAACAACTTCTGATCAAGCAGTTAACGAACGACGTCCGCATGTAAATGGCAATCGTTCGTATAGATTAGAAAATAGCCGTAATTCAGATGTTTGGCAACCTGTTGAAGACAATTTTTAAAATGATTCTAGAAAATTGTATCTCGTATGATTCTTTTCAATATTTTTCAAAATATTTAAAAAATCTTTTTTTGCTATTAAAAAAATCTACATAAACAAAAAAATGTTGTCATTGGATCATTTGCCATAAACAATATTCATCGTTTCAACAACAAAAAAAAATAATCACTTAATCAGATTAATGGATTATGAATAATAGAAGGTCTTTTTTTTTATCAATGTACAGTTTGAAATGAAGCACTCATTGTCCTTATTTGTATTTCTATTTAAATATTGTTTTAAATCTTAATTTAGCTTATTAAATAATTGAATAGCTGTGTGATAATAATGTTTGTCTGTTGAATAAACTAACATTTCATTTCTCGGATACTTGCTGTTAAAATCTCCGAGAAAATAATATCTTACTAATACTTTTATTGCCATAATAAATATTTGCATTTCTTATCTGTTGAATCAGTTAATACGAGAAGAGGGAAAAAAAGTCATATATTATTTGATATTTGTGCATTTGATCACCATAAAATTCTACTGACTACTTTGTACTATTCGATAAATGATCGATTCTTTTAGTGTAAATCTTCGCACAATTTATTACCTATTATAAATTCAAAACTATGTATCATCTTTGGAAGAATTTTGAAATGACTTGTACTTGTATTTTTAGACTAGACAATGATTGATTATGCGTACATCATTGTAGTTATTTTTTCTAATGTTCTGCTCACAACTGTAGCGTTCAATTGTACGGTCAATTTAGAACCAAGTGGACTCAAC
>Ga0209935_1001617_pt1 | contig 33468 bp, 37 predicted proteins | sample ThiBio_1000_plan_2_FD_183958 | JGI IMG/M metagenome (GOLD analysis project Ga0209935, IMG submission 183958) | Wastewater bioreactor microbial communities from Cape Town, South Africa - Thiocy_cont_1000_plan (SPAdes) | ecosystem: Engineered > Bioreactor > Thiocyanate-remediating >...
CCCAAAGAAGATCAATTTCATATCGAAGCCTTGTTAACGTGCGCTCGAACCCTAAACCTCTCGCCGCTTTCCCTTTTTGACGAGGCAAGCGGGACAGGAGGGACTCAAGCCCGGCGCAACAGGGCTCCGAGATCTTGTCTTCAGGGGATGACCACCCTTCCTTCTTGAAGAGGTTTGCCACTTGTTTGCTTGGCTGGTTCCCCGCCCGTTGATTGTTCATCGAAGGTCACCCACCACAACATGCCGGAGGGCCCACGGTTGCCAAAGGCGGTGGAGTGCACTGGCCGAGAGGGGGGTTGCTGAGCTCCTTTCCTGTGGGAGGATGGAGGGCCATCATGCTTTCATGTTGGCCCGGTCAATAAAAAGGATGGAGGGAGGAGGGGGGAGAGCTTTGTCCAATCCAATGGAAACAGCTTTTGCACTCAGCGATGGAGGGAGGAGGGCCCACGATTTTCCTTGCTCTTGCAGTGTGGAGACCCACAAAAACCCATGATCCCAATATTTATTGGCATTTCTGCCAAAGATTCTCAAAGTAATTGCCAGAAGAGGATTCACATTCCAATCCTCAATCCTCTTCACAGGGAACAAATCTTCTCCTCAAAGAGACAAAATGGTCCATTCACACAAAAACAATTCTGTAATACACAAACTTGAGATCTCGTACAAGTGTGCTATAAAAAGCAGGAAGGTAAGAACTCCTTCAAGTTTGCAAAAGAAGGTCGACTAGCAGGAGAGTGTGACTAACATGCCAACAAGAACTCTTGCAAAACAGCGGGCATGGCATCCACTGTCTCAAAATCAAGCTGCAACAATTCTTTCCTTGCCTTTTCCTGTAGCATTGTGCTATCCTCACAGTCAGCATGAGGCCCCTTTCCTGTCCACAGTTCCTGAACAAGATTTGATTCGATAAGCAATGGAAAAGAAAAAGAGTGTAGGATACACACCCAACAAACACAAGCAAACATCCACACATCTGCTGGCATGCCATGTGTTTCATGGAGCAGTGATTCAGGAGCCAAGTAACGAAAAGGCAATGCAGGCATGCTAAGAAAAGCATACTCCCCACTTGTAGGAGCCACAGCTCTGGACAACCCAAAATCTGTTTGGCAGTCAGTTATGTTGTATTTGATGGCCGAGAGGGTTACCAGCAAGTTTAACGATAGTGATTGCTGGATCAACAAGGACGTTTCGCATAGCAAGATCGCGGTGCACGATACCATAGGCATGCAAATGAATCATCCCATTCACAATTCCCATCAAGATCCTTTCCATACACTGCATATCAGCCAACGCCTGTTCGCGAAAGGTCTTTAAATTGCCTCCTTCAACCAATTCGCTGATTACATAACTGTTTCCGCTCTGCTTATCGATAGATATTCCGTAGATATCCACCACGTTCTCATGCGGAGGGACTCGATCACTACATAAGTAAGAGTGAGAACAATTAGACGGAGAAGAGGGGGCACACACATTTGTTTGATGACATCGAATTCCTTCTGCACTAGACTTTTGTCGATGAAAATCTTGACTGCTACTTTCCATTTTCCATCCCATGTGCCTTCACACACCTCTCCTCCGCTACCCTTCCCAAGCTTCTTGTTTAAAAAGATAGCTAACTCACAGAAAGGTATTTCCCAATCCAAAGAACGAAGCCTCTCCCGCATACTCTTCCTCTCTTCTGCTGTTAGCGCCCTCGTTTCTTGTGTTGTGAGATTACTATATCCCCTGCTCACCATCCGCGATTTCTCCTTTCCCTTTCCTTCTTCTTTCTCCAAGAATTCTTCCTTTTCCACTTTCTCTTTTTCAGTTTCTTTTCCTACCAGTTTCTCTTTTCCTTTTCCTTCATCCGTTCGCCAAAGCATAAAATCGGAAGGAATAGCAAGTAGCTGTTTGCGAAGAGCGTCAGCGGAGGGCCTCTTTTCTGGTTGATGAGCCCAGCAGTGCAACATCAACTCCCTAAGTTGGGTGCACACCATCTCCTCCGGAATGGGCGGCCTTTCGCCCCTATGCAATGCATCCAACATTTCGAAAGCTAGTATGTTCACTTAGTTCATGAGGTAGCTGTTGTGTATGTGATGCTGTTGTGTTGTGTCGCTAGAGCATATTACAAAATCTACCCCAAGGAGCATCGCCCACCAACATAAAGTACAGAACCATCCCAAAGCTGAATATGTCTACACCCACCCCGTAGGGTCGGGGCATACCGTCTAGCGGCATTAATTCGGGCGCCATATCTAAGAGGGGGAAAGGAAATGAGAAGGATGTGCTGCAAAATGAAAACAACTTACACAGAGGACCAGCAGCAAATGCTGACGGAGGGGGATCATTGATACCATCAGGAAGAACTCTTGCGTTGAATAACCCTTCAGGAAGAAGTTGCATTGAGTTGTGCTGAGATAACGGAAAAAATACTTACAGCCCAGTTTCACCTCGTGGCCAATGAAGCATATGCTCTTTGGGTCTAAAGTGCAATAGGCCACTCTCTTGGTATGCAAGTATGCTAAAGCCTTCAGTGTCGAAGAGCAGATTCTCTGGATTTCTGGGAAGGGAAGACGACCCTCCCTCTCCACTTTCTCACGCAAGGTTTCTCGATAGTCTTCGGTTACAATGAGGTAAGGCGGCTTTCTAGTGCACGCCCCCAACAGCGAAACCTTTGGGGGAAATACAATAGTCAGAAAAGAGAAAATGAAGAAGGAAGGACGTACAAGATGAGGGTAGTTCAGATTAACATACATTTGCAGCTGCTTCACCCATTGTTCGGCGTCGCCAATGAGTTCTTTTTGGAATACAGTCACTGCAACAGAGTCGCCTTGCCACTTGCCGTGAATTATACGACCTGCCCCTGGCTTCGTTGGCTCTAATGCAAGTTCTTCGGGGTCTATCTCCACCCAATTTTTGGATACGACTTCGTACTGTGCCAGGAAATCAGGTTTTTGGGGTCTTGGGTGGTCACGTCTTCTCGGTATATAGTGTGTTGTGTCATTGCGTGGTGTAGCGTGCCGTTTTGCGCGTACTGGCTTGTCTTTGAATTCGACGTTATGACGGCTGACACCCCAAAAGATAGACAGAGAAGGATCCTGCTCTAATGCAGTAAGCAACCAGCCCACATGTTGCCCACACTCACAATATGCAATTCTCCATGCATAGCCTGGAAACCTTGTATGTGGACAATTAGTTGTACAAAAACTACACACAGATACTACCAGGCGTGATCACGGTCATTAGGCTCATCAATGAGGTACAGCCCCGTAGTCTTTCTCAGGGTAATGACGATGTGTTCTCTGCCCGCTTGGTTGATTAACAAATAGCTTGGTCCATGATCGGGATACACCGAAAAGATATCACGTTTGTGTCCCACCTCTTGCCCGCACTGTTTGCAGCATAGGTAGGCAGTCTTTTTCCGGTCCATTAAGAGCGCGTCAAAACTTAAGGGTTTCACAAATGCCTGAGGGGCATCGTCTATTTGAAAAGAAGGGGAAAACGTGAGATTTCCAGAAGAATACAAGGCCTACCCACCTTTCACCAGCTGGTCGTCCCGATTGGCCACTTCTATTTCACGCGGTTGTGTTCCCTTCTCAGGAGTTGCGAATTTTAAAGTAACGAGGCTCAAGGACAAACCAGAAAAGCAAATGGGTTCAACAACATCGTGCAGGGCAGGGTACCACCATCCTACATGAGTTCCACAACTACCACACAGCGCTATTGTCCACGCATAGCCCGGAAACCTGAAGAAGGGCCGGAAAATAAGCAACTCACCACATTAAAGGCCATTTACCATGTATGATCAAGGCGAGGATCTCCCAGCAGGTTCAGCCCTTGTACTTCTCTTACAGTAACAACTTGATGCTCAAACGCGTGTTCATTTTTGTATACTCCCACCCTACCCGCTGGTGACATAGAAAAGATATCCTTGCCATGCGCTATGGTTTGTCCGCATTGCAAGTGATGGAGGCAGCTCTTCCTCGTCTCCATCCTGTGCCTCCATCATAAATAATATTCCGAGAAAACGACGGAGTTTACAGCAAGAATTTGTGCGGCTTATGAAAAGCAAGCAACTCCAGTTGAAGCCTCTCCAGGAGGTATTCAAGCGCATGTTCCCCTTTACTAACCTCAAAGCGCCAAAACAATCAGCGACAGTTGTAATAGTATAAATAATATGTATACAATGCTGGCCCTTTCTCCAGTTCAATCGATACTTTGCGGAATCGGCTCTTCAAAACTACCAAGCCAAGGCATTAAGTACGGTGTGGAGCTGAACTAGAGTTACGTACCTCTCCAGAATCAGGTCTTTCGGGGTCGAAGTTCACCGCACCAGAGCTACGAATTGCTCTCGCTCGTAAATAACGTCGCACAAACAGCAGAATGAGCCCAGCAGCAACCACCAATATAACAACCAGGATAGCTACTGGCACAACAACCGAGATAACCACAATGAGAGTGGTATTGCTTCCACCACCGTCCCCACTCCCAGAAGTTCCTGTTTGGCCAAGAAGCAATGACAGTCCTGGAATAAAAGTGAGCAGTTCGGTCAATGAGCTGTGAATTCGTACCTGGATCGTAATATAACGACACATTGCCAAAGTAGTCAAACGTAATAGAAAAGGAGGAACTATTCGCATCAACGCCCACGTAACACGGGATCAGGATATTTTCGGCTCCAGCGAAGCCGAAATCAAGCAATTCCACAAGAGCACTGGCTTGGGTCGGATTGACACTTTGCATGAAAAGTGTCGTCCTGTCCGGGCCAGGCGTATTGATCCTTTGCTCTGAATTATTGAAAGCCGGTGTCACGCCAATATTAATTCGAAGTTGATTCGTACTACAGGATAGAGATAGAGTTACTACGATACATAGTTGATAGAGGCACTTACGTTGCTGTCCAATTCCAGAACGACAACCGAATGGAAAACTTAAGAAATCGCGAGTCCACAGCTAAGCTGAAATTATTCGCTACACTTTCGTTATTATTTTCTTGCAAATGAATTGCGTCACGAATACATACCTAACATAATTGTTGCATTGGAGGCCAATAAAAAATCATATTCCAGTATCGCGGAGTTTGGAAGGACGCTGGTGAAATTGCTGCTTACAATCGACGAGTTACTTGAGCCCCCATGCCAGGTTGCTATTAAATGATAGGTACACGTTAACAACATAGGAAGGAGGAGGGCCTAAATCGCTTACCGTTTTGCAATGATACCTGCTGTACAATTTCTCCGTTTGGTTCAACCTCTTGAAGGCTCAAGAACTTATATTGAACATTTCCTTTCTGTGTATTGTTCGAAGCTGAACTTACTCTTAGCATTTGCTTAGAGGCGGATAAACATGACGTGTACCTGCTTTACTAACAACGACAGTTGGGGTACTCGTGCTAAAATTCGCTTGAATCGGCTCATCTGAAGGCGCAGGAAGCGGCGGAGGACATAATGCTGATAATAGGAAAGTATATGAATAAACTGCTCTACAACCAGGTCGTAGAACTGAATGAGTTACCATGTGAATCCTGACCGAAAACAACCAAGTTTGGCTGAAAGCCGCTCTGCCGCCATTGGCTCGGGTTCCCTTCCGTAAAATTCACGCCTGTGAGGAAAATCAAAACAAAATTCACCTCTAATTAGAGGGTATTATTACCACAAGATTCACTCCCGTTAACTGAAAGGAATATATTTGCCTGTTGATTCCATTTCGCGCTCAAGGATTTAAACAGAACCCCTATTTTGCGGCTTCGATAAGCAACTATAGTAACAAGAAGGAAGTACCTACCGTCTGCGTTATCACTGGGTATCATGATACTTAGCGAGCCTTGCTGTTTCCAGTCAGCAGGATCTTTTAATTCAATGCCGACGATATTCGCTCCACCACTTGAGGACAGGTACACATTACCTACTTGCTTCCAAAATCCGGAACTACTTATTCCTGAGAAGCAATTCCAAAAGTTAAGAATCATTCGAATTTGATGGGCGAATTTTACCTGTATTATCCTGACCATTCATAGTCAAGGTTGTATTTCCGGACTGGGTAAGCCATTGGCCACCCTGAGATATGGATATTCCTTTGGTTTGAGTTAATACAAGATTATAAAAAATATTGAATTTACCTGTTGATCCGCCATTAGCTACTAACCGAAAATCGGCATTCTGAACCCACGAACCATTCAGCTGAAGGTTCACGCCTACCCAATGGCATAAGTACTCAGCACAACTTCGCGGGAGACTCACCTGTGGCTTGCTCAACCTGCATCCAAACGTTCGCATGTTGTTGCCATTCTGATGTCCCAGCAACTTCGAACTGCACCCCTGAATCAAGATATTAACAAAGGGGGAAAATGCCGCCACTGCCGACCTGTTGCCGCTGAGGAGACGGTGATCCACACTTCTCCCTTTTGCACCCACACCCCATTGTAAATTTGTACACCTAGAGAGAGGGTTAAGTTGGGGGAAAATAGCTCCAGAGGTACCATAATAATTCAGTGACGATGTTGTTATGTTCATAATCCCGAATTGGTTAAACTGGCCAGTACCGTAAACGTATATCGCTTGTTTTTAAAAACAATCAGTTACAAAGAAAAGCTCTCATCCTACACCTCTATAATACGACGTCATAGTTAAGGAGCCGTACTGATTTAGTGTCCCCTCTGAAACAATGCCTTGACGGAGAAAGTTACACTTGCATTTCCGAGTTACAATACTTACTGCTTCCGGGAAGGATGAATGAGCCATTTAAGCTCACGGTCCCAAAAATATACAACCATGTGTGATAATACGAGGTCGTGGCAATAATCGTTACATCCCCGCTGTTCGCGCTAAGGATAAAATTTGAGTGAGGGGAGAGGCGGGAGTAATATTTTTACGCACGTAAAAGCTAGATCAACGCCCGCACTGATGTTAATAAAAGCGGGTTCTGTATATGTCCCTGGGAAAATTTCTATTGTATCCCCTGTAGCTGCCGACCCAACCGCACTGGATATGCTACTGAAGTCGCAACCAACGGTTCCGCAAACCTTCCCTTCAGAGGATAGATATGTTTACATTCATTCGAGTGTCTTGGGTACATACATGTTATAGCTTCCGTGGCCAAAGGTAAACATAAAGAAAGCACGACGAGCAACACGAGCATGAAGTCAGACCAGCGCACTTGCCCATACACTAATTGAGAATTATTACGGAATGTTCGAAAAGAAATGAGCGAGTCTACGGAATAAACGGCACTTTTATTTACAGCCATACCTAAACAAGAAGTTTCCCACACTAGCTAAGGTAATTTGTTGAAAGCTTCCATTTTGTGTACACAAGTTCAGTCGGGCAAGTATAAAACCACTGGAGGTTGGCGTCGTCATAAAAAAGCATGATGCAGCTCCGCCTTTCTCGTTTCTGGGAATTGCAACTTCGAAGAAAGGCCATGCAAAAGACGCCTGCCCCCACCTGGCAGGTTCCTGCTTCGCCCTATGGCCTACTCCAAGAGATATTCGCGCACAATCCATGGAAGCTTCTTGTAACTTGCATGCTTCTTAATGTCGCAAATGGTGCCAAGCAAGTGAAGGTACCTGACTAGCTCGTCACAAGATTGTGTCTTAACCGAAAAACCAGCCTGTTGTACACTCGCTGTTTGCAAGATTTCCAACACCGCAAGATATGTTAGACGCCAAGGATGAAGATATTGTTGGGTACGCCTCGTTTTTTGCCGTTGGGACATTGATGCAAACCCCCCCCCCCCAAAAAAGGGTTATCAACACGCTGGGATTACAGCGCAAAAGAGCGCGCAACATTAAGGTAAGCCTGCTGAACTAGTTTCCCTAACCAAATCACAGGAGTTTACTGCGCAGTTTCTGAAGGACGGGTGGACTCACCCAAACGAGCTCAAACACATTGGCACGTACTCCAACGATTCCTACCGAATGTTTGTGCTTGGAGGTAAGTGTACCTGAAACAAGTTGGGAGGGTACTTATTTATTGTAAAGAATGGAGGGAGATCAGACCAAAGGACAAGAAACTGATTCTATACCGAGACTGGCTGTTTAAACACTTTGGTGAAGAGAAAACGGAAGAGGAAGTGCAGCAAGAACGAAAGAGGAAAGAAACGGCACACGCTGCCGCCGTCACAGAACTCACTAAAAAGAGAAAAGGAGATGACACAGCAAACAACGCGACGAAACCCAAGAAACAGAAGAAAGACGAACCGCAATCAAACGGAAAGACGAAGGACCACAAAAAATCGGTGCCCAAGAAGAGGACTTCAAGCGACTCGTACTCCTCCGACGAGCGGTTTACCCTCAAGCGACTGAATAGCCAGCAAGAGTGGGTCACTCTAAGCTCAGAAGATGATGAGGAGAAAAACGAAAAGAAAAAGAGACTCACACTCGAGCAAGAATTATTTCAAGATGAGGAAGAGGAAGCGGAAGAGAAGGAACAGGAAAAGGAAAACGAGAAGGAAAAGGAGGAGGAAGAAGAAAGCGAATTAGACGAACTGTTAGTGCTGGACGATGACAAACCGACCTTCTTGAACGAGTCGTATGTGGAAGGCACACAGGAACCAGCCGAAGGCCGCTTGGGTGGTGAAGGGATGAAAGAGGATGTGTTTGCACCGGACACACCAGAGGACGCGCAGGGTGTCAAGAGGAGAGATGTTCTCTTGCGATCGGGAGAGACACAGCATGTGCCGGAGACGGTAGGCGAGGATTCCTCATTGAGCTCCGAGTCGTATCCTCAAACAAGATTCGCTCCGGATAGCCCTGTTTTTGATGAGGACGCTGACAGTGAGGAGAACATAGAGAAACCAGAAGGGACAAAGAGCAACAAAGGTAGCGAAGAGGAAGAGGAAGAGAAAGATGCAGAGGAAGAAGAGGAAGAAGAGAACATAGAGAAACCAGAAGAGACAAAGAGCAACGAAGGAAGCGAAGGGGAAGAGGCAGAGGAGGACGGGGCAGTAGAGAACGAGAAACATGAAGAAGCGGAGGCACAAGAAGAAGAGAAAGAGGAGGAGGAAGACGAACCACCGAGTAAGCGAGCTATGCCGACCCAGACCGTTCAGGAAACAGAACAACAGGGCTCCTTGCCAAAGTTTACCAGGAATAGACTCAAGCACATCAACGAAGACCGCACGATACCCACAACGAGCGACAGCGAGAAGGATGAAGCGGACAGCGAGGACGACGGGAAGTACCCGCACGGGATCCTCGTTGTATCAGACGACATGGAGAGCAGCTTCCGGGTGCACTTCAATGAGGATGATGGTAACAGTAGGATGGCGATAAGTGAAGATGACGAGGAAGAAGCGGAAGAGGAGGATGGGGAAGAGGAAGAGGAGGACGAAGAAGCGGAAAAGGAGGATGATGGAGAGGAAGAGGAGAATGAGGGAGAGGAAATGAACGGAGACGCTGAGCTCGAAGAGGAAGAGAAGAAGCTACCCCCAATAGAAAAGGAGTGGATTGTGGTGTCCCCTCCGGAACCCAAAGTGAAGGACAAGGGAAAGGACAAAGAAAAGAGCAACAACAAGCCGAAAAACAACAGGATACAACGGATCAAAGAACGTATGCAAGAAGAGAAAAAAGCAGGAGAGAAAGCCCGAAAAGAAAAGAAGCGGAAACGAGAAGAAATAACAATACCTGATGACGACGAAGATGAGAGGTAAGCTATCCATAAACCCAACGTCACACCACTTACCCTCCTGCACCATACTCAGCACGGATGAAGAGATGTTATCAGGAGAGGCAAGAGAGAAACGGCGAGCAGTCTTGGTGGACCTGGCTACCCAAATGCATTGGTTGAAGAGCGGTCAACTACCCGAACGCAAGGTGATGATCAACACTGCCCTGAGACACTTGCCGGGGAACTGCGGCACGCTGGACGATATCCACTACTTCATCTCTGCCTACTACCCAACAAAGACCCTGCGACTGTTCCCCACCATTCGAAAAGTAGTCTCTGATCGTCTCTCCCGTGACCCTACCTTCGTCAAAGTTTGTAGGAAGAACGGAGTATGGGTATGGAAAAGCACAGAACAATAAATAAAAAACAACAGATTTATTTATTTTCCTTTTCTCGCTTCAAGTCAAACTTTCGTCGGCCTTGTTGCTGCGTGGCTTGCGAAGTCTTTTAGTGCCTTCGCGGGAAGAACCGCTCAACCAGATCAATCGCTTGATTCTTGATGAACATGGTATCGGGTGTCGAGAACGCAGCTCCGAGCACGTAAGTCCTCTTGTGTCCTTGAATGGCCTTCACCTTGTTGAAAGGAGCCACGGGCTCTCCAAGAAACTCGACGGAGAAGTGTGGGTTGTAGTCATGCTTCCAAACGTCGATGTTTGTGATGTTCGCCAAAGCACCGCTCTGGATCAACCCCAGCAACTGAGGCTCAATGACGGTGGCCGTCATTTCGGCAACGGTCAAAGGGGTTGTTGCAAAGCCTTGAAGGGCCGCTCTGCCCTCTGCGAATTTGCGGTAAAGCAAAAGGGCAGCCGGGAAGTCAGGCACAAAGAAGGGCACATCAGTCAGGTTAACGTTGGCCAAGTCGAAAATCGGAGGCACACCGGTAGGGATAGTTTGGATATCTGCGGTACCAACAAAGTAGTTGCGAGTAGAGATCTGACTGTAGATGGCATACTCTTCTTCGGTCAGATCGAGGATCGGTTCGAGATTGGCCAGGGTCTGCGGCATAGCCAACACCACAGAGTCGCATACCTCGATAAAGTGACGGCCATTCTGAACGCCGGACACGATCACCGGCGCTTCCAAAGGATCGAACCGTCCCGGACGACGAATTTGATTGACGGTGGCATTGACCATGACCACCCCGCCGAAGGAGTTGAAGTATGTAAGCATTCCGTCGTAAACCGCACGGCATCCTTGCTCCACGCTAAACCAGGCGCCAAGGGTACCGTAAAGCAGATTTGTCGGAGTCTTCTGCATTAAACCGTCAAAAGCAGTAAGATTCGCCAGGTGACCGAAACCGCCGTCGGTAAGTTCAATCAGAAAGAGCGGGATTAAGCTCGTCAAATTGAATTGGATGAGAAAATCCTGGGTCGATTGCAACAACTCGGGCGGAATAGGATTCGGAACATCCTCAAGAGTTTCCATCCAACGATAGGTGGTGTTCATGATTTGGAAAAGACGAGCGAAGTCCAATTCTTGATCAGGGGTAAGCGGGGCAATCGGCGCGGGTCCCAAGAACAGGCGCAAGTTGAAGTCATCCGCATAGGCCAGAGCTTCAAGCGGCGTAAAGAAATCTGGTATCAAGATGGAGTCTGGGCCCGCAAAGCGCTTTACCCAGCCGACCATATCGACCTTCCACGGGCCCAGGCCGACAGAGTTTGCATACAGGGTGTCCGGAAAGATAGCAACGCCCGGTTCGTTCCAAGTGCCGTTTGGCCCGTAAACGGTATTGCAGCTTCCTCCGATGAAGGGCAGGGGCTCAATGAGACGAATATTGGTGTAGCCACGATCCAAGAGCTCCAAAGTTATAGCGCTGCCCGCTGCTCCGCCACCGACAACACAAACTTCCCGCCTTCCGCCGTCATCTCCATGGGTTCCCAACGCGAAGGGAGAAATAACCAGCAGTACGACGAGAGCTACGTGAAGCACACAAGACCACGACGGCAGGAAGCTGCACCTCATTGCGGTGTTGACGGCGAGGGAGCAACAAACAAAAAGACAAAAACAAATACAAAACAAACTAACTAGCGAAGAACGCGAGGCAACCAAATTATCTACATTGCAGACTGTTTATTGGTGCGGCCTTTAAAACGGAGCACTTTTGCGGATTTTAGTGCGTTCTGTAAATTGGGTTTGATCCGAACGGAAAAAACAGGTCGTTTTAACCCGCACCTTACTACCCCTGCAAGCCTCTGTTGAAACTCTCAGTGGTAGTTGTGCAACAGCAATTTCTTCCAGGAGAGGGGGACAGAAAGAAGAATTGGCTTGCGAATTCGATGGCCCTTCACTGGAGACCGCGAGTCCCCTCGAGAAAACCTGGCTGGGCTTTGATTAGGCCTCCACCTAAACCAGCAGACCAACACGCATGCGCGTGCGCCGTTCCAGGAATCACCTTTCGCGACGAGCGTACGTACGTGCTGCGACATAAATGTCAAAGAGGAAAAGGACTGACGATGAAGACGGGAGCAGGGCGGAGCTGGTAGGAGTACATAGTGTGAAATATGCAAAAAAATCATCTCTTTTGCTCAGCTTGTTGACATCTATCGCTTTGCGGCGGGAGGGATGGTCAACATCTCCCGATTGCTCCAGGAATTGGGTAGACTCACGAGTTGGACGAAAGAGGAGGTAAAAGCATTTGAAACAGGCCTCGATGAATATGGTCCAGACGTCCATCAACTCATTGAGGGGTTACCTTACCGAAATATGTGCTATTACCTGTAATTTAGTCTGATCCCTTACTGACACCGCTCCAGAAAGCAAATAAACGAACGAATCAAGAGCTATGCTCTGAAAGATCCTGATCTCATGGATCAATGGAGGAAAATCAAAGCCAAGGCGCGGGCGACAGGCAAGGAGAAAAAGGCCAGCGAAGAAACGCAACCTCCAAAGAAACGACTGAAGGAGATAATCCATCTGTTGAAGTACAAGGCAAGGAAGATAGAACCGACACTCAGACGAAGTCAAAGAAAGCTCAAACAGAGGTCGTAAAACCTACCGCTTCAGGAAAGACCAACGCTAAGCCGCCCACGCCAGCACCACCAAAGCCATCAACAGCTAATCACTCTACCACGCCTAAGGAAAACAAAACCGCAAAAGTCCCTCCCGCAAAGGCAGCCTCAGTGGCTACAACAACAAAGGCCACTGCGGAAAAGGTGCCTAAAGCGGGAAAAACAGCTACCACCAAGACTCCTTCTGCGACACCATCGAAACGCGCTGCGGAAAAGACCGTCAACGCTGTGCCGAAACCTTCGCCGGGAAGGAGACGAAGAACGCTAAATCTGCTCACAAAGCATCTAAAGGTGAAAGGTGATGTGAAGAAGGCGAGTGCGAAGTCAAAGTAGTACTAACAACGCGAAAAACATTTTCCCCGCTACGAGCTTTCCCGCCATTTTTTGCAGTCTAAGTTTTACGAGGAACAACTTGGAGATGTTTCCAAGCGGGGAGAACAAGAGGACACCGCAACCCGTTCTTGGATACTACGCGGAATTGCACAAGAGGAAGTATGCCGCTGGGCCACCCCGCAAGCTAGTTGTAGAGTACGAACAGTGCATTGACGTCGAAGTAAGTCATTCAATTTATCGCAAAAGAGCAAGATTCCAAAAAAACAATACACACTTATAAAGGATATAGTCTGCCCTTTTGAGAGAAATGAAAGCAAACGAAGAAGAACAGAAGCAGAATCTCCACAGAAAGAAAACATCAAGGTATTTTACAGATGATCTGAACGTTTTTAAGATCCCGATTACTAGAATCTAAACGGCAGTAATATTCAGCCCACTGTTAGAAAGGCGTGTGAACAAAACGAGACTGTTTTAACGGCAAGGACTCCCCACACGAATGGTACAAATAGAATCACAGAGTTGTCGCCTCCGTCATCTTTACAGATCATCTCGGTAAGTGTTAGAAAACCCCCAAGGGACCAAAATCAGAAAGCAGATCAGACGTCAAAGAATACCAAGCCGAAGCGAAGCGCTCAGCCAAGGCTGAAAAAGACAGATACGGAATCACTTGTGAAAGAGAGAAAGAACGAAGCAGAGGTACAAAAGCCCAACGATGAAACGGCAGACAACGAAGCAGCCTTCAAGGAGTTTTACGAAGAAGACGATTACGATTTCTATGAGGACTCCCCCGACGACTGGCCGCCTCCCGAGATGCTTCTTCGAACCTCCCAAGACGCCCTGGTACTCTTTTGGGATGGCATCCTCGCTGACCGAAGCGCGGAATGGCAGAAGAGACTCAGCGAGAGTGTTTATTACCCTTCGGAGCGGCCTGTTGTGATGCATGGTGCCAACGAGCCCAAGGAGCCACGCGATGCCCTATGGTTCGGCGACCCCGGCCTGATCAACCTGAAATACGCAGCCACCAACAGACCCGCGTTGCCTTGGCCCCGTGTGGTCTTGGAGATCCGCAAGATTGTCTATCGGCAATCCATGAAGGCACTGAGAAGGCTCGGGAGGCTACCCAAGAACCCCTGGCTTTCGGGTGCCCTCATCAACCACTACACCTGTGGAAGAGATTACATGGTATGGTATATCCCACCCTACCCTCTCACACCCACAACACACAACTCACACACAAACACATAGGGTGAACACAACGACAAAGAACCACAACTTGGAGATGATCCCTTCATCGTATCCATAGCACTGGGGACAAGACGGCGTTTCTATTTATCGCACTACGAGGACACCACAAAAGCGCATCCTCTCCCATGGGACGACATTCGGGTATCGATGAGCGACGGGTCGGTCATCATCATGTTGGGATTAGAACTGCAACGCACTTGGAGACATTCGGTGCCCAAGAACATCCGGCTCCAAGGAGAACGATGGAACCTCAGCTTCCGCTACCACCACAACCCAACAGGCGAGAAGAAGAAGACCCCAGCTCTTCCAGACACCCACAATGTGAGGAGGTTGGTTGTAGGACAATAAATATTTATACTCATAAAAGAATACATTAATAATAATACATTGGAGGTTTGGCAGGTGGGGCTGCCTCTGTTCTGCTTCGCAGGACATGCCGTTCCCTCTGTTTCTTCTTCAGCTTTCGCCATCGGGAATACAACAGGAGTCTGTCATAGTGCTCCTCCTGTGCTTCAGAGAGAAACCCACAGCCATTTAGACCCAGCGCTTTCTGCTCTTGCATGGCATCCCAGAGAACCTCGTAGTTCTTCTCATCCTCTTCTGTCAAGAATCCTCCCCCTGCATACTCACACCCTTCATACTTGGACAACATGCTCGATTCTCCCACACTACTTTCACATAGCGTCTCCCCTCCTGTTGATACACTAGTATTCTCTCCTGCCTCAGCTTCTGCTTTACAGTTAATTCCTCCTCTCTCAACCTCCACCTCCACTTTCTCACTATTCTCCTCTTCTTCCTCTTCCTCCTTTTCTTCGATATCCTCTATTCCCGCCTCTTTATACATCACCGGTCGATTGAGGCTCTCTTGCTCCTCTATCGTTTCTTTCTCTTCTCTCTTCTCTTGTAAAAGCTCAGCATACCTGGATCGATTTTTCTCGCTCTCCTTCTCCACTATGTCCCGCATCGGAAGTCGTCCCTTGTTGAATGCAAACTGCGCGAGGATCTCCCCAGGAGGTCGAGGTCGCATATAGGATGGCAGAAGAGTTAACCTCTTCTGTTTCTTTTTTGGGGTCTCCTGTTTTCGTTGAGACTGTCGATCCCATTTCTGTTGAAGATCTACGCAGAAAAAACACTAAATAAGCATACAATGCAAAAATTTGAAATATGCATCCAACTAACATACTTTGGGTAGGAAAACCAGAGGCTGTGGCAAATGATTGCTGGTTGTGTGCAATAGAGTTAGCATTTGAATGTAATGAGAGGTATACCTGAAATGCTTCAACAAACTCGTCCTCGTAATGCACCCTGATTTTACGTGCACTCAATTGGTCATAGTCACCTGATGAATCATATCAGAATCTGATAGAAGGAATAAAAGGAGTAACGTACTTCCTGGAATACTAAAATTTAACACATAGATGGGTAGCCTTGTCTTGAATTTAGTATGATATATGCTATCGAGAGCTGCTGCTATGCGCCTGTTCGAGAAACGCTTCTTATTCACAAACAGCAACTGCACGTGACCATCGAATTTCTTTTGAGGATTCAAAGAAGAAAAGCACCCTTCAACCCTAATAGCTATGTTTTAATCTCGCCGAGAGAGAGAGAGAGAGAGAGCGAGAGAGAGAGAGAGAGAGAGAGAGAGAGAGAGAGAGAGGTATAACTCACCTGTATCGCTTTTCCCCATATTCCATTGTGGTATATGTGACCTCCAGCGAAATTGGTGCAAGCAATAAAACAGGTATACCAAACGCCTGGACTATGGTATCTATTCCTGCACGCACACTGCAAGACATGGGTATTAGAATGGCAATAGGATAAGGGAGTTGTCATACGGCGAGAGGGTAACCCATTTCCATCTAGCACTGATCACATTAAGTAAGAAGAAGGAATTTGGGGTTGGGGGGGGGGGGGGGGAGAAGAGCAACCTGTTAGGTACTCGGGTGGCAAAACTGATGTCGATATCGGGATGAATTACAGAATACTCTTTTATGCAACCCAGCATTTCTTGTTGGGATATCTCACCCTTTTTTGTTGGATTAGAAGCGGTGTGACAACTAATTGAGCAACACTAACCAGGCGATCGGACAAGTCGGTCACCTTAATCTTTGTGCCCGAATTCTTCTTCTTTATTTCCTCCTTTGTGCGTCGTTTACCATCCTCGGAGATGATTAATCGCATGCCAATTTCGCTTTCTTGTGTGCGGGTGCGAATCTCTACGGTAGCCATCGAGACCAGAGCGCTCAGCGCGATCCCTCGATATCCATATTTGCCTGACGTTTGCAAGTCGGAAAGCGTGCGCACCTTTGAGGTGGCATAACTTGTTCCTGTTGGAGAGGTAAATGGATAGATATTTCAAGCGAATTGCGACTTACCTAGAGCATCAGCTTCCAAAATTGAAATTCCCATCCCATTATCAGATACAAGAATTGTACTCACGTCAATACTGACCACTATTACAAGTAAAAGCGTCGTTGTAAACGGGTGTTTCACGTTGAAATCAAACGCTGCTACAAAATTACCGATCTCTGTGGCTACTGCATCCACGCTGTTTTCAATTAATGCTTTTACGATACTCAGCGAAGTTGGTAGTATCACAGTACTTCGCATGCGCGATATCGTTTCCTCCCCCAACCTAACCAAAGGCCGCTGTGGGGACCTTTCTGCCATCAGCGCCGTGCAGGCCTTCTTGGAAGAACTCAATTTGCGCTCGTGAAAATGCAGGCAACGCGAAGGGGCTTGGTCTCAAAGGTATGCCCTGCAGGCCTTGGGTTACTAGCTAACATTCTTTACGCAAAGCAGAGGTTGTTTGGGCACCCATCTATTTCCTTCTCCATTGAGAAGAGCTTCACTCTAGATAGTCGATTTTTTGCCACAGAGGTACTCACAAATTTTCTGCGGTCAGAAGAATGAACGCTTAGATGGAATAGGCTCCAGTGAGACCCGATGCCATTGCGCGAAGGATGAGCGGCTTCGGACAGACAGTTTTTCAGGAGTTCACACCCTTGGCGATTCAACACAAGGCAGTCAATCTTGGGCAAGGTATACAGCAAATTTCTTCCTTGTATCGAATAGGCCTCACCATTCAACTTAATCACAGGATTTCCTGACTTCCCCGCTCCTGATTTCGTTTTGGCTGCAGCACAGGTAAATAACTAATGAGTACGAGAGCTTGATCGGTAACAATTTCAATTATTAGAAAGCAATTGGAGACGGTTTCAATCAGTACACACGACTTCAGGGTCACCTTCGTCTCGTAAATGCACTTAGCAAGTTTTACAGCCCTATCATGGGTCGGGATTTGAACCCTTTAACGGAAATTACGACTACTGTGGGTGCTACCGAGGTAAGCCTCCGAGGCTCATCCACATACCACATGACGAACGAATCTTTTGTTACATAGGGCTTGTACAATACAATCACATCTATCGTCAATCCAGGAGATGAGGTGATCATCTTCGAGGTACTCTTTTCTACCCCCTCGTGAAGCTCTCAAATCTAATCCCATTATTCAGCCCTTCTACGATACCTATCCACCCTGCGTGTCCTTAGCAAATGGGGTGCCTGTATACATTCCCTTGCGTATACCTCCGCAAGCCAAGGGACAGAGCTCCTCTGCGAGTCTATGGAAAATCGACCTTGAGGAATTTGAACGCGCCATCACCCCAAAGACCAAACTGGTTAGCCCTCACACCACCTCAGTATTTCACACCCCAACTCCTATCATAATAGGTCATCCTCAATAACCCAATGAACATACCCGGAAAATCATTCACACGAGAGGAGCTGGAGGGCATAGCAGCTATCATCAAAAAACACAACCTCCTTGTACTCAGGTAAGATTGAAGGATTTGGTGGGGGGGGTAACACATCCTCCTATTTACATATTACACATTTAAGCGACGAGGTGTATGAATGGATGGTATATGATAAAGAACACGTGCGAATGGCGACTTTGCCAGGCATGTTCGAACGCACAATTACCTTAGGTAAGAGACTAGCTACCATAATATTGAATGGTGCTAACTTTTATTTTATAGGAAGTGCTGGTAAAAGGTATATATAACAGGCACACCAAATATGTTATGAATTCTTCTGCTCACCGAGGGATAGTTTTTCAGTTACAGGTTGGAAAGTGGGGTGGGCGATTGGCCCTGCAGTATTTATTCATGGCATTTCTACTATGCATCAGGTACATAGAAACTACTTTAGATAGAAATTGTTGAAGCTTTGACTCATATTAACCACCACTCTCTCACTCAACTCTATATATAGTTTACCACATTTAGCCACAACACACCCCTGCAGGAGGCTGTGGGTGTAGCCTTTGAAAAGGCAGAGGAGGAAAAATACTTTCCTTGGCTTCATGAGATGTACTACAACAAACGAGAGAAGCTTGTTAAAGGATTGAACCAGTGTGGTCTAGCTCCAACCGTAAATCAAGGTATTGAAGTGACCTCTCTATCTTCTTATAGCTCACTTTCTTCTATATAAGGTTCCTATTTTATCTTAGCGAATACCACCAACCTGGACGAGAAGATATACATGACAGCCAAGCCAACCTCAGAGAGCCTCGATTATCCTCAAACGAAGGATTACCAGTTCTGTCGCTGGCTGACAAAAGAAGTTGGTGTGACCGGCATCCCCGCCAGGTAAAGTGTACCATTTTCTACTGTCAATAGTATCTCACATAAAATCATACGTTTTAGTGCCTTTTACAGTGATGCACATAGAAGACTGGCAGAGAACTTCGCTCGCTTCACCTTCTGCAAAAAGGATGAAGTGCTAGATGAAGCCATCGAGCGCCTTCAAAAGATTCAGTTCTAATAAAAAACAATTTCGATAGTGAACATGGAACACTCGCACAAGAAGAACACAAAGAAGCTTCATATTGCGATCAGCGGCTTGATCGGCGTGGGTAAAACAACGCTCGCAAAACAGCTTTCAGAAGTGCTTGATGTACCAGTATATGTACGTGTCGATCGCATTACAATCAAGTTTGCTAATCAATCATTTAGTACGAACCGGTGGAGGATAACGAATATTTAGCAGATTTTTATAAAGGTACGCAGAGACACTCAACTTTGACTGATATCCACTGAAAATGTAGAACCGAAAGTTTATGGCTTCCGATTGCAGGTCTCTTAAAATTGAATTTTGTGAAAATCTTCGCAATTGCTTACTTTTTATCTTAAGGTTTATCTACTTAGCCGTCGGTTTCGCCAAGTAAGCCCTACTGAGACAATTCACAGATTAACAAGGAAATTTTAGCAGCAAATGATCATTTGGCAAGGTAAGGGTGGGGTGCAAGACAGGAGTATTTATGAAGATAGTGTATTCGGTTGGTACCCGTACAGTTTCTGTAATTCTTACATCTCTTGAATACAGCAAAGATGCTGATGGACGCCGGTTTGATGGAAGAACGAGGTACATTTCGTGGTCCTGTTCGTACAACTGATTCCTTGCATATAGAATATCGCACCTACTGCAGCCTCTTTAGCAACATGTCCAACTACATGGTACACAGATGATTCTTCCATGGCACTAGACGCCCACTTACTCTTACTCTTTCAAGAAATGTCCAGACGTCCTATTGCACCTTGACGCTGCACCAGGTCTTGACCATAATCACTCAGTTCCTAGGCCTATGTACTACTAATCCTTCTCCTGCAGAAATATGCATTGAGCGCATCAAGATAAGGTGAGTAGTGTACAAATATGAATAGCCTTCACGATATTCACCAGGTCACGAGACTGTGAATCCGGGGTGACTCTGGAATATCTAAAAAACCTGCAGGTGGCTTATGAGCTTTTCCTGAAGGAGATATCAAGGACTATGTTTGTCATTCGGGTGGATTGGACAAAGTTCCGAAGCACAGAGGTATTATGATGAATTGAAAATCTCAGCACTAAGTTCATGTAGGATATAGCAGCCCTCATTGAGAGGGAATTCAATGGCCTGCACATGGTGCGACAGGCATCCTTTGATGTACAAAAGAGCGAACACCAAAGCTAGCTATCTTTGCAATTACTAGTCCAGCAGAAGGCGGGTTTTCTTTGCTTAACCATCTAAGATGATGTATTGTTCTGCTTCTCTTCAGTGATGAGGAGAGGATTGTGCAATGGGAGGGATTTACCTTTCATGCTCCGCATAGACGTAGTCCACCCGCCAGGTTAGCCCGGCAAATCACCAAGCAACAGAAAATTCAGGAGAGTAAGAAAAGAAATGACACGGGACGTGTTCAATTTCCTACCATACAATGAACTGATCACAGCTCTCCCCCGCAAATACTGCAAGTTCCTGGTGGTCCTATGAGAAGAACCTAGTTTGTCCCGCGAATGAACAGTTGTACGGCTGCAAAATTCCAAACAAGAAACCACGACCTGACGGCTATGTTCGAGTTTCGATCTTTTGTGCCGATCTCGAACGTGCTGAGGTTGACAACGCTGTGATAGACAAGCTGTTCCCAGGCCGGTGCCCAACTCACGAGCGCAATTTGTATTTGCACGTCATTGCCTTCAAAGCAAAGCATGGCTCCCTACCAAATGGACAAACCTTCCATGTCTCACATCAGTGCGGCATTCCTGCACGCTTTGAACATGTTGTGGCAGAAACAGCTGTGGTGAGCAACGCCAGAAAGAATTGCATTCGGTGCATCGAAACCAATCACGTAGATAAAGTTGGCAAAAGAATTGTAGTAATCACTTGCGATGGCCACGGCTCACCAAACATCTGCACTTTGCCCCTGCAGTACACAACTGGCAACTACACTCTTGTGAAGCGGCTTGCAATGCCTAGAGGGACCACCAAGATTGGTGAGGGAAGACACACCAAGCAGTCCCGCAAGAAACAATTTAAGGAATTCAAGAGCAAGAAGAAGGCGAAGTACTTGCCTAGATCCTCGCAATAGCGGGAAAGATACACGAGACCAGAACATTATTTGCAATACATATCACATAAACAAGTTTTCATGCACATGCTCGAGTCAAAGAGCGAGGAAAGGCAATAGCCCTCCATAAACCTCTTTCATCTTGTCTTGCACAACGCCAAGCGCATCGTTGTAAAGTGGTCGCAGTTCTTCGCTCTGCTCAGCAAACCTGCATACGCTGTGTAAGAGACACCCTAAGATGGGGCGAATGTATGCATACCTATGCAGCAACGACAGCGCACCATAAACATCTTCAAGATTCTTGCAATCAATGGCGTGCAACAGATAGGCCTTCATGAGGGATATCTCATGGGCATCCGCAGCCTGTATGCTGCCAAGCCAGTCCCTACCAAATTGCGGTTAGATTGATAGGCAGAGTCTTTGCGTTCGCACCTGTACCGCTCATTAAAGTGCCTTTGTCGCAATCTACTCACATCGAAGAGCTTCTCTGCCTCTGTTCTCTATTCGTTAGTAGAGAAGAGAAAGAGAGAGAAGATGAAGAGATGTGTGTGTGTGTGTGTGTGTGTGTGTGTGTGTGTGTGTGTGTGTGTTGTGTGTTGTGTGTGTGAGAGAGAGAGAGAGAGAGAGAGAGAGAGAGAGAGAGAGAGAGAGAGAGAGAGAGAGAGAGAGAGTGGAGAGAGAAGAGGCGAGTGAGTGAGGCTACCTGTCATTTGCTTAAGCCTTTCCTCTTCCGCTACCTCTTGCATTTCCTCTTGTTCTATTTCCTTCTCCTTCAATTCAGCTTCTTTCATCCTTCCAAACGTTTGCGTGAGGGTGTTCTCCTGCCTCTGCTTCTTTTTGGTATTATTAGTGCCCCGCTTCTTTGGGGCTTTGGCATTGCCCTCTTTCGCATCCTTCCCTTCCTCTGCTTTTTTCCTTCCCCGCTTTCGTTTCCCTTTGGCTGGTACTTCTTCGCCTTGAGGTTGTTTTTCGGGTTCCTTTTCTTGCTGTACATCATTCTTGTCCACATTTTCTTCCCTCGGTTGGTTTTCTGGGTGGATGATTTTCTCCTGTCCTTGTGGTAGTTCCTCAATTGGTTGTTTCGGCGGTTCTGCATTTCCCGGTCCTTCAATCTATCGCTACTCGTTAAGTTCTACAATGAAAGGGAGGGCCGAATTTCAACCTTTTGTCTTTCAATCTGCCTTTTAAATTGTTGTGATAGCGTGTTTTTACGCTTTGATTTCTGTTCAAGTTTATCCCCAGCGCCAGGACTGTCAAGGAGAAAAGATAAGTAATTACTCAGAAAAGAAAGGAAGGGTAAGTGGGTCACTTACTTATCCAACTTCTGAAGGGCTATTCCTATTCCTCGTACATCCTAAGTATTCAGAAAGAGTACTAAGTATCTCCTCTAACAATGAAGGAAAAAACATACCTGAGGTATCACTCCCAGGCTTTGATAAACAGCGACACATTCCTTCGTGATCAAGTCCGCATCGTCTGTGAAATTCTTCAGGGTCTTCGAACGGCTGATGTTATCAACGAGGCCATGACCCAAATACTTCCATGACTCCCCAGCATCCGCTCTTCTTTTCTTCAACTTAATAAAACCGAATAAGTTTTATATAAGATAAGGAAAGACATGGATGGTTCCTATACCTTAAATTGAATGGTCTTCCCTTTCACCTTTTTAGCATTGGCCCTCGATACGAGTTCCATGCATAGCTTTTTGATGAATTCCAGAACCTCTTCTTCCTTCGTGAATCGTATGCCCCAGTTGGCATCCACTCCAATAGACTTTCGTTGCTGTGCCGAGATAAGTGTGAGTGTGCAGGTGTTTGGGGGGGGGGGAGGGGTGCAGTGTTACCCGATCGGTTTGCAATGGACGATCATCGATACCTCGGGCATAGCACCACAACATATCTCCTGTCTTCTTGCCAAATTGGGTGGCCAGTTGTTCCCTAGTGTATTGCAAAATATTGCTGCACACTGCAATGCCTACACAACAACGTATGTAAGTCAATCACAAGACTCCCCCCCCCCCTCCCCAATAACTAGAAATACCTTCCAAAGATTTGAGTTTGCTGGATAGGGCTCTCCCCACCCCAGGCAGTTGTTTCACGGGTAACTCAGCCAAAAAGGAAGCAACAAGGGATGGGGCCATATAGAACTGGCCATTGGGCTTCGCCTTCCTTGTGGCCAGTTTGGCCAATAGGATATTCTCTCCTATCCCCGTCGAACAGGGACACCCCGTTGCATCGAATATTTCCTTTCTGATAGCCGCTGCTATGGTTTCCACCGCTTGAGAGGTGGAGAGCTTTGCTTCCTTCAGCCGTTGAACCAGCGAGGATATATCTAACAGCGCCTCGTCACAACTGACTACTTGAATGGTGGTAGTATACCTCAAGAAGGTCTTGTACATCTTCTTCGATACCTTTTTTAAGTAACTTTAGCTTCATCTGTTTATTTCTTTATCTCGATATTTACCTGTTCATATTTATTAAACTGGTAAGGAACAGCTACCAATTGAGGACACAACTCTTTGGCAGTCCCTGTCCACATGCCGTTGCTGATTCCTGGTTGGTGGTCAATTAAAGATGACCCAACCTCCAAAGCAACACATACCGTATTTACGGGCTTCGTAGGAAGCGGATGCTACTGAGGAAGTGCCTCGATCGGAATCCGAATGACACACAACCACAGGTTGACCCGCCAATGAAGGATTATTTACAATGGCAACCGAGGCAAAAAAACAGTCCTATAAATGTGTGTGTGTGTGTGTGTGTGTGTGTGTGTGTGATATTTTGAGTGCGTACCATGTCAGCATGCATGATAAAGCGCACTCCCTCCACTCTCCCTGCCACAATATCTGCATCGTTGGCCTCAGTTTCTTCATGCCGCATATCCAACAAAGCGTCTCTCTCCCCCGCATCTCCATCCTCCTCTCCATGATCTCCTGTGCCCCGCCCCTCCGACACTCGCAGAGTCTCCTTCTGATGAAGGTCGAGCAACTGTTGCACCAGTTGTGCAGCGATGCGATCTTGTTGACCCTCCCTAGAAGCTATCTCCTCGAGGTACCCATTGAGTTCCTCTTCAAATTGGGATCTCCACATAGAAAGATGATGCAACCGCGAGGACTTGTAGTAGGTCTCGATGAAGTTGGGGTCGGTTGCGGTGAGGGTCTTGTTGTTGCCTCTGCCAGCCTGCACCACCTCACCTACACCACCCTCTCTTCCCTCACTTTTCCCTCCATCCCCAGGTGGCGGTTGTTGAGGCAATCTGTTGGGCCCGCTGGGCCATGAAGTCGTTGCGCCGTGTTGTTGTGTCTTTGATGTTGTTGAGGTATTCGGGGTTGTAGTGGGGAGAGTGTCAGCGGGAGTCTTTGGAGGTTCTGTGGGTGCGGTTGTTGTGGTGGTTGTGATGGTAGGGGCTTGAGAGGTGGCGCTATCCCCTCCCCCACTGGTCGAAGGATGCGTGAGGGATAATACATCGCCAGATTTGACATAGAAAGGTGAACTCATGCTGAGACTCTGAGGTGTTGGGGTGGTTCTGTCTCGGATGAGGAGATAAGGTTGACAATCAAGTCGCTTTTTCTTCTCCACACAATCGAGAACCCATTGAGGAGTTACAACGAGACCACCTGAGCCACTACACGATTAATTGAATGAGAATCTAGCGTAGACGCCGAGAGAATGGAAGCGCACCCGCTGTGTTTGTCCATCTTTGAAGTAGTGAGAGTTGTGGCGATGATGTGCGTAACTTTGGATGTATGATACTGGAGAAAAGTTCCTCCATTCGCAACAATTAGATTGCGCAAGACGTGTTGCGAGGGCTGAAGGAGGAAATAACGTAAAATTCAAGGTTGAATGAGTCGAAAATTACCTGTGTGTAACCATTGATCCAAACTACAACATTCTTGAAGAAGCTCCCTTTACCAATTCTTATATTCCACAAGAATCAGCATAATGACAGAAGAAAATAAATAAAAATACCTGTCATCACTGTGAAATTGTTCGCTCAGTTTCTCCTTCTTCGCATCGTAGTAGTCGCGCCACCTCCCCCGTCTAGTTTCCACAGCAGTTCCATCATCTGTGATGGTGGAAGCATTGGCAAACTGCTCCAGCTGGTTCTTTTTCATGCTGTGATTTAACTTCCAGGAATATTTTCCATTGCTGAATTTCTGAGCGGCAAGAATCAAGGCAGGACGCAACAAGGTAGCTGCGCATGGCAATGAGTTTTAGCAGTGCCTCATGTCTTTGCTTGCCATCAAAAAGCTGAGCGCCGTGGAGATACTGAGTTGTGGATGTGTGTTGCCAGAGACCGTCCCTGTTTCGATTATAGAATTTACGGAGGAGAAAAGAGAGACACGTTTTTATAACTATTCTTTACTACTTTGTGTGTTCTTTCTTGTGCCCGTTTTGCTCTTGCCTTCTTGGTGACAGCTGTCTGTTCCCGTTTTGCTCTTGCCTTCGTGGTGACAGCTGTCTATTCCCGTTTTGCTCCAGCTTTCTTGGTGACAGCTGCCTGCTCTCCTCCTGCGCCTCCAATGCTGAAATGGCATCAAGTCCCTCTTCGATGCTCTTCTTGAACTTCGGGTTCTTTCGCATCAGGCTCAGCCTCTTCTTTTTCTTCGTGTCTTCTTGCTTTTCTCCGTTTGTGCTTGTCATTGTTTCGATGTGCAAGGGAGGGTGCACAGGCCCTGGTTGCTTCATGTTGTTGTCCGGAGGGGCTTCATTTAGAGGGGTCTTGGGCGCTTCATGCTCAGAGGCTATTGGCACAGAGGCCGACGAAGACTCCTCTTTCCGCGCCTCCTTTTCCAACGAGAGCGAACTGTCATCGGAGTCCGGCGGTGATGAACCCGGGTTGGTCTCTATTGTGGCTAAGCTCGATTTTAAGTCGAGTGCTTGCACCCTCGACCCTTTAGATTTATATTCCGACACCTTCTTGATTATGAATTCCTGTTGAGCGACTTTGTACCGCGAGGGGGAGAGAAGATTAATATCCATAAAGTAAAGCAAGAGGAGGGCTTGCGTACTCAGGGTCTCGCAAATCTCGCTGACCACCGCAGTGTCTCTAAGTACTTCTGCGGTATCATCGGATCGTGGCCTCAACAGATTTGGACCGAACACGGTGGCAAGGTTCTCGAGGCTCATCAAGTTCTTGTTGCTGTTCTTAGCTACAAGCGACAGGAACCGGAGGAGATACTTGAGAACTTCAAAGTTTTCTCGAGGGAGGCCCCCCAATAACTCCACCATCTTAGCAGCTGCCAGCGCAGGATCCGGATTGAAACTACGCAGATTCGACTGCGCTGCGACGAAGCAATCGTACTGAAACGATGGAAAAGCTCGAAATTAGAAAGAGAATCGAACTCTAATAGAAGGCACCTACCAGTTCAAAAGTCAAGATCGGCTCGGGCATTTCCCGTAGCCATAGCTTTAGAAGGCCGCACACGATATGTATATCAGGGCAAGTGTCAATATTTACATCCTCTCCGTCATCATATCGTTGCTTGTAAGCTTCTATATCGTTCGAACTTCCACACACCTTTTTTCCAAAGAGATTGTTAGATTCTGCACAAGGACAGAAGAATGAAGCTTATATACCCTGAAAATGCCCTCTGCGTCTAAGCCTCTTTCTGTAATAGTGTGAACACAGCTGCGTAATATCGGGGGGATGGGATCCTTCTTGTCTCTACTTGACAACGCTTTGATAGAGACTCCAAAGACTCTTGTGGGTTCCGAATTTATGCACTATCACAAACGGTTAGTACTTGTCCGACGGAACCCGCATAGGCGATTGTACCATTGGTCTAATTACATCCACCCAGCTTTTCATTTCTCCATTACTCTCTGCAGAGAGGTAGTAGCTCTCTCCTTCCTCCCGTTTTGTTTTGTCAGACGAGTCCAACATCGAGGTAGGTCGATACAAAAGATAAGGATAGACTGGCCCAATGTTGTCAACTCTTTGAATAAGAAATCTGTCCAGACAAAGGACATCTTTTGCTGCGCTCTTCCCTGCTTTCTAGAAGAAAGTGTTGGGGTAAGGAATATCACGCGCCGGTGAGTTATAAACTTACCTTCTCCTTGCTCCAATAAATAAGTAGAGGTTTCTTCAAGATGAACCAATATTTTTTTGACGTTGTCTTTTTTACAGACCCCCTCAGTTTAGGGACCTCTGTGAGATGCAAATAGCCCTGCTTTTGTGGCGGCGAAAAATATGCCAACCCAACATGCTGTACTCAGTTAATTTAACGTTAGTCAAAAGAAAGCAAGACTGAGAAAGAATAAGCACTTACCAACAAAGTTGGCACAGGAAAAATAATCAGTTCGCAGTCATGACCCACAGCTTGTTGTCGTAACGGCTGATTACACGACAACCAAAAACGTTGCTCTAAAAAAATGTTGGAACATCGAAAAATGAATGAATTGGGTACATACTTTGCTCGGCTGATGTACACATGAGAACGATGTCGCATTTAACTTTCTTAAAGAAAAGACCTTGCAAGATGGGTAGTAGATCGCACAGCCTAGACAGGAGATATGAATAACCACTTGCGTAACGGAAGAGATCAAAACGTACGGCACTCCAAAATCTACTGCCAAAAAGTTGGCCTTCTTCTTCTTGTCATCAAATAGCGACACCTTTACCATGCGGGGATCTGTCCAGAGTTCTAAAATGTCCTGCGACGACAAATGATTCGATTTATCAGAGGTAAAGATTTTATGTTGGTGCTGTGTTCAAAAAGGGTACCTTTTCTTTGAGGCCCAGGTGTGAAACAACCGCATTCTTGCCAAACACTTGACCCCCTTTCTTCCTAGACTGTAAAGATCGTTTTTTTTTTTTGTAAAAGATCAGATGCTTGAGGTTTTGATTGTTGATTTTTGATTTTTGGAGTGCAAACCTTTGGAGGAAGAGAGAGCTGCTTGCCTTCGCATCCTTGCAAGTGGTATTTTTCTATTATGCTGATCACAGCCTCCTCGAGGGTAACCGTTGGCCGAAGAGCGACCACCTGTGGGGCCTTGGTCCCTGGTACCGCCACCATGACCTTCAACCAGAGGGAGGACATGGTAGAATACTGTGTTGAGTAGCTTCTTCTTTCTTAGCTTTCGCTAGCTAGTATACAGGTTCTTTTTTTATCTTCGCGTCGTGTTTTCTTTCAACGAACGGAACGCGCGATCAACCTGGCACTTCTCTCGGCACTTCCTTGTGCCTGCAAGGGTAGCGTAGGCAATAGTTCTTGGAATTAATTAATAAGAATTTTCATATCACCAAAGCCAATCAAAATCAAAGGCTTGCCCGCACAGTCAAGTAGCAGCCAACCCACAGCGAATGCTCCCGCAGAATATTGACAGAAAAGATGTTAACAATCTCACGGCTGCATGTATCGTTGAATAACCATTTGCATTGTTATCGCAGCAGATAAAAATGAAAGACATTCCGCACAGCCGAGAAGGCTACCCAACACATCTCGCGTCCACCCCGCGCTTCGTAGGCGTTGCCTCCCCGCTGTAAATACTCTTCCCATCCAAGGAACAAGTCAGACCCCTCCGACGCAGTGTTTGTTCTGCGAGCAAAAGCAGAAGCGAAGAAGTTCGCATTCATCTCCAGGAATTGCCACTGCTGCTCTCGGCATGCTTTCTCCATCCATTCCTCAAGGAAATGCGACATCTCTTCGGCTTCAGTATCACCATCACCCTCGTCGGCGTCGGCTGATTCTTCGAATTCGGCCAGAGAGGCGGCGCACTCAACGCGCATTGTAGAGTCCATATAGAGGGACTGGACGGCCTGCCATAGTACAAGCCACGCTAGTTGCGGGTCGGTGTGGTTTTTCGCAAAGGCCACTGCTGAAGAGGGCTCTGGTGTGCTAAGGAGAGATACCCAGCCTCGCAAGAACTCACTTGGGCGCAAGTATCGATTCACTTGCATATGGAATCCTTTCTCTACCAGACAGTTTGTGGGCAACGCCCCGATGAAGTCCATACTTGATTAATTAAGGATTAGATTCGCGAATATTTAGCAAAAAGACAGAGAATTACTTGCTTGGATAGAGTCTGCTTCCCATTGCAAGCATAAGTGGACGCCAATAAGGTCCTTCCATTATAATTCTCAATGCTTCCAACTGCCCAGTCAATGAGAGGGGCTTAAGATTGATTGGGGATCGAAGCGAGAAGAATAGTGGTGATCCTCCCATCACTCGCTGCACTGTTTGTACGAAGATGCTCAACGCGGTTGGTGTGAACATGTCTCCATAATACTGATCCGGTTTCTGACAGGTTCGCCTATTGAAATCTGAAAATGGCAAAATTAATACTCTCGTTGAGACGTGTTTGTGTGAGACCTTACAATGGTAAACCGCACATTGCTTCGCACTGGAAAGGTGAGACTCACAGCTATCGGTTGTCGGAAGGAAGTGGTTTCGTTCAAGCCACCATCGCCATATCGGGCTGTCTGCAGGGGCAACTAGATCTTGCAACGCCTTACATATCTCCTGTGTTCTGAGGAGGTCGTCGACATCGAGATATGATAACACAAGGCACAGTACCTCTGGCGGGAGCGCTGACGTTAACATTGCTGGTCCGGGGTCTATCAAATAGACGGAATGCGGAGTTGAAGGAAAAAGTTCTAAGAAGTATAACGGAGAACTCCTTCGATACGGAGAAAAGTGACAAACGATAATTTGGTGCACCGACTTTTTCTTGTTGTTCCAGAATTTACGTGGAGGAGAAAGCCAGGCAGGTCACACAACACCACATATCACACAAACCGGCAGCATGTTAAAATCTGTAAAGCGTACCTTCGACGACATTTCCGACAAGCCTCCACAATGTTCTCCAATGCGCATTTCCTTCTTGGATACTACTCCCATCAAACGAGCTAGGACTGAGGACGCCTTCAATTCTCCTGTAAATACGACAAGAAAACATTTGAGAGAAGAAGATTCGCCATTTTCTCCCGCAACTCCTTTTCAACCAGGTAAATTCAAAAAAACTTCTGGCTACCACCTCCATCAATCGCAAAAATTCTAAACGGCATATTAATTGTTAGAATTTATTTTTTATTTTCAATTATTATTTTCTTTAAAGAGTACTATTATTAACTCTAATACTTTACACAACAGACACCGTATCCCGCTTTGAGCCAAACAGAAAGAGGATGAAGACCATGCAGACAGGAAATAATAATGCACCTTGTGAAAAGCTTTTCACCATCGAAGAAGTGAAAGAGATAGTTTCTCGCGTAGTAGCGGAACGGGAAGCTGCTTTGCGTCAAGAATACAATCTAACTCTTGAAAAGTTATTACGCGGTACGTTTTTCTTATCCAGCCGTTGGAACGACTAACCAAAATTTCGTAGATCAATTTACAATGTTTTCTCAGTTTAATGAAGACAACATTTCACGTCAGTTGAAGCAAAGGTAGGATAAAATTCGCTGCTTCGTAAACATTTCTAATCCCATTTCGATTTTTTGTTTTAATAGTGACTTTAGCTACATGTCTTAAAGAGTTGGGATATGTAATTGTGTTAATTACTTGTAAATAAAAGCAAGAAGGTATGCACATTTTGAGTTACTTATGGTCTCTTTTTTCGTATCTGTAAAGACTACATAAACGACCCAACAACCAAAAGAAGCACTTTAGTAAGACCACATCCCTCTACAGAGACGTGGTAAGGTATGTACATGCATGTTTTTTTTTTGTTTTGAAAGCACATCACTTAGCATTCAGAGTGACGGACTCACGAAACAGATCCTTGAAAAGGATGCCCCTCTTTGCTAGATCGCTTGGTAGCCAGTCCTGCACCAACAATAGCTGTTCGAGAACAAGGCGCAAGACCTGAGGCTGCTGCAGAGAAGCAAGGAGTGCACCAAGGACCGGCCCTTCTTCTCCCGGACCCAGCGCCTGAACCAGCTCGATGATGATGCCGCTCACGATCTCCACCACCTTCGCCTTTTGCGTAACTTTGTTCTTGTCTGCTCGTTGTGACTCCTTTACATCCTTTGTCACGTCTATGAACACACGAGTCTGTTCCCTGGCAAACTCATCCCCAAGCACCGAAGCCGGCATGTAACGTAAAATCGAGTAGAGCTCCGCTTGCTGTACATCATCTAGAGCTTTTATCAACGGTTCAACAAAGGATGGCAGCAAAGCGATCTAAATTATTGTTGTTGAATTCAGTCGTGGAGTAAAAAGATTATTTTTTTGATTTTACCCTTTCTCTGTTGACGACCTCCTCTCTTCCCCACGTAAGTAAATTTCTCACCACAACCTGCCGCAATAGATCCCCTTCTTGTTCTCTCGCGGTCGGCTGCCGACTACCACTTCCCCTTTGCCCTTTACTTGTTGCTTTCCCTTTCCCTTTCTCCTTATCTTTCTCTTTCTCCTTTTCTTTATCAATTTCTTTCGCATTTTCGCTTCCACCTTCTTCCAGGTCTACTGTTTGCCCGCCAAAAGCAGCCAGCATTTTGCGCAGTTCTATTATCAATTCAGGTTTCGAGAGAGTTGGACGCTTGCGCATTTGCTCCACGATCGAAAGAATGACCTTCACCTCATCCAACTCGCCTTTCTCTTCTTCTTTCGCTTCCTGCTGAACAATATGTTGATGTCGTGAGGGCTCCCCGTCTGTGATTTGTGCGCTGGTTCCTAACCGTCTTCCGCCAGCGGGCCACGGGCGGTTATCTTGAATAAGCCCTTCGTATTGTTCGTCTTCAAGATCCTGGGGAAATTCTACGGTTGGCATACACCGACAGAATAACCCTTGCAGCCATTCCATCACGACGTCAAGTTCCTTCTGTTCTTCGTGACAAGGGAAGACTTTTCCGCGAAGGAGGGACACGTACTTCCTGTGGGGCAGATGAAGAGGCAAAAGTACGGATTAATCCTTCTGGCGTTCGACGCAAACGCCAAACGCTAATATTGTCCTTCAATAGAAGGGAAAGCCCTCTTGAAGGATGTGCTCAGGATTTCGCTTTGTTTGCTCATCTTATCCCTTGTTGCCAACATTTTCGTTCGGATAGTGAACCAAAACATGAATTTGAAGAGGAGATGTTGCTGCTCCAAAAAGAATTTAAGGGTGAGTTTGAATATGATTCAATATTTTGAATGTTGTGCTCACCCTGCAACATCTAGGTGTCAAGAGCCAGTTTATCAGCTTTTTACTCAGCCATCCTATTAACAAAGGATTAAACAAGCTGGTAAACGCTCAGTTTCCAACGTATACAGAAGAACCACCATGGGAATTCGTTATTTGTTTGATGAGGTGAGGGAATTTTTTTATAATATTTTCCCATATTCACTCAATCCATTGCAGGAACATCTTTTGCCACGAGTATTCTTTTGAATGGCTTTTTGTGCGAGAGCTAATCCAGGAGAGCCTCCAATTTTTCGGATCTCATTTCGAAGATATGCTTGTTCTCTACCAACGCACGGTGCTTAACAAGGACACTTTAGAACAAAGTAAATAGCAAGATACTCTGCCCTCCCCTCTTTTCAAAGGTAGCTACTTCCATATATCGATTACAGCAAGGAGAGGGGGGGAGGTGAAGATTGTGGTGCCGCTCATTTTCTCTCGTGGTCCGACACACTCACCATCAACTCAGGCAACAGTGGTGAGACACCACAAAATACAGAACCCGCTCCAAAAGAGATCTATCAGGATGCTTCGGAGAAGAAGGACCTCCTTGAAGAGCTCCTGATATTCTGTGAGCTGATTCCATGCCGGTCGAACAACAGGTATGAATACATACATGGCCAAGAAGACCAATCATTAATCCGATTTATGTTGTAGTATTGTGGATGATAGTTTCGAGACTGTCATGGAGATGCGGTCTCGCGATTTTCCTGGCAGTTGGGAACTCTTTGCAACCTACCTGAAGACGCATCCGGCCAATCCCGAACAAGAACACGCGAGCATAGACGACTTTTCTTGGGTCATGACTATCAGATTGATGAGGTATGCTTAACTCCTCTTCTTTCTTTCTCTTATCTTTCTTTATCTTGCTTTACTTGGAATAGAAACATATTGTGCCATGAATACAACTTTCGGTTTGATTGCCTGAAGGAATTATCACAACAATCAGTACACTTTTTCGGCAGCAAGCATGCTATCGAGAGTGTATTCGATCTCTATCGGTCGCTGTGTTGTTCATCTCATAAAATAGGTAATTTGTTATTACACTTTCTTTCCTTACTTACTAACTCTTACTATAAAAGCGCCTCTCGTTAAACCCAAACGGAGACAATGGCAAAACTGGGTCAAAGGTGTTGCCTCCATCCAATTGAGCGATCGAGGCAACTCGTGCCTCCTGTATAATCCACTCCTCAACCAACGAGTTCTATTCACTGGTGTCAATCAAGGTTTATACCCCCCCCCCCCC
>Ga0209935_1001622_pt1 | contig 33412 bp, 44 predicted proteins | sample ThiBio_1000_plan_2_FD_183958 | JGI IMG/M metagenome (GOLD analysis project Ga0209935, IMG submission 183958) | Wastewater bioreactor microbial communities from Cape Town, South Africa - Thiocy_cont_1000_plan (SPAdes) | ecosystem: Engineered > Bioreactor > Thiocyanate-remediating >...
AACGAACCAACCAACGAACGACGAAGCGACAAGAACAGCGAGCGTACCCCAAAAGAGCGAGAGCCTCGCGGGCTTAGATAAGCGTCGCGCGCGAGCCTGCGATTGCGCGCACTGTTTCATTCCTCCGCTGCTGTGGGCAACCAGCGCCTCAGAGAAGAGAGCACACGCAGCCGCGTTTGGTTCGCGCCGCCCTCTTCTATTCCCTCTGCGCCTCGCTCCGTCCACCACCACCAGCCTCGCCTCGCCTCCTCCCCTCGCACGCTCCTGCTGCCTCGTCGCTCTCGCTCTGCTGCCCGTGCCTCTCGCTCTCTGTCCCACTCGCCCGCTCTCCCTCCTTGCCCTCCCCTCTTGCGACCATGACCGAGGACATTGACAAACACGTACTCAAAAAGTACGAGATTGCCCAGAAGCTCGGCAAGGGCGTACGTTACACGCTTGCTATCGCCCCGCTGCTGCTGCTGCTGCTGCTCTTGTGCTTACTTGTTTGGGCCCGTGCGCCGTATCTCTCTCGCGCGCGTTGCTCTACTACTCGTCGACGTAGGCGTATGGCATCGTGTGGAAGGCCGTCGAGAAGAAGACGCAGGAGACCGTGGCGCTCAAGAAGATCTTTGACGCCTTCCAGAATGCTACCGACGCGCAGCGCACCTTCCGCGAGATCATGTTCTTGCAGGAGCTGCGCGACCACGAGAACATCATCCGCCTGACCAACGTGCTCAAGGCCGACAACGACCGCGATATCTACTTGGTCTTTGAGTACATGGGTACGCGCGCATGCGACTTGTGGCCGTGCCAATCCTGCTGTCTCGCCCGCTCGCTGGCTCACTCACTCGCTCGCTCGCTCTTTGCCTGTGGCCGATGCTCCTGGCTCGTGCAGAGACCGATCTCCACGCCGTGATCCGCGCGCACATTCTCGAGGACATTCACAAGCAGTACATCATCTACCAGCTGTGCAAGGCGCTCAAGTACATGCACTCGGGCAACGTGCTTCATCGCGACATGAAGCCGAGCAACCTGCTGCTCAACTCGGAGTGCTTCCTCAAGGTCGCAGACTTTGGCCTCGCTCGCTCGGTCGCCGCTCTCGAGAACGAGCTTGTCGACAACCCGGTCTTGACTGACTACGTCGCTACGCGTTGGTACCGTGCGCCTGAGATCTTGCTCGGCTCCACCAAGTACGCCCGCTGCTGCCACCACCACCACCACCACTGGTGACCACTTTGATACTCACACAACAGTCTGATGTTGGTGTACCCAGGTACACCAAGGGCGTCGATATGTGGTCGGTTGGCTGCATTCTTGGTGAACTCCTCGGTGGCAAGCCCATGTTCCCCGGCACCAGCACCATGAACCAGCTCGACCGCATCATCGAGGTCACTGGTCGCCCGACGGCCGAGGACATTGAGGCCATCAAGTCGCCGTTTGCCGCCACGATGCTCGAGAGCTTGCCTCCTAGTCAGCCGAGGTCGTTGCAAGAGATGTACCCCCATGCCTCCGAGGAGGCGATCGATCTCTTGTGTCGCTGCTTGGCCTTCAATCCCAGCAAGCGCATCACGGCCGAGGAGGCGCTGCAGCATCCTTACGTGCGCCAGTTCCACAACCCCGACGACGAACCCTCGTGCGAGAAGGAGATCAAGATTATGATCGACGACGACCACAAGTACTCGATCAACGACTATCGCGAGACGCTCTATCAGCAGATCATCGCCAAGAAGAAGGAGGGTCGTCGACGCTCGAGGTCCCACCGTTCGTCGAGCAGCAAGGTCAGCTCGAGTGGCGGCGATCAGGCTGCACCGGTATGTGTGAGCGCTCACGACCGCCGCTGTATAGTGACGGGTAGTCAACTCACTCACTCACTCACTCGTCTGGCGCTTGTGTACCTGGCAGACCGACAAGGAGAAGAAGAAGAAGAAGAGCTCGTCGTCTTCCTCGTCCAAGGAGGGCAAGGACGGCGAGAAGAAGAAGAAGAAGAAGAGCAGCTCGTCCAAGGAGGGCGACGTGGCTTCGTCGGGCGAAGTGGCGTCATCTACCGGAAGTGAGGCCGACGCCGAGAAGAAGAAGAAGCGAAAGAGCTCGACCTCGTCGTCTTCTTCCTCCAAGCACAAGGAGGGCTCGTCTTCTTCCGAGAAGAAGGAGAAGCGCAAGTCGTCGGTACCCAAGGAGAAGAAGGACAAGGAGTAAGCAGTGTGCTGCATTGCATCACTGAACTGACTCACTCTCTCTCTCTCTCTCTCTCTCTCTCTCTCTCTCTCGGTGACAGCACGCTTCATTGCGATGCAATCAATGTCACTCCTCCTCTCGCACTGCTGGCTGGGGGTGGCAATCACATTGCCGCTCGCTTGGCTAGCTGGTTCGCATTTCGCCTGATTTGCGTGTATACCTTCTCTCTCTCTCTCTCTCTCTCTCTCTCTCTCTCTCTCTCTCGTGCACCATCTGTTTGTTCTTGCCCGCGAGATCACCTTTCACTCGCTGGGTGCTCCTTGCTGTATCCACCTTTCCTCTCCTCTCTTTAGCACCTATCACTCTCATCATCCTTGTCGTCTCTTCTCGACACGCACGTGTGCATTCACTCACACCTGCGATCTGTCATCACATAGCCATGTAGTCGAGCAAACAATATCGTTTGTGCTCATTCCCAATTGAATCATATCCAATCAATCTATATATCGAGTCGTATCTATCATCTATCTATCCGTGAATATCTCGAATGGCAACATATTAATTGATTGATAGAAAACCACAATCAAGCTAGAGAATAGCTGTATAAAATAGATGATAGACAAAGGTGGAAGATCGGTTCTGGTACGTTAGGCTCGCATCGTTCTTTGTACAAGCACACCTCTATGGCACCAACAGCACTGGCACGGACTTGAGCAACGGAGGCGCGCGCGCGTAGAGTCGAGAGGTTGCGCAGCGGCAGTCAGGATTGCGCGTGGTCGGGCTCGTTTACACTGCGGCATTGGGGTCGCCGTAGCACAACGAGGTGACGGTCGGGAAGGGCGACCACGAGCGCACCAAGAGCGACGTGTGCGGATCGTAGCCAGGCTGCCAGTCGCCCTGCCAGCCGGAGATGCCACACACGCGCCACCGCGGGCCGGCGGTAGAGCCGCAGTAGTGGCACGAGAGATGGTAGGCGACAAAGAGCAGCAGCTCGACAATAGCCGACACCAAGGTGGCGACGAACCACACGGGTAAGAGCAGGAGCGTGGTGCCCACCCACACGAACGCCATCAAGACCACGAACACAAAGTAGAGCCACAGCATCACGCACGCCTCGACGTTGCCGCGCTGCGGCACGAACGAGTTGTAGCAGTGGTTCGTGACGCTGCGGAACACGAGGTACGGCAGCTGCACAAAGAAGCTGCACAAGAAGCAGCCACGAAGAAGTGATGGCCCGTGCGCGAGGCAGTAGACCGTCGGCGCCCACTCTCGCAGACTCGGCCGGGCATCGTCGGCGTTGGTGTTCGCGACATACTGCGCCTTGGCATCGCTGTGCTCGAGCGAGATCACATCGCCGTGCTTCTCATCGACCACCGTCATGATGACAGAACCTCATACACCACAACCGGGACGTGCACACACTCACACACAAAGGAACGAGTGGGTTGGAGAAGAGCGAGAGCGAGAGCGAGGAACCAACGAGCGCAATCGGCCAATGGAGCTCGAGCGAGAACGTGGAGGTTGTTGTGGTGGTGCGAGCGGAGACGAAGGGGAGCGATCGAGGAGATCGAAGGACTTTGCCGTTTTTCATCGGCGAAGCTGTGTGTGTGCGTTCCTCCTCTCGCCGCCGCTGTTGCTGCTGTTGTTTCGTCGCTGCCGCCCTCCCCCTCTAACCGCAAGGCCCTTGCTCGCTCTCTGCGTGCTCTCGCTCGCTCTCTCTCGTTCGTTGCACGTCATGGCGAGCGTCGTGTCACCTGCTCCGTCTCGCCGCTCGATGCGGCTCCAGCCCGTGTCGGTACACGCGACGCAACACCTTCACTGGCGCTGGGAGCTGTGGCGCGATATGGACGAGCTGTTGGACTTTGAGCTCGTGTCGCTGCCGTCGACCGAGTTGATACCGCGCCTGCCGTCGGTGCCGGGTGCCGCCGGGCCTCTGAGTCCCGACTCGGCTCTCTCGAGCGATGCCGCCACGCGCGCCAAGCTTCGGGCGCGCACCGTCAGCAGCTTCACGCCGCTCGCGTCGCGGCTGCCGGCCAAGCCCAAGGCCGGCGGCATCATGAAGTGGTCGATGAAGAAGCGGCGCGAGCTCGACGTCTCGCGCAAGCTCACCATCACCAACGAGGACGAGTACAAGGAGCGCGCCAGCATGATCGAGCTCTTGTCCGACGACGAGGAGCTCTCCAACAAGCGCAAGCGCCGCAACGAGGAGCTGCTCGAGGAGGTGCAGCGCTCTCCCGAGCTCGCGCGCGCCATCGAGGTCTTTAAGAAGAATCCTTCTGAAGTATGCTTGCAAGAGAGCGCGATCCATCCCATCGATCGATCGATCGAGTAAGAGAGAGAGAGATTGGCGGTGTTCACTCACTACCTTGGTGCACGCACAGGCGATCGAGATACTGCTCCAAGCCAAGCTCATCGAGGAGGACACGTTCGAGGCCATCGCTGCCTTCCTCTTCAAGTTCCGTGACATCTTTGACCGCAAGATCATGGGCGACTACCTATCAACACGCCCCGAGGACCAGAAGCCCGGAGAACGCGACATCAACGCCATGCTCTATGCCTTTGTGCGCAACATTGACTTTACGCACATTGATTTTGACCTTGCACTGCGGTACGCGCGCTCGCTCACACTCACACTCACACTCTCACACTCCTCGTTCGAATGTGATATTGATGCTGGCGATGACGGTGGCCTTGTAGACGATATTTATATTGCTTCCACCTACCCGGTGAAGCACAAAAGATCGACCGACTGGTCCAGAAGTTTGCCGACCATTACTTTACGTTTGCGCGTGATATCTTTCAGAGCACACGTACGTTATTACACCCATCGAGGGTCATTCACTCACTCACCTCGACTCTCGAATACTGATCGCTCTCTCTCTCTCTCTCTCTCTCTCTCTCTCTCTCTGGTTCTTGTAGTGGTGGTGTATTCGTTGTCCTTTAGCGTCATCATGCTGAATACCGATGCACACAACCAAAACGTCTTTGAAAAGATGACGCGCCAGCAGTTCGTCGACAACAGCCAACACAACAATTGCGAATCGCTCTCGACCGAGTATCTCGAGGACCTGTACTACCGCATCGTTCTCGAGGAGATCAAGTTCACAGCCGAGGAAGCCAAGCTGCCTGACGCTCTCAAGAAGGGCTGGGTACAGTTCTCGGTCAACGGCAAGGTCCCTAAGCGAAGATGGATCGTTCTCGCTGCGCACTTTTTGCACGTCTATCGCAAGATCGAGGTACCGAATGTCGCCACTGCCACCAGCACGGAGAGGCACCGATCGTGTGCGGTGTACGGTGATTGCTGATCGGTGCACGTACCTGTAGGATTCGAAACCGGTCATGTATGTCGCGCTACAAGACATTGAGCTTTCGACCGTGGTGCAGCGTGGTCGTCGCGGCCTCAAGATCGCTCCCATGCACACCGAGGAGGAAGCCGACACTGAGACCAAGAACTCGTTCGTACTGTTCACGGCGCCCACCGAAGCTGAGATGAACAAGTGGCACCTCGCGATCGAGGCCTTTGCTCTGCGATCAGATCCGGGTCAGCGAGAGCACGAGAACGTGTAGCGACGTATCGCTCGATCAACGCCATGATCTGTTCATCCATACGGTATCCCATTCATCGGCTGCGATGATGATGCTTATTATCTATTGTTATGTCATCTTCTAGTTGGCTACTCCAGTGGAGTGGCTTGCTTGCTCTCTCCTTCCTTCCTTCATGTACAGTTGCTTCTTCGTACACAAGCTCCACAGCTCTATACTTTAATACAACACCATCCACATATGCGCCATGTATGAATACAACTACCACTGTCGTGTTAGCACACGGCCTGTAGCGAATCGAGCAGCGCAGAACGCAAGCTTGCGCTGACCGGCGAAGCGGGTTGCACCGATCGCAGCGGCTGCGTGCGGTGGTTGGGTTGCAGTGCTTGGTGCTGAAGCTGAAGCTGGAAGATACTCTCGATCACCGAGAGCTCGGTGGCGGTCGTGTCGGCTCCGGCGAACGCCACCGAGTCGTTGACCAGCAAGCCGGCGGCGATGATCGCCGAGCCGCAATTCACAGTGCCGACGCACAGCGGCAACTGCAGCAGTGACGCGAGCTCGTCCTGCTCGACCACCGACGTGGCGGCCAACAGAGCACCGCGGTTTGTGAGGCGACACTGCGAGCCGACGAACGGGTTGCCGGCGATCGAATGGCGAAAGACCTCGACGCCCAGCACGTCGGCCAGCAGCTCCTCGGTCTCGGCCTCGAGCTCAGGGTGCACGAGCGCCACCTTGTCGTTGGCGGCAATCACGTTGCCGAGGGCCGAAAGGCGCTCGGGTGTGCGTCGAAGCTCGACCGCCTCGGGGAGCTCGGCACGCAGGTGCTCGAACTCGAGGTCGCTCACCATCGTCGGCACCAACAGGCCACGAGAGTTACCCGCCGTCAGCCGTCCGACGATTCGCGTTCCAGCGATGCTGGTGCGGATGACAGGCAGCTCGGACGCCAGCTCGGTCTCGAGCAGCAGGCTCTTGCTGCTGCCGGTCGCAAAGAGTGAATACGAGTTGGTTAGCATGCCGAAGCATCCAAGGTTGTGTTGGTTCTCGAAGCTCATGCGAATCGCCATGGTGTCGGAGGCAGTCGGAGGGTGTAAGTGAACGTGCAAAAAGAGAGGTACGGAGAGGTACGGAGTGGTAGGGAAGCGCGAGACGGCAAGGGTGTGAGTGTAGTGATGCTTCCTTGCCCAGGCGTCAGCTTTATGGCGCCACTAATGCAGAACAAGCGAGGAAGCGAGAAGCAGCCAAGAGCGATGCAAGAGGCCCACAAGAAAGAGCGAAGAACAGCGAATGTGCGCAACGCAACGCAACGAGCCTCAGCAGCAGCAGGAACAGAGAAGCAGCCGGAACGAACGACAAACCGAGATCGATCGATCGCTCTCCGCTGCACGGATTCTCTGCTGCTGCTGCTGCGGTGCTGTGTCTTTCGCTCGCTGCCCCTCGCTTGCCTCGCTCGCCCTCTGCCCTTACGCGAACGATGGCTGAGTCTGTCGGTGAGGTTCGAGAGCCTCAACCTCGCCGTCGTTCTGGTCGTTGGGGCATCGTGCAGTGGGTCGCTCGTGCCGCTGGTGCGACCGGAGTGCGACGACTGCAGCGAGCCGCCACGTCGCCGTTGCGCAACTGGCACCTCGATCAGCAGCACTACAAGAAGCACCATGGCGGCGTCGGTCGTCCGTGGCCCTCGGCGCTGCTCGCCTTCGTGATCGACCTCCTGGTGTATCCCGTGGCGTTGTTGGTGTGGTTGGCACTGCGCGTGGCCGTGTCGCTCGAGCACCACGAAGTCAATCTCGACACGGCGCCGCGCTGGCCTCTCGGCTTCGAGCTGGCGGTTCACTTCCTGCGTACCCGGCCTGCCCTACCCGAAGTCCTCACACTCGATGCAATCGCTAGGCATGTCCTACGTGCTCAGTTAGAGCCTCGATAGTCATTCTCGGGCCGTGAGAACGAGTGAGGAGCTGGCTCTGTCATATGTACTGATATCTCGCTCATCGTTGTGTGCGTGTGCGTACTGCAGGCTTCGGCGCGGCTTCGAGAAACAGGCGCAACCGGCACCGAGCTCGGCTCTCGTCGTGCCTAGTACCATTGGATCATGTAATGCCGAGTGGAGCGTGCCCAAGAGCCGATGCGGTGACGTTGCGACGCAGCAGCAGGTCGAGCAGCACATCAGCAGCAACGGCGACATGGCCGTCGTGCTGTACCTCCACGGCGGCGGCTACTACATGGGCTCTCCGCGTACGCATCGCCGCATCGTCGGCCACATTGCGCTCAATGCCGATTGTGCCGTGCTGGCACTCGATTACCGTCTGGCGCCCGAGCACCCGTTCCCTGCGGCGCTCGACGACGCCGCTTCTGCCTTCCGCTACCTGGTGCGCGAGCTCTCGATCGACCCATCGCGCATCTTCATTGCAGGAGACAGCGCCGGAGGAGGCTTGTCTCTCGCCCTCGCTGCCACTCTGCGGTACGCCATGCAGCAAGCGAGCCAACCGCGGCATGGCCTCGTCGACTCAACCGAAGCCTGGCGTGATACTGCAGCGACAAGGACGAGCAGCTGCCTGCTGGCGCCATACTGCTGAGCCCGTGGGCCGACCTGACGAACTCCGGCGCCAGCTGGACCTACAACGAGCCGTACGACTACTTGGGTCCGATCAGCGACGTCCACAAGCTCAGTGCACAGTATGCTGGCGAGCACTCGCTGCTGCACCCGCTCATCTCGCCGATCCACGCCGATTTCTCGGGCCTGCCACCATTGCTGATCCAGGCCGGAGCGGTCGAGATGCTCTTGGACGATGCCCGTGTCGTTGCTGGTACGTGCGTTGTGTAGTGCTGTCGATTCATCGTTGGCTCACCTTCGCTGGTTGGTGGCAACAAAGCCAAAGCAAGGGCTGCTGGTGTCGCGGTTCAGCTGGAGGAGTACCCTGACATGATCCACGTACGATCGATCGATTGATTGATTGATGCAAGAAGCGCCGAGGCACCTTGGTGTCGCTCGCTCACACTCATCGACGACCTGCGCAGGTGTTCCATCTCCTGGGCAAGCTCGCATACCCACACTCGCGCAACGCCATCGCGAGCATTGCGGCCTTCGTGCACCAGCAGTGCGGCAAGAGCCAGTGAGGCGCCACTGCCACACAGCCTGGCGCTCTGCATCTACCACCAATCGCCGCTGCTACAACATCTACAACAACGCCCTCTCCCAATGCCGGCATCATTGTAATATGTACCTGGGTCGGTGAGTGAATCGGACGCTGCACGAATGCGTGCACTCCCGCGAGAGAACAAGCACCCACCCACGCACCCACGCACCCACGCACCCACCCACGCCGATCACAGAGTTACGCAAGTGCGACCAGTTATCGCATCGATCATACATACATGCAACAACAAACAACAAATCAATCAAGAGCAAGAGCGGGAGGGCTGCCAGCCGATCTCGGGGATTCCCGCGCTGGTGGATCAAGCAATGTACAGAGGAGCAGTGGGTCGGCCTCTCGTATCAAAGATCACGCGGCGTGATGGTGTACACGCACAGCGGACACGTGTTGCGTGTCCTCAGCCATCGGTCGATGCACGCCGTGTGGAAGTAATGGCTGCATGGAAGGCGGCGGAGTAGCTCGCCTCGCTCGTACTCACACAAGCAGATCGTGCACCTGTGGCGCCAGTCGGCGAAGCGCCCCGGGGTTAGCTGGACGGGCGACAGCAGCCACGCAGCAGCACGACGTACGATTCATCCTCGGCGCTGCTCTCATCGTCATCGCTCTCTTGGTCGGGCTGATCCAGGGCATTGGCATCGCCATTGATCGAGGAGCTGGTTGCCGTCGCGCTCTTGTCTTTTGGTACGAACTCGAAGGTCGGCAGAGCGCGCAGTAGGTCCTCGGAGAGCCCGCTGCTTATCGACTGTGTGTGTGTGTGTGTGCGTCGTGCATTCGCGAGGCGACGTGAGCCATGGTGGCACTGGTGCGGTGCATGCCACACAGCCCAACGTACGAGGTAGCTGCGTTGCATGTTGCGCGCGAATCCCGTCACATGGCGCGATCGAAAGTAGTGGTACCGCGCCGCGCAGTAGCAGAAGCACGCGCAGCATGTGGTGCACAGCAGCGCGCCAAGCACCAGCAACAACGGCAGGAACCACAGCGCTGCCCAACAACCGTGACAATGAACGAGCCAATAAGTGAATGAATAAGTTGCCGGGATCACCGAGAGAGCGCGCCAGACGTACTGGTGCCGTAGGGAGTGCACAGGCCCGAGCCGGAGTCGCAGCGGTACTGCTCGGAGCAACACGACGGCGGCCGCGACGGGTTGTTGGTGCTGCGACAGCACACCGAGCCCTCGGCACAACAACGGCTACCGCAGCAAGTGCTGTTCGACACACAGCATAGCTACGAGGCGTGTATGCGCGCGTCAGAGCGTGTGAGCGTGCCAGTGGCTGCCGCGCACACATTGTTGCTCGCACGTGCTAGACGTACGTAGCCTAATGGCAGCGTGCATATGGTACCAAACTCGCACGACGACGTAGTGATATTGGTCTCGAGGCCGGAATCAGTGGCGAGGAACATCATGTCGAATGATGTTGCGTGCGACTCCAGCTCATGACTCGAGTCACGTGGCTGGCTCGCGCTCGCGCTCGACGCAGCGAAGAAGACCATCACCACGAGAACGACGATCATCATCAGGATCGATGGCGGTAATAGTGGCGGCGACATTCGAAACTAGCCTCTCTAGAAGTTCTAGAAGACTGTGTGGTTGTGAAGCAGGTGTGTATGTGTAGTGTTGGGTTATACGTGAGACGGCCTGGTGATGAGTGGAGGGCGAGGCAGCGTGGCGAATGCGCGCGGCCAAGGAGCGGAGGAGCTGCTGCGAGTGCGAAGGAACGAACGAGAGGGAGAGCATGATCGATCGAGGCTTCGACGACGTCACTCGCTCGCTCGCTCTCTCGCTCTCGCAAGGCTGCCTGTGTCTGCTCCTGTCTGCGGCCCACCGACAAGAACGCCACTCATCGGTGTGTACGATGACTCGATCTAAGGGTCATTCCAAGAGCAAGGCTCGATCTCGGCTGCTCCGCCAACGAGCGGCTGCGACAACCACCACCGCGACCTCCTCCAGCCACACCAAGAGCGTCGCGTCGTTGAATGCCGCGCTACGAGAGGCTGTACGGCTTGCGGTAGCCATACAGCGATCGCTACTTTCGTGGCTGCTCACACGATCGCGGGAGATCATCTACAGGACCCATCGACCTTGCGCGAGTTGGCGATCGAGCGAGGCGGACTACTGCGCAGCCGCGTGCGCGTGCGAGCTTGGCCCGTGCTGCTGGGCCTGCGGCAATCCGACGCACGTCTGCCTATGCCGAGAGGCACCTTGCTCGCTCGCTCGATCTCGAACTGACTCGCTCAGAGCTTGTTCGAGTAGTTGCTGGATCCATCGCAGATTCGTGTCGAACACAAGGACGCGAACCAGGTGGCGCGCGATGTCGAGCGATCGCGCTGGCGCCACGACGCGTGCCATCACGGATATCAGGTACGCGTCGCGACGGCTCGATGGGGTTTACTGTTCTCTTGAGTGCGCGGCGGCATCTGACATGATGATGGTGATGCGGCACTCGAATCCACGACTCTCGATCGTCCTGCGCTCAATCAGCCCGAGGAGCTGGAGCAACATCGCGCACAGCTATCGTTGCTGGTCAATGGCGTGCTGGCGCGCTACAACGACCTCAACTACTTTCAAGGCTACCACGACATTGCTTCGATCGTTCTATTGGTACCGCATGGTGATACACGCCTCGTGCAATCGGTCGCTTGTCATGCTGGCTGCCTAGACTCTCACCATCGTTGTGCTGCACAGATCACGGAAGACGTGCGAATCTCGTACGGCATCCTCGAAGCCTTGAGCCTGAATCACTTTCGATATCCTTTGCTGCAGTCTACGATGCGATTCACATTGTGGCTCTCTCTCATTCAGAACAGCCAGGCAGGCAGCGAGGGAGATTGAGCGACTTCGATCGTCGTGTCCTTGACTGGAGCCTGGGGTTTGGATCATATGGGCGTTGGGCTTACAGAGTGCATGAGACCGGGTCTCGAGGAAGTCATGGGCTTGCTCGGCCTGCTGGTGCCCCTGATCACCTCGCAGGATCAAGTGCTCGGGCGATTCATTACTGATGCTGGAGTGCCCCCATACTTTGCACTGAGCTGGGTGCTGACATGGTCGGTAGCGCCGTTCATTCGATACGCTTGATCGATTCGATACGCTTGAGCTGAGTGAAATGGGTTCTGATCTCGCCATCGAATGCGTGTGGCGTGGCGGTTGGCCAATAGGTTCTCGCATGACATTGCGGACATTGACATGATTGCACGATTGTTCGATGTGCTGATGGTGACCCATCCAATGATGTCACTGTATATGTCTGCTGCGGTATGGCGCATGCGATGCATATGCCCCGCACACACTGCCGGTGAGGCATCATAGACTGACATGCCACATCGCCTGTTCCATTCACCAAATGCGCAGCTGGTATTGTCGGCGCGCGATATCATCCTCGCGAACCCGCCCGACTTTCCGACGATACACACGCTACTACTCAAGCTGCCGAAGCAACTCGGCCCGGAAGAGAGCGAGAACATGGTTCAACGAGCACTCGAGCTGTTTGAGCGTGTGGGTCCATACGAGCTGCAAAGGCATGCCAATCATTATCTTCCATCGCAGTACGTGGATGTGCTCGTGCTCGTGCTCGTGACTCTGGTGAGGTGCCTCCGTGAACCACCAAGCCACTGACAAGCGTGCGCACCATGTGGTGTAGGTCGCTGTTCCTGCAGTATCCATACCCGTTCCAGCGCCCGTGGCGGTGCTTCCAGACGTCGGTGCTGGCGCGCAGTTGGAGCGCCTTCAAGTTCCTCTCGACCAACATTTTGTTCCCACACAGCTGGAAGCGTGTGGCTGGCAACGCCACGGTCCTGGCGCTTGCGTCGGGCTTGGCGTACCTCGCATGGCGCTGGTACTCACCGCAATGAAACCGCCTCGCCGTCCAGCCTTCTCTTCTAAGAGCGCGGTCGAACGGCATCTGTTCGATCGGGTGATCCTATTGCCCCCAAGACAAGCGCGCTCACTTCATTGCTGGGCAAAAAAGTCGAGAGAGAGAGAGAGAGAGAGAGAGAACTGGTGTTCCGGCTGTTCGTGGCGGACGGCAGAGAGTGCGCGAGCGGCTGCGTCAATCATTTCGTTCATTCCTCGGTCGCACGCGTATTGCAGCAAACAGTTGCTCGAGCAAGATGGTGTCCCGCTCGCTGCCCATGCTCGCGCTCATGGCAGTGGCGGCGGCGATGATGGTGGGCTTCTGTAGCCCGAGCGTGTCGGCCTACCACTTGCGCTTCAACTTTACGCTCGAGTCTGCTGGCTTCTACGACTACTTTGCACTGGGCGGCAACTATGTGGAGGCGACTTTGATCTCGCGCTCGTCACGATCGGCCGTCGTTGACGTTCCGAACATCTCGCTCACGTCGACATCGAAGCCTGCCGTCGTGCGCTTCATTGGTATGCACTCTCAAGTGCCGACGGCAAGCGGCGGCTATGACATGTGGACGCTGGAGCTCTCGCGCCCATCGACCTCAACCTTTGCGGTGGCGTACTCGGCATGGTACAGTCTCAGCAACGTGACGCAGATCAACTGCATGCCGTACGTCGAGGCGCCGTTGTGCGAGTGGACCAAGTTGAGCTGCTCCTGGAGCGGACAATCGACCACGTCGACAATGCTAGCGAACGTGTGTTGATTGTCGATGCCAAATGCGCCAAGCAACGCGATCCGTTTCGATCAAGCCATCAACACCGTAGTGCCTCTTGTCCATGACATATACAGTAACACGAAACACGCCGTCCAGCCTTCTCTTCTAAGAGTACGGGCCGAATGGCATCTGTTCGATCGAGTGGTCAGGCGGAGAACGACGTAGAGCTCGTGGGTTGCTTTACGCAGCGGCAGCAAAGGGCTCGCGGTACTTGGCGTTTTTCCTCATTCGTTCTCTCCTCCTTCGTCGCTGCTCGCGTCCTCGCTCATTCAAGCACGCACGGCCCAATCGCAACGCGCAGACACAACACGAGAGAGATAGAGAGAGAGAACAAGTGATTGAATAGGCACCACATAGAGCTACAGCACTGCACTTGGGCGCTTGATTTGTTTCTTGTGGCTTGCTTGGCTTGGGACGCGGTGGCCTTGTACACGTGGCAGCGGGCTTGCATTGATTGAGATCGATCGGTGTGCTCCGTGCCTGTCGCTATCGAGCCCTCCGTTCGAGCTCGTACCTCTCGGCACTCGGTATAGCCCTCGGTCTCGAGGCGATTCGTCGCGATGAACAAGTTAGTCAACTACTTTCTGCGTAAGAACGGTGGCAAGCCCGACGCCCCCGGCTCGATGAGCAGCAGCAGCGGTGGTGGCGGCGGCTCGCCGACCGCGTCGCCGTCTGCCTCGCTCAACGACTCGACGTCTTCGCTGCCCGAGTTCACGCCCGAAGAGCGCTCCGAGATCTTTCAGACATTGCGCAAGACACGCGGCTCTCATGCCACCCAGGCGCTGATCTCGCGGCTCAAGGAGGAGGACCGCCTCGTGCAGGCGATCGGCGCCGATCGGCAGACGCTCGAGAGCGCCGCCGTAGCGCCGACCACGAGCGAGTCGTCCGACAGCGATGCCGACGATGGCGGCGGCGACTTCTCGACCATGCGTGTGCTGCCTGACTCGGATGAGTGGTCGACCATGCGCATGCTGCCCGATTGCCCCAGCAGCATCGGCAGCACTGGCAGCAGTGGCAGCATCGGCAGCGAGGACGCCAGTAGCGCGCCCAAGCGCTCCGGCAGCGTCGAGCGCGTTGGACTCGTCAATCGCCCGACCAAGGCCGACAAGAAGAAGAAGTCGTCGCTGTCACGCGCCGGCGAGAAGCGAGGCAGCTCGTCGGCCATGGGGTCGTCGGGTGCAGCGGGCAAGAAGCGTGGCACGGTCGGCAGCAGCGTGTCGCAGCCGCCGGCGAGCGACGAGCCACCGGCGTTCATGAGCGCCTTCCGCGAGCCCGAGGAGTGGGAGCTCAACATCCTGGCGCTCGAGAAGGGGGAGGCACGCGAGGGCATGGGCAACCCCAACTCGGCCTTCAAGCGTTGGAAGAAGGAACGGCCCTCGGTGCCCTCGATGCTGCTAAAGGGCCCCACCGATGAGGTCGTGGCTGCCTCCTCGCCCTCGAGCTGAGCGCGCCAGACACCCCTGGGCATCATCGGCATATCAGCAATGTGAGAGATCACATCATCGAGCTGTGACGTACACGCAAGTGACCGGTCAACTCCGGCAGCCATTGAGTTACTACTCCTCTATTGTTATTGGCGTACGGCGTCGTCATCACTATCGTCGTGGTCATGTTACTCGATGCCTAGACCTCGATGCCTGGTGTCTTTGTGATTATTGCTAGAGTTATGGTATCTATCTCTCAAACTCTACCTCCACCCATCTCTTGCTCTATACCTCTCATATTGGTTCTACTCTCTCTCTCTCTCTCTCTCTCTCTCTCTCTCTCTCTCGGTGCTATTATGTTGCTTTGACGATTTTGTGGTTTCGTTCTTGTTGTTGCTCTTGAATCTAGCGTCGATTACGCACGGCAGTGGCAGTGCTGTGCACGCACCAATCGGACGCTCACACTCACTCATTCTCACCACTCCTCTATCTGCGGCTCTCTAACTCTTGGTATCTCCGTATCGTTGATTATCATCTCCATATCCTCCTCCAATTGCGATTGATTCACGCTCTGCAGGCACATACGCATGGGGTGAGAGTCACCCCTGCCGTGCTGCTTGCATTGTACCAATGTATCCGTATAAACACCAATGCTCTTGTTCATACACATATGAACCCAGCAAGCTCTCTTGGCTGCGTGTCTGGTACTCAGTAGGCAGGTTGGCATGCGCAGGGCCAGTTGGAATCCTGCGTTAGTGTTTGGCTTCGATGGGGGAGAGAGGTTTAATCTCGAAGATCATACCAACACGCGATACACGAGCACACGAGGGAGAGCGGCAGAGGAGGGAACCAGCTTAGAGGAGGGAGCGTGCTTTGGGATACAAACAGATTGGTGATGGACAAGTAGAGATGGCTCGCGCGGCATACGACGGCGGCTGCAGTTGGAGGCAGTAGCATCACGGCAAGAAGCACCGGGTGGCGGCTTGCGGTTGGAGGCAGCAGCAGCAACGACGACGACGACGGCGCTGGTGGTGGCCGTCGGTGGCCGTCGGTGGCCGTCATCGTTGCGTACGTGTCGTCGATCTCGAGAGCGTGGCTGCGCCACTACAGCATCGTGGGGTTCGCAGCGGTTTGCTTGCGCTGGTAGTCAGCGATGGCGGCCTTGATGGCGTCTTCGGCGAGCATCGAGCAGTGGAGCTTGACGGGCGGCAGACTCAGGTGCTTGGCGATCTCCTTGTCCTTGATCTGCATGGCCTCGTCGAGCGTCTTGCCCTGTACCCACTCGGTGGCGAGGGACGATGACGCGATGGCGCTGCCGCAACCAAAGGTCTTGAAGACGGCGCGCGTGATCTGGCCGTTATCGGGGTTGACCTCGATCTGAACCTTCATGACGTCGCCGCAGGCCGGCGCGCCCACGAGGCCCGTGCCGACGTTCTTGGCGTTCTTGTCGAGGCTGCCGACGTTGCGCGGCTTCTCGTAGTGGTCGATCACGCGGTCATGGTACAAGGCCGCAGCGGGACGTACGCGGGTGGCGGGTGTGCGGAGTAGTAGGCTCACAGAGCGAGAGAGCATGGTGGCGGTGGCGGTGGTGGTGGGTTGGGAGCGGGAGCAGCGGCGAGCAGAGGACGACGGCGCGAATGACGAGGCTGCGACAGCGCGTGCGCGCCTCTTGTGCCGGCGCGGCCGCCCTCCCACCACCGGGCAGCGCGGACACGCTCTCGCACGCCATGCTCAAAGGCGATCGATCGTCATCGGGGCTTTAAAGGACGACAGCTACAACTGTTGTTGGTGATGGTGGCCACCGTGGTGTGGTATAACAGATACAAGAGCAAGCGGAACAAGCAGCGCAACGCGGTACAACACTCATGTGTGTGTACGTGCGCGAGCGAGAGAGAGTGAGAGCGAGAGCCTGGTGCGTTCGTTAGTCGGTCGGTGGAGACGCAGCTGCAGCACCGTCGGTCGATGTCGATGACGAGGCCGATGAACCACCAGCTGCAGCGGGCCCGGCTGTCTTGGCATCCAGCTGTGCGAGTAGGATCGAGCGCTATCAGCGATTGCGCGCGACGCTCCGGCGTGTGTGGGTGTGTGGGGTTGCGCGCTGTACCTCGCTCGCAATCATGGCACGGTACTTCATCAGGCTCGGAATGAGCTTGCGCAGCATCTTGTGGCCCTTCTCAAAGTAATCGAGATACAGCTCCATCATGTCGCACACGCTCTTGAACATTTGGTGATCGCAGCGGTTGTTGGTGTCGCGCAAGGTCGCGATCGTCTCGAGTGCGATGGCGCTCTTGGGATCGCCCTTGCCGGTGGACTTGTCGTACTTCTTCTTCTGGTTCTATCGTGCAGGACACAGCCATAGCTCGGGCACGTCAATGCACAGTGCGCCAGGGCTCGACTGAGGGAGCGTGGCATGGCGTGCTCACTGTAGGCGTACCACAGCAGCAAGCAGCTCTCCCTTCAGCACCTCGCTGACTGGGTTCTCGAATCGCTGCACCAAGAGACGGTTCTGTGCACGAGAGCGACGTGAGCCACATTGATACTCACGCTGCACTCTACGCATTCGTTCACGCTCGCTCGCTCGTGCGGACCAGGTCTGTCGTGCAGCCTTCGGGACGTACCATCGTTTGTTGGAGATCCTCGAGATTGCGCATCACCTGCCCGGCCTTCAACAGGCACTCGGCTACAGTGCAGCAAGGTCAATACGTTGCGAGCGAGCGCGTGATCAAGCAAGTGGCATAGTAGCATACCCAGCACGGCGGCGTCGGGATCCTCGGACGACTGCAACGACTCGCCGTACTCGATAAAGAGCGTCGCGAGCGCTTGGCCGTTCTGGATGGCGGTCGTGTTGCTGGTGAGCTTCTTGGAGATGTTGATGTAGATGTTGTTGAGGTGGGTCTGCGCGTCTTTGATGCGCTGTGGTCATCGAGTCGTCGTGGGTATCGAATGCACCCGCGAGAGAGTTGTCAGTATGACCGTAGTACTCGCTCGCTCGTCTGGTATCGTCTGCTTTCATGCTGCAGCAGCAGCAGCAGCAGGAGGCTCGCACGCCGTACCTTGAACTGGATCTCGATCTCTTTGATGTCAGGCGTCTTCTCCTCGCGCTTCTGATACAACGACTTCTCGCGCTCTGTAACACACTCTCGTCAACAACATCTCGAGACACACACACACGCACAGCGCAAGGCGCTATCGTACTGCGAAAGTTCTTGTAGGCCTCGCTGCGCACGAACTCGCGCAGCGCCTTGAGCTCGAGCACCTCGAAGGCGTAGCGCTGTGCCTTCTCGAACATCTCGCCGTTGGGTGCCGCCATGTCCTCGGTCAGCTTCTCCATGACCGGTGGGTCCATGTCGATCTCAGTCAACGACGACGGGTCAAAGTACTTGTCGAAGATCTCCTTCGAGCGCTGCTCGACCGACTTGCCGGCGAGCGTGCGGTCGAACGAGTAGGCGTTCTTGAACTCGCGCGCATCGAGGTAGAACGCGAGGTAGTCGTCGAGGCGCAGCGAGGCGCAGAAGAGACGGAACACCGGCACCAGGCTGTTGTTGTTGATCACCTGGTGCAGCGTGAGAGACGCCGTGTCGGCCATCGCGATAGACAGGGAGAGAGACGAGAGATGAGATGAGCGTGAGCGAGCCAACAACAGATGCGCACGCGAGAGCGACAGCAACGAATGAAGTAACGAATCAATGCACCTCGCACCAAGGTCAAGGCGCTCGCTCGCTCCCTTGCTCCTGCACGCTCTGGTGGTTCGTCTCCTGCTGCCTGGCGAAGCGTGATGGATAACCTCGTGGGAGCTCAAGATCCATCACATATGCCTCGCGCCCATCAAATATACATACGCTCAGTTAAACAACCGAACGAGCGGATATGGATGGCCCAACAACCACCGACCACAACTACCGACCACCACCGACCACCAGCAACGACCACCCATTCTGGGTGCGCTGCAGGTTACGGCCAAGAGCGTACCGAGCCGCAATGATTCGCGAGACGAGACGAGAGCCGCGAGCAGCAGCAGCCGCAGCAGGAGCAGCAGGGCCGGCGCGGCCGGATTCCTATTACGGTCGGGAGCTCGGCGCGAGAGGAAGGAAGAGCCGGGGCGGCGGCCCAAGGACTAGAGCGGCCGGGTTCCTTCTCTCCTCCGTTCCTCCGCTCCACGTGAGCGAAGCTCAGAGTTCCTCCGCTCTCGCTCTCGCTCTCGCTCTCTCTTGCCGTTCGCTCTTCTTCTCGCTCCCGCTCTCTCGCTCTCGCTCTCGCTCCTTACTGCCGCTCCCTCCCTCCCTCTGCTTGGCGCACATACACCGGAGATCCTTGTGCGCGTCTCTGCTGGTACGCCGCCGCCTGCAGCCGAGCTTTCTTCTCGCGCCACGCGCTGGTTCGTGTTGTATCACTCCCGCCCGCTCACTTACTCTCTCGCTCGCGCTGTCGTCGTCTCTCGTCCTCGTCCTCCTCCGCCGCCGCCGAACCACTGTCTGCTCTGCTCGGCGTCTCGGCTCGACAACGTGTCGTACGCGCACCTGCAGCGCGTCGGCGTGATATTCGAGAGAGAGAGAGAGAGATATTGATATTGCGCTCGCGCGAACAAGAGCCACCGCATACACACGCACGCGAGACATGGCGCTGCGTCGCGAGTGGTTGCTGTTGCTTCTGGCGACGCTCCTGGTGTCGCTTGCGTCGCGCACGGCGCCGCAGTCCGTGGTGCCGTGCATCACGTTCAACGAGGCCCAGACGCCCGGCACCGTGACCATCGGTGTGCTGACGGCGGTCGGGCTCTTCGACAGCATCTCGTCGTCGGTGCGTATCATGGCCGACATGATCAACAACGACCACACCATCCTGCCCAACACCACGCTCCGCATCGTGGTCTACAACACCAACCTGGAGCCTTCGGTACGTGCTGCGCGCGCTTCCTTAGTGCCGTGCCGTACCGTCGGCGATGCCGCTGTCATGATTGATATATTGACGCGCGCGTTGATGTCGGCAGCTGGCGCTATCGTCCTTCATCAAGGGCGCGACCGCATCGCCTGGCGTCGTGATCTTCATTGGCCCGCCGACCTCGGGCGAGTCGACCGTCGTCTCGGCCGCATCGAGCGTCGACATCTTCCAGTACGTGCCACCAGCTCCTAGCGCCCGCGCTCTGATAGCATCCGCAGACCCGCGTGACTGACCTTCTCTCTCTCTCTCTCTCTCTCTCTCTCTCTCGCTCTCATATGCAGGATCCCGCTCGTGTCGGGCTCGGCCACCTCGGCCACGCTGAGCGACAAGTCGTCGTATCCGTACTTTTCGCGCGTCGTGCCGGCCGACTCCTACCAGGGCCAAGCGATCGCGAGCCTCGTGGCGCACTTCAAGTGGAACAAGACCGCGTGCATCTCGACCACCAACGACTACGGCGTCGATGGCATCCTTGCGTTCGAGGCCGCCGCCGCCAACTACAACATCTCGATCGCCACGTACCAGCAGTTCTTGCCGGGCGCCACCAACGTCTTTGTGCAAGTGCGCGAGCTGCTCAACTCGAAGGCGCGCGTCTTCGTCGCCTTCATGCTGGTGGCCGACTTCCAGACCGTGCTCAGGCAAGCGCAAAACGCCACCACCAACATCATCGGGCCGCAATACGTGTGGTTCTGCTCCGACGGCTGCGCCACCAACTCGGACAACTACGACGCCAACAACAACCCCGTGCCTTTCTTCCAGAATGCCACGCACGGCATCATTGGCACGCTGCCCGCTGTCGCTCGCGGCCCCGCTTGGGACGCCTTCCAATCGCACTGGATGTCGCTCAATCAATCCGTACGACAACGACCACAGCCACGACGACCACGACCACGACTACCGCGCCTATGCTCTCTACCATCCATCCATCCACTCACCAACGCACTCACTTGCATCCTCCTCTCCCTACCACAGGACTATCCTGGTCTCACTCCTCCAGACGAAGCCTTCACGTACGCCGGTTACTATGCTGATGCTACGACCGCCGTCGCTATGGGCCTCGATGCAGTATTTCGATCTGGCCTCCCATTCAATGGCACTGTGCTCACTAATGCCGTACGTGTCGTTTGGGCCAAGCAACCCACGGCAACCAATCTTTGACTCACTCGCTCACTCACTCACTCACGCTGCCGTGTTCAGATTCGAAACACGACCTTCATGGGCCTCACTGGTCTCGTTCAATTCCTACCGAACGGCGACCGCGAGCCCTTCTATGATGTTGTCAACTTTCGCAACGAAACCAACCAAACCCTGCTCATCGGTAGCTGGTCCCAGGTCAGTGGTCTTAATCTGACGCTTGCGCCCGAGTTTTGGTCCGGCAGCACCACTCCACCAGGTACAATAGTCGATCATCGAGTACTCATAGCACATCTGCCATCTTCTCATCGTTACTCGTGCACAGACCTCGATGTTCGCCCACCCTACAATTATTGGAGCTGTTTCGACAAAGTCGAGCGCACTGATCCAACTGGGTATGCATTCGCTCTCTCTCTCTCTCTCTCTCTCTCTCTCTCTCTCCTTGCGGTTCATTCATTCATTCGTACTCACTGCTTGGTAAACTACAGTAAAAAGGTGCCTCTCGAGCGACCTGATTTCGGCAACCCCAACAACATCAACTCGACGTACATTTGCGATGGTATGTTTGCCTGCCACGCTCGCACATATGCGCACACACACGCACGCACACACACACACACACAGACAGACAAAAGCACGCCTCGTCTCATTCTCCCTGCTTTCCCCGCAACAGGCTTCTTGGACTGCAACAACATGAGCGACGAATGGGACTGTGCCGTCTCGATGCCGGTGGTCTTTGTCGTGTTCGGTATCATTACCGGCATCCTGTTCTTGATTCCAATCCTGGTCTTCTTGCCCTTCACCATCATATTCGGCTTCATCTATCCTCGTTCGCGTGTACGCCAAGCCAGCCCCGAGTTCCTGCTCGTCATGATCCTGGCTTGTTGTTTGGGCTATGGCTCGACCTATGCTTGGTACGCCGCAGTACGCGTACAGCCCTTCCCCAATCAAGCTTCGCGCTAACCTACCATCCTTTTTTTCATGCATCACAGGTACGGCAAGCCGCAAGTCGTTGCCTGCAACTTTCAGAGTTGGCTGTTGGGCACTGGTGCCATCCTACTACTCGCGTATGTCTCTCTCTCGCTCTCTCTCTCTCTCTCTCTCTCTGTGGGGTGATCTCTTGCTTACTCTCGTTCAATTGTAGTGCATTGCTCGTTCGAGGCTTCCGTTTGTGGTACTTGATCTTCTCGGCCGTGCGACGACCGGGCAAGGGCATTCGCTTCGGAGTGTGGAAGATGTTCGTCATGGCCTTTGCCATCATGGTTCCTGCATGATATCCTTTCAAGTTGCTGCGCGCGCGCGCGCCCTCATTTCCATTGACGTTCACTGTGTGTGCATCACAACGTTCATAACCCTCCTTAACTCGCCTCGGTCGTGTGGCGTCGGCTTGCTCTTCGTTTGGTGGTTCGGCATCGTCGCACGATTATCTTGGCCCTCTGGACCCTGATCAGTACTCCTGCCGCAGGCTTCCAGAACTTTAGTGGCAAGGACCACTGGGTCTGCATGACTGGCGGCTTCACCGGCTATCCGGGTGGCTACGTGTGGTTTTCGATTCTAGTTGGCTACGGAGTACGTTTGGCCCGCGTTGCTCGAACGCCTACGCTTCTCTCCTGATCAGTTGCTTCTTCTTCTTTGTGGTGGCAGGTGATCGTGCTGTTGTTTGGCATCCTGCTAGGCTTCTTGTCTCGAAAGGCCGACCCAAAGCGCTTCAAGGAGGCGAGGTTGATTGCCGTTTCGGTATGGCATGCACGCTTGCCCCGCACTCTCTCGTTCCTCGTGCTTACGAATCTACCATGACTGATGATGCTCTCTCTCTCTCTCTCTCTCTCTCTCTCGCGTTGTATCGCGGCGGTTCAAGGTCTACAACTTGGCATTCTTGTGTGCGATCGGCATTCCGGTATTCTTCGTATTGCGTGCGACGGTACCCGAGGCTGCCTGGATCATTCGCACACTGATGATCCTCTACGCCTTCTCGGCCACCTTGTACCTGCAATATGTGCCGCTCATGTGGGGCGTCATCATCAAGGACCGCTTGCAAAAGGTCGCTCCTCGTTCCTCCAGCTCGTTGGGAGGCAGTACCACCGAGGCCACGTCGGCCTCAGGCTCGGCAGCTGTGTCGGCCATGTAGATCGTGTACTTCTCACCCTACTACTCGGTCTCTCTCTCTCTCTCTCTCTCTCTCTCCACCACCTCGACCGCTCTCCTGCTCCGCGCCAAGACCTGCAATCCTTTATTCTGGCTCTACTATTGTTGTTGTTTTAGTTTGCTTTCTTGTTTTCTTGTTTTCTTGTTTTGTTTCGTAATGTTTGTATTTTGTTGCGAAGGGTGGTGTTGTGTGAGGCTGTGCGTGTGTACGTCCAACGGCACTCATGCTGCTTGCGCATTGGCCCTTATCTTATCGTCTTTATCCGCTCGAGTCCTTGCGGATGAATCGTGTTACGACGTGTACTTCTACTTGAGAAAGCCCTTGCATTCTCCATTCTCTCTCTCTCTCTCTCTCTCTCTCTCTCTCTCTCGTCTTAGCTGCACGCTTGTTGTTATAGTTTGTTTACACTGCGGCTATTGTGTTCATCATGATGCGCAGTCTCTTGCATTTATGCTTGCATTCATCCTGTATACGGTAGTATAGTTTCTCATGAATAGATTGACAATCCAGTCATGATTATTAGTTAGTTCGTTAAAAGTAGTAGTACTCTTATCTTGTATATATTGCACATGATCGGCGGCGAGCTTGCTCATTCTCCCGTTGGCTCATACGGCAGCAGCTGCTCACAGACCGGCAGCGTTGCCCTTCTCGATAAGCGTCTCGAGCTGCTGTCGATTCTTGCGCTCAAGGTGAAGCGGCGGCGCGGCCTTCTTCTGCAGCTGGAACTCACGCTGCTGCAACCACGCCAGCGCATTGTCGCACGTCTTGGACTCGAGCTGCCGCACGAGAGCCGCCAACTTGTCGAGCTCGGTGCTCGTGCTGCGCTTCTTGGCTCGCACTCGCTCGACGGGCGCCGTTTTACCGAAGCGCGTCACCTTGTCCTGGAGCAGCTGCTGCAGCTCCTTGAGCGCCTTGAGCTCGAGCGCCAGACTCTCGTGCGGCTGCCGAGGATCGCTAGGCAGTTGCTCGAGCGGCGAGACGATGACACGAGCAAAGGCCAACGCATCGGCCGAGACCACGCCCGAGTAATCGGCATACAAATTCGTGGCGACCGGATACTCGACACCACTGCGAGGCACGAGACAGAGATGGATAGAACGAGTGAGCGAGTTAGGCCATCTGGAAGCTCTCGCTACCGTCACACCGACCTGAATAGATTGTGCTCGATGAGATATTCCTCCTTGGCGGCGTAGTTCGGGTCTTCAGCGTCGAGGTAGAGGTCCAGGTACATGCGCTCGAACTTGCTGAACTGGCTCCAAACCGAGCTCACGCCTCCGTGGTACAGCAGCCGCTCCTGCCTCGAGAGCTGTCCGAACTGGAATCCGATCTCTTGGCCCTCTGGTACCTCGTGGTTCACCCACACTCGGCATTGCTTGCCCTCGATTCCGCACGAAAGAGCAGTCTACCGGTGCAGCCGAGAGTGAGCGAGTGAGTGCGAGTGAGGGTGAGAGGGCCAACGGGAGCATACCGTGACCTCTTGGTGGTGTGTCAGCGACACGATGGGCAGGATGGCAATCTTGTACTCGCTGCCGATGAGGACTCGAACACCGTAACGGTACGCCAGGGCCATGGCCTCGAGTGCTTTTTGAGGCGTAGAGTGCGCCACCAAGGCTCGAAGCTCCTCGGCATGCTGCCACTCGAATTCGAGCCGATCTGTCTCACGAGGGCGAGTCGGAACGGACTCGGTGAGCCAACGAGCATGCAGTGAGAGCTGGTGAGCAACGAACCGTGTAGCCACGTGTGCAACACTTTGGCAGCTTGATCGGCGCTCCAGAACAAGGCCGCATCGTGCGGTATGGGCAGCGCCTCGAGCAAGCGACGTCGCAGCGCATCCTTCGGCTGGGTGGTTAGCGAGCGCAATACCTCCACTGCCAACTGATCTCGATCGTTGCCCATGATGGAGTTCTCCGCCGTGAGGTTCATGGTGGCGACAACCGTGCGCGCCTACACGGACCGGGTTGTCGTAGGGGTTAGGGTGAGGGTTTGCACCAACACGAGAGAAAACGAGCGCTACGTACCGGAAGCGTGCTCTTGGCCTTGATATACGGCTCCGAGATACTGACCTCGACCTCGGGCGCAAACCGCACATGCAGCGCTGCAAGGAGCGCTTCGTCGTCGGCACTTGTGGCCACGACCAAGGACGACAAGCAGCCAAGCAGCACTGCCGCTGCAACCAAGGTGAGAGTTGTACGAGTCATCGAGCTTGCTGGCTGAGAGGGACGTGCTGCGAGTAGGAGAGCGAGAGAGCTAGTGAGTGTTGGCGTCGTCGTGCGGTGGAGAAGCCGACGTGTGACACGTGGACGCCGAATAAGGAAAAATCACGAAAATATGAAACAAACCCGAATGGAAGCGACCGCATCACTGTTCTTATCCTTCCCACACGCTCAGTCACTCGCTCTCTTACATACACACTCCCTCAGTCGGGGCTTGCTTGGCATGGCCTCTCATGCTTCGGCAGACGACGAAGAGGGATGCCTCGTGGCGTCACCCCCTCCTGTCTCTCCGACCTCGACCGATGATGCATCATCGCCCTCGCCAGCCTCGGCGCCGCCGGCTGCTCCTGCTGGCGCTACGCAGATTGGCGGCATACGCAAACTCGATGAGTCGGTGGTGAACCGTATTGCTGCTGGAGAGATCCTCCATCGGCCTGCCAACGCTGTCAAGGAACTACTCGAGAACAGCATCGATGCCAAGAGCACAACGATCTCGATCGTGGCCAAGGCTGGTGGCTGCAAGCTATTGCAGATCGTCGACAATGGACATGGCATCAAGGTCGCGCTCACCCGCTCGCGCCGACGTAAGCTGCCTCGCTCGCATTCACTCAACGAGGCTCGCGTTGCACGTGCAGAAGGACGATCTAGCGCTGCTATGCGAGCGATTCGCGACCAGCAAGCTCGTGGCCTACGAGGACCTTCGCTCGATCAACACGTACGGCTTCCGAGGAGAGGCGCTCGCGTCCATCTCGCACGTCGCCCATGTGTCGGTCACCACCATGACAGCCGAGCAGCCGTGCGCCTACAAGTACGGTTCTCGCGAGAGGCCTCTCACTCTACTGCCACCAACGAGTAGCGTGAAACCATTCGTGCAACACAGAGCCAAGTATCTTGATGGCCGTATGATCGAAGGGCCCAAACCTTGTGCTGGCAATCGTGGCACACTGTTGACCGTATGGGGCGCTTGCACATGACGCGTGGTCGAATCGAATCGAATCGAAACGGATCAGCTGATTCATCGTTATGACTCCAATGTCAGGTCGAGGACCTCTTCTACAATGTTGCCACACGCCGGCGAGCACTCAAGACGCCATCCGAGGAGTATACGCGTATTCTCGACATTGTCACACGATACGCACTGCACAACAGCGGCATCTCGATCTCTTGCAAGAAGGTGCGTCGTTCGCCAGGCAGACCCTCACCAGTGATGATCGACCAACTCAAGTCGTTCGCTCGCTCGCTCTCTTGCTTTGCGTGCAACATATGAAGCATGGCAGCAACACGGCCGACGTGCAGACGACGGTCGGTGCGTCGATCAACGACAACCTTCGGCTGCTGTTTGGACCCAAGCTGGCCCGCGAAATCTTGCAGCTCTCGATCGAAGACTCCAACCTGAGCTTCTCGGCGCAGGCCTTCGTGTCGAACCCGAACTACAACATGAAGAAGGCCACCTTCATTCTCTTTATCAATCGTATGTTGGAGCATGCGCGCAATCGAATGTGCGAGAGAGCGAGAAGCGACACCAACATCACGGCGCCGCGTGGCTCCTCTAGATCGATTGGTCGAATCGACCAATGTCAAGAGAGCGATCGACAACGTCTACACAGCGTACTTGCCCAAAAACACGCATCCATTCGTGTACCTGAGCCTGGTATTGCCGCCCGACAAGGTCGACGTCAACGTGCATCCGACCAAGAGAGAAGTACACTTTCTCGACGAGGATCGAGTGATCGAACGAGTACAACGAGCTATCGACGAGCGCCTGCTGTCGTGCTCACACTCTCGCACCTTCTATACACAGCCGGGCTCGATGGCCGCTCTTTCAATGACACCTACGTTGAGCACCACATCGACCACGACGACGACGACGACGAGCTCCAGCACCAGTGCCAACTTTGAATCGCAATCGCAAACAACCCGAACATCGACGACGCAACAATCACCTCGTGCTTCTACGACATCTGGGCGACCAATCCAGCCCAGCAGCATCACTGCCACTGCCAGTAGCGCCATAACATCTCCGGCTACACCACAGCACAAGCTGGTCCGCACCGATCCGAAGGCTCGTACGCTTGATGCATTCGTGACACCGACACGCGCAACGACTGGCAGCGCCAGTGCACCGCGAACAACTACCACCCCATCGGTGGCTCCGTCTCCTCGCCAAAACGAGGCCACTGCTCTTATGCTGGAGCACGATGACATTATCGACGATGAGGATGACGTGACACTGGATGAGGACAATGCGGTTACCAAGAATCGACAGCGAGCCGCCAATGATATGACGCTCGAATCGGCACTCGATCTCGAGCACGACGACGACGACGACGACCAACAGCTGGAGCTCGAGGGCTCCGATTCGGCCAAGCAAGCATCCGATGATGCGGTGGCACTCAAGCGACGTCGGCCGTACTCTCCACCTCAAGCGTACGTGACTTACCACCCGAGCGAGTCTGGCTCGCGCTCTCTAACCCCCGCTGGTGGCGGTGGTGCTGGTGGTGGGATGCAGAGCTCGCAAACGAGCTCGCAAGCAACGAGTGCCGGTTCAGCTGACCAGCATTCGGAACCTACTCGCACAAGTGGCCGCCGAAGAGCACAAGGGTGCGTGCGACGCTCGTTGGCTGTCGTATGATTGCTGACACCGATGCTCGCAGGTTTGAGCTCGCTGTTCAACAACCATACGTTCGTCGGGTGTGCCGACGCCAATCATTGCTTGATACAACATCAAACCAAGCTCTATCTCGTCAACGTGTGCACGATCAGGTACGCGAATGATGCGGTGCGAGCCGGTGTCACCGGTTCTCGTCTGACCCGGTACGTGGCGCGCACACACACACACACACAGCCAAGAGCTCGTGTACCAGACAGTACTGCAGCGATTCTCGACGTTTGAATCGATTCGACTCGCTGTACCGGTCTCGATCCAACGCATCACCAAGCTCGCTCTCGACAGCAGCGAGAGCGGCTGGAGCGAGGAGGACGGCGACAAGGACAAGATCGCCCAGTGGCTCGCGAACGTGCTGCAGGAGCGCGCCGAGATGCTCAAGGAGTACTTTGGCATCGAGATCGCATCCGACGGCGCGCTCGTGCGGCTGCCTCAGATCATCGACAACTACGTGCCAGACATGCGATACCTGCCGCTCTTCATCCTACGCCTCGGTACCGAGGTCACATGGGATCAGGAGCAGGAGTGCTTCGAGTCGATCTCGCGCGAGCTGGCGACCTTCTACCAGCTGCATGCCGAGCGTGATACGGCTACGGCGCGCGGCTCCAATGCTCAATCGGCCCTCTCGACATCCAGCACCTCTAGTACCAGTGACACGACGTCTACATCATCATCATCGTCGACCTCGGCACCATCACGAGCTGCCCGCAGTACGGAGGCGTCGGCGCGAGCGTGGAGCATCGAGCACACGTTCTCTCCAGCACTGCGCGGCGTCGGAGCCGAGGCCTTCCTGCCACCGAGACGGCTGGCCAATGACGGCAGCATCGTGCAGATTGCATGCCTCGAGAAGCTGTACCACATCTTTGAACGATGTTGAGCCAGCCAGAGAGAGCGAGAGCGAGAGCGATGGCAGCGAGTGTACGGTACAATACACGGCGTGCGCTCCTCGATGGCGCACGCCGATAGAGATGCGCTGTTATTGGTACTATCTCTCAATCGATCAATCAGCCAACCAACCAATCAACTCATGTACAATCCAGCAATCTGCCAACCGATTGATCACCGCAGCTCGGAGGTTGGTTGCAGCAGTGATCGCGGCGCTAGCCGTTCCAGTTCCAACGATGGCCGCACTTTGTGCACTTGTAGTAGGTCGTCATGGGCTCGTCGGCAGAGCGCGATTGCATCTGCGTGAAGTACGCCGTATCGTTGGCGCACTTGGGACATGTGACTGTGCGACGCACGCACGCACACGCGGAGCTCTCGTTAGTCGATGGTGCCGAATAACAGGCAGTAGCAGCAGCGTCAAACTCGTACTCTGCTCGGTGTCGGCATGCACCCAGGCGTCGTCACCAAGCACGTCGTCGACGGCCTTGCGTTTGAGATGGAAGGTCTTGGTGAGCTTGCGCGGGATGGGGCACACGTAGGCGCACGTCTGGCAGTAGAAGCGCGTCGCGCCCTCGCGGCCGTACTCGATCAGCAGCATGTTGGCGCAGTACGGACAAAAGTACACCATCGTGCAAGAGCGCTCGTGTGTGAGTGAGTCGAGTGCTCTTGTCGAGAGAGTGTGGTCACGATGGACGAGTGAGGGAGATGATGGCAGCGGCAGCGAGGCAGCGAGCAACAACGCCGTCGACAGCGACATCAGCGCGAAGAGTCTGTCTGCATCCACTTCATACGGTATTACAACAAGGTCTGGTTGCCTTCATTAAGAGGTATTTGATAGCGATTGCGGGTATCGTTCAAGATGAAGACGACGACAATAACGATGATGAAGACGACGACGACGATGACAGCAGCGAGTCCGAGAGCGATGATGATGCTGCTGCTGTTGTACATGACGTCGGTGTGCAAGAAGTACTCGTAGCCACAGGGGCGGTTGTAGCAGTATCACTCGTTGAATCAGAATCGGTGGCAGTTGTCGATGGTGTGGTTGTAGCGGCAGCGGCAGCGGCGTCGGAGGATGCGTCGAGGCGAGCTCGCTTGTTGCGCGCCTTCTGCTCGTGCTTGAGTCGCTTGCGATCGAGCCGGCGTTGCATCTTCTCGCTCATGGCCTCGATGGGCTTGGGTGTCTGCACGGTGGTCGAGAAGAGCTCGGGCACGACGAGCGGCGGATCGAGCGGCAGGGCGTTGAGCACCTCGCGCAGCTCGAGCAGCGAGCGGCTCTGGAACAGCGGCGGCTTGAGCGAGTAGGTCAGGTGCGCGCGCAGCATCCACTCGAGGTGGCGCTGCATGTCGACCAGGCGCGTGTGGTGCCTGGTGGCAATGTCGAGGTAGCGCACCACCATGTGGCGCACGTCGTCCGGCTGCTCGGAGAAGACGGCCGACGGGTCGAGCAGTGCGGCGTAGCCCGCCATGGCGCCGTCGACGCCGGTCTCGGCGCGCATACGCGCCATGTCGGCGTGCACGCCGATGCCGCCGTTGCCGATGATGGGCGTCTCGGGGAAGGCGGCGCGGATGCGGCGCAGCGCGTCCCAGTCGGCCGAGCCGCGGTTGGAGCCGCGCTGGTGCGCATAGCGTGCGTGCACCGAGACGGCGGCGACGCCGCCCTCGCGCACCAGCCGGCCGATGAGACCGATGGTGGTGTCGACGTCCTTGTGGAGGCGCATCTTGACCGACAGCGGGTACTTGATGGAGCGCGAGATCTCGGCGCACAGCGCCACGAGATGGTCGGCGTCACGCAGCAGCGCGGCGCCGAAGCCCTTGTTCTCGGCGCACGACTGCGGGCAGCCGCAGTTGAGGTCGACGCCGTCGATGTGGCCGTCGAACATGGCGTGGTTCGCGAGCGCGATGATGGGCGCCGCCGTCGTGCCAGCGAGCTGCAACACCAGCGGCCGATCGGAGGCATCGAACTCGAAGGTGTAGCTCTTGTAGCGCGCGGTGGCCGTGTTGTTCATGGTGGCGAGGTAGTACTCGGCGACGCACATCTCGGTGAAGGTCACCTGCGCGCCGTACGAGCGAGCCAGCAGCCGGAACGACAGGTCCGAGCCGCCGACCAACGGCGCCAGGATGCGAGGCAGACTCCACCATGCAGCCATTGTGATATTCGATTCGAGATGACTCGCAAGTGACAAAGAGAGAGAGAGACAGAGAGACACCAACACGCACCGACCGACAGAGAGCGACACGAGTGCGGCAGCGGCAGCAACGAACAGCGACTCATCGGCCTCCCTCGATCGATCCACCATCATCGTCGTTCGCTCATCGCCGCGTCGCGCGCGTATCAACCACCAACAACCACCGACAACCACCGACCCTATTGCATCTCGTAGCAACGCCCCAGCAACCACTACCACCACTACCACCACTACCACTGTCGCGTCAGCGTCTCTCTCTCTCTCTCTCTCTCTCTCTCTCGCGTACCGTTGTAACGTCCGTCTACTCGCCACACTCTCGCTCCAGCGACCTCGCCCATCATGGCCGATCACTTCCAAGCCACTCGCTCTCGCAAAAATGACGAACCCACTCCGATCGCGGGTGCCGGCAGCAGCTCCAATTTCAAGCGCGGCAAGAAGGACAAGGACAAGGACGCCGACAAGGACCGCGACGACGACGACGAGGCCTGGAGCTCGTCGGACGAGGAGCCCGACGTGGCCGACGCCAAGGCCCGCTCGGGCACCGTGTCGGTGCTGCACACGGCCGAGTCGACCCTCGCCGCCTCGGGCTACGCGGCCTTCATCCTCGGCACCCACCAGGTCAAGGACAAGGGCGGCAAGCCCTTCACGGTACCGAGACCTCGACCGAGCGCGAGTACCATCTCGCGATTGTCGCTAACGCTCGCGTGTCGGTGTCGATCAATGTGCGTGGGCCTCGTGTCTCCTCTCTAGACCTATCAAGTGCGCATCAAGACCGAAGATGGAACGCGCTGGATTGTGTATCGCCGTTACCGTGAGTTCCGAGCCCTGATGGAGAAGGTACGAGCGCGCTCACTCGCTCGACGCTGCCGCTCCTCCACTCACCACAGCCAAACCGATAACGACCGCGACGACAACGACAGCTCAAAGCCAAGTACAAGGGCCTCGTACCACGCAAGTTCCCGCCCAAGCAAATACTCGGCAACATGAATCCTCTCGTGGTCGATAAGCGACACATCTTGTTGCAGGTTCGAGGAGACCGCTCGCTCAGACCACGACGATGTGAGAGAGAGAGCACGCTCTGACGTATGCGGGTGTACTACTGCGATTAGACCTGGTTCAACAACGTGTTGATGGTGCCACAGCTGGCCACCAGCGAGCTTGTCGTCAGGTTCCTGCACGACAACAAGCAGGATGAAGGCCTGGTTGAGATCGAGGTGCGTGTGCGCTATCGCCGGCGCCACATCATCGAGATTGCGCACTTACGTTCCAGCTCCTCCTCCTCGCTGCTGCTGCTGCTGCTGCTGCCATCGACGCCATCATGGTTCTGTGGGCGATCGAATATAGTACGAGGAGTCACAGCTTCAAGTCGACCTCGAGAAGATTGGATACATGCACTCGCTCACGCGCCACACATGGAAGAAGGCGTGGTTCATTCTGCGCAACCACACGCTCTACAAGTACCACTCGCCCACGGTACAGTAACAGCGCGCGAGCTTCGGTGCCGTTACAGCGCTGTCCGAATCGTTCATTCATTCATTCATTTATTCGTTCGTTCAATCATAGAACCAAACGCCGACCGGCAAGTACTTTTGCCACAATGCCGTCGTGAAGCGAATCGAGTGGAAGGAGCGCAACAAGAGGCGCAACAAGGACCTCGAGATCGATCTGCAGTGGGTCTTTACTGTGATCGACAACAAGAGCAAGCTGCACACGTTTGCGTGCGAATCGCAAGAAGAGATGGAGGTACGTAGTGGAGGTCGAGCGCAGCCACTCTCGCATATGGCCGTTGCTGATGAGCGATTGCCGGCGTTCTCTCTGTCTGTGTGTTCGCGCGAATGCTGGACCAAAGGAATGGATGGCGGCTTTCAGTGGACAACGACAGGTCGCCAAAGGCGACGAGGCCGGCGTCGGCATGGTGCTCGGCGTGCCGCTCGAGCTCGTCAAGTTCGTCGACGAGTATGGCTTGCCGTTATTCCTAACGGCTTTGATGCGCTACATCGAGGTCACGTGTACGACTGGCTCGCTGTCATTCACGCTGCTCACGGCTGAAGCATTCTCCTGACGTCTTCACTCGTTTCTAACAGCACACGACGACGAGGAGCTCTTTACCAAGCCACCGGATCCGGTGTTGGTGGCTCAGGTCGAGCGTGGAGAGCTTGACTTTGAGCTGGTGACCGACCCTCACGCTGTTGCCGGCCTGATTCTCACCTTCTTGCAGAAGCTGCCCAGTACGCACGATACACTCACTCACTCACTCACTGACTCACTCACTCACTCACTCACTCACTCACTCACTCACTCACTCACTCACTCACTCACTCACTCACTCACTCACTCACTCACTCACTCACTCACTCACTCACTCAC
>Ga0209935_1001624_pt1 | contig 33397 bp, 54 predicted proteins | sample ThiBio_1000_plan_2_FD_183958 | JGI IMG/M metagenome (GOLD analysis project Ga0209935, IMG submission 183958) | Wastewater bioreactor microbial communities from Cape Town, South Africa - Thiocy_cont_1000_plan (SPAdes) | ecosystem: Engineered > Bioreactor > Thiocyanate-remediating >...
CATCATCATCATCATCATCATCATCATCATCATCATCATCATCATCATCATCATCATCATCATCATCATCATCATCATCATCATCATCATCATCATCATCATCATCATCATCATCATCATCATCCCTCTCTCATTGAACCATCTCTCCATGCGATGCAAGATACTTGACGCTCGTTCAACTGGCCAAGAATGCGGGCCTCAAGGTCCAAGCCATCATGTCCTTCCATCAATGCGGAGGCAACGTCGGCGACTCATGCAACATTCCGCTGCCGCAGTGGGTCCTGAACGTCGGCAAATCCAACCGTACGAGCGACCCTCCATCGAGAATCCCTGATATACCGCACGACAATGAGCTGACAACGAACGACCCATGAATGCACAGCCGACATCTTCTACACGGACCAACAAGGCCATCGCGACCCCGAGTATCTCTCACTCGGCGTGGATACGCTGCCGCTGTTGAACGGCCGATCGCCGTTGCAATGCTACGTCGACTACATGCGCAACTTCTCCAGCACCTTCCAACAAGTACGCAATCGAACTGCCGATCGAGGCCTCGAGTGCTGTCGAATGCACAATGCCTGACAGCCAATCGATCGGTCGGTTGTGATTGTGCGTTCAGTATCTTGGCTCGACCATCACCGAGGTGCAGGTGGGCCTCGGACCCGCAGGCGAGATGCGATACCCCTCGTACCAATCGGCCTACTGGGTGTTCCCTGGCGTCGGCGAGTTCCAATGCTACGACAAGTACATGCTGTCGATGTTGTACAACGCCTCGGTCGCTGCCGGCCATCCGGAATGGGGCAAGGCTGGACCCAACAATGCTGGTTCGTGGCGCGAATTCGAGAGTGCTCAAGAACCAGCGCTGCTAAGACTCTCTCGCTTGCTTGTAGGCACGTACAACTCGACGCCGCAACAGACAGGCTTCTTCAATCCATCGTGCAACAACTGCGATAACTACGCATCGCCCTATGGACAATTCTTCCTGAGTACGCGTTTGCTTGTATATCGGTCAATCGACGCAATCAACCCACTAACTGCTTACTACTGGTCGAATCGCAATCAGACTGGTACTCCTCGGTACTGATTACTCACGGCGAGATGATCCTCTCGGCTGCGACGCCCATCTTCAACCGCTACCAAGGTCTCACGGTCGCTGCCAAGATCTCGGGCGTGCATTGGCTCTACAAGACGCCGGCACACGCCGCCGAGTTGACGGCCGGCTACAAGAACGACCAAGGCACCGCCTACACTCCCATTGCTCAGATGTTCAAAAAGTACGGCGTCACGTTCGACTTTACGTGCCTCGAGATGAAGGACAGCCAGTTCCCGAGCAGCTGCTACTGCGGACCCGAGGAGCTCGTCGGCCAGACCGAGACCGCGGCCGTCAACACGAACATTCACTACACGGGCGAGAATGCGCTCTCCGTGTACGACAACGGCTCCTACTCGCAGATCGAGGTACGTCTCGAGCGCACACTCTCGAATAACTCGCTGCCGTGTCTGATCTCGTGAGCTTGCGTGTGCCGCTCTCGTTGGACACTGGCTGCAGTACGAAAGCGATCGCATCGTACACCCGATCAATGGCTTCACGTATCTGCGCTTGAGTCCGACTCTGCTCTCGGGCCAGAACTGGAACAACTTCAAGGGCTTCGTGTACAACATGCACAACCTCTTGTAAGCATGTCCATGTCGTCGCCGCCGTGCCTTGATGGCAGCTCCCTATGCGCTCATGCACTGTGTGTGTGTGCTTGCATCGATGACACTTCATTGTCCTCCACTTTGAACAATAGATGGACAACTATACACAGCTTCCAACCAACGATTCACTCACGCAACAGCAGCAGCCTACTACATGCAGATACAACCACACCTCATGACCACTGGTCGATTGCGTAGAAAGTCCTCCATCGTCTTTGCGTCCTCGATGAGAGTCTTCTCGTTGAGCTTGCGTCCGAAGGCGCGATACTTGGCCACGAACGAGGTCGCTTGGTCTCGCGCATCGGGCAGCTGATTGTCGATCAAGCGCTTGGCGTGGAACACGAACTGTTGCATCATGTAAGCCTTCTCGCTGGTGGAGCTCGAGAACCTCGGTCCAGACGCTGATTGGCCCGACTCGATGCACAGAGGCACCTGCATCAAGCTCTCGGAGAAGCGATTGGCTCCGAGCTCGTCCTTGAACATCAGATGCAATCCGACCGCCAACGACGGCGCCTCGTTGTCGCCGATCTCAACCGAGGGATCGCGACGAATGTGAGCGACTAGCAGGCCAGCTGGAGCTCGGTTCGAGCTCGGAAAGATGGTATCGATCGAGCACACTCTCTGCATCGAGGCCCCGACGTGCGACAGCACCAGCGACAGCACTTCACGGGGCAGTCGCGCACATCCACTCGCCAAGGCGCTCAACAACAAGCACTCGACCATTCGTCGAAAGTCGGGCGGATACAACGAGTGATAGCTCGCGCTCCAGTCGCCATTGGCGAGCTGGATCTCGTCGGAGCTCGGCGATCCGTACACGGCCTCGAGTCGGTATCGTGGATCGGCGATCGTCACTCGCAGCTGCACGTCGAACGCCAGCGGGAAGAAGATGCTCGCAAACTCGTCTCGCATCAGGCGCACGAACCGATCGACCTCGAAGATACAAAAGTAGTTCGAACCTCGAACTCGTGAGATCCGTTCAGTGACCTGCTCAATCGAATCAATCAATCAATCAATCAATCAATCAATCAATCAATCAATCAATCAATCAATCAATCAATCAATCAATCAATCAATCAATCAATCAATCAATCAATCAATCAATCGATCGATCGATCAATCAATCAATCAATCAATCAATCAATCAATCAATCAATCAATCAATCAATCAATCAATCAATCAATCAATCAATCAAAGCCACATCGTAGACGGCAGTCTCGAGATACCTCGGTATTGAAATCGACACCGACGCCAATGTAGGTCGAGTAGATGGCTCGCTTGGCGTTCTCGAGACCCAACGCGAACAAGGCATCGGGACCCTCAGCATCCTCGCTCGTATCTTGCATGTCGGTGATCAACACGAGCCGCTTCTCGAGCGTCGTATTGGCGCCGTACTGCTGCAGCATCATCTTGGTCGCGAGCTCCATTCCAGAGAGGAGCTTCGTGCCGCCGCCGACCTGGATCTCGCTGACCCGATCGACGACGCGCGAGTAGAACGCGCCGACTGGCTCTCCGACCACTTGCAATGGCACGACCTCGCGTGCTTGCTCGTGAAACACCACCAAGCCGAACGCATCGGAGGCTCTCAGTGATGGCAGCAGGGCCGAGATGGCTGCTTGTGCGGCCGTCAGCTTGCTGCTCATCGTGAAGAGATCCTCCTCGGTCTTGGGAGCTGGCACCCACCCATCCATCATTCAGCATCTACGCTCACTCTGAGCCGCGATTGAATCCGCGGACATTCGCGACACAACGACACGCCCACGTTGCGTACTGCCGAGAAAGTCCGACATGGAGCCCGAGATATCGAGCACGACGATGAGCGCAATCTCCTTGGCCGAGCGCACGGCGCCATTGATCGATGATTGCAGCACGGTCGTGAGCCAGATCGAATCAGCGACATTCGATGTGTTCGAGCCACTCGATCTCTCGATGGCCCACTCGCCTACGACGATGATGATGACCCACCACCACCACAATCAACATCTTGATTCCGACGATCCCACAGCATTCGATATGAGCAGCGGGCATGCGAATACCATGTGGCGAGAGCATCTCTTGCGACGGCGCGATGTGGTCGCGATAGTCCGACGGCAGCATGAACTCGTTGAAGTAGCCATTGTACGTGATGGCCGTCTGGGCCGGTACCGCCCCGGCATGCACCGCCGATCGGAACGCGTTGATATCCTGACTCCCTTGTGTGTTACCCATGATCCCCAACGATGGCTGACACGAGCGAGAGCGAGAGCGAGCCAGACAATGGACCGCACCACGATCCAATGGTGCGGTAAGAACAGCAGTGGTCGCGGTCGTTAGGTGAATGCTCTCGTTATCTGAGGTTCATGGTCGCTTGGTCGTTGGGTACGTTCGGCGAGCGAGGTTTCGGGGTGGGTATTGTTTATGGACACGCGAACCGAAACGAAACGAGTGATAGATAGATAGAGGCAGATAGACAAGCAGATACTGGTTGGATCAGATACAATAGGTACAATACAATGGAGCGGGACTGAGCTATGAGGTCTTGCTGGATACTCACTCGTTCTTGCGATGTGTCGAAGAGGTACCACGTTGAAGAACAGCATCATTGTCGCCATCGTCTTGATGCTGAGACGATATCGTGTCGAATGGAAGCGAATGGAACAGTAGAGCGAGCAGCAGCACCAGCGGCAGCAGCCAGCTCGAGAAGGCCGACGAGAGTCGAGCTCCAGCGTTGACTCGATATGACCAATGATCCGACGGGATATCATCAATGACGGCCAATAAGCCATCGAACTGACTCGCGTAGGTGTCGCCGTCGTGTAGTACTGATCTCGAGACTCCGCCATTGTCGTTGTAGTACTTGTTGTTGTTTTTGGGGTTGCCTTCTGAATCAGCATCATTCGCTTGTGGCTCGGGTCCGAAGCAATGCTTCTCTGCCGTCGAGAACTGCTTGTGCGCTATCATACTCGAGGATGATGTCCTACAGCGAGCTCGACAAAAGTCGAACAGCGAGCTCGTGGCTCGATACAGGAGATTGTTCGTGACGTTGAGCGTCTGCATCACGAGCTCTCGCTTCTCGGGACCGACGCAACACGAGACGCAATACTCGTAGATCATGCAACAGTTGGAGGTCGCGTTGCAATAGTCGCATGAGAATCGATCGGCCACCGAGGCCATCGTGAGATCGCAGCAGCCATCGGGTGTCGTGTGTGCCCAGCGACATAGGTAGCCTGCGAGCTCGATCGTCAACATCATCATAATGGACGACACTACGACGAGCCAATCAACGCAACGCCCTCCGTACCTCGATCATCGGTCACGTACAACTTGCCCTGCTGTGTATTTCTACACAAGGCTCGTTGTTTCGGAGGCACACGAGCGGGAGGCTTGACGCTCGTGGGTCCCGAGGTCGGCAGCCATCCGCCAGCGAACACCACGACCGCCAACAGAAACAACAACAACCAAGTGGCGATCGAGGCGTACTGCAACAACACCGCCTTGTTACCGGAGGATCCATGTGGTGTCGTAGGGCCTCCACCTGGACGATGGGAGAGGCCCTCGTCGGCGTACATTCGAGAGAGATTCGAGTGTTCGCGCGTGTGTGAGAGAGGTGCGTGCGTGAGGAGGGAGCGAGCAGAATGAATGAGCATGAGAAAAATTCGATTTCCCCATTGTACGAGAGTACGCCCTTCCCTGAGGAACTGCCCTATCCTCCTCTACTCTCTCGGAAACCACTTTGGCTCAGCGGGCTTGTTTATGGTTGCTGGTATGCAATGGCAAAGTATCTCGGCTAGTTGGGTGCCATGAGAGATTGATCACTCAGACAATCACCACACACTCGTTTGCCTTGGCGGTTCTTTGTGAGGCACGTCGAGCAGCTGAGCTTCTTGCATTCCTCGCACCACTAGGTACACCAACCATCACCAGCGTGAGCGACATTCATTCATTGCTTGGCACAACAAATGAGCTCACGTACCACTTGAGTATGTACAAGCCATCGAAACTTGTGGTTACAAGTGGGGCAATGAGTCGGCGTCGAGAGAGGCTTGGCAAAGTCGCTATCGTCGTTGATTGCGTCCATTCCTCCAAAGGCTCGAACGTGGTGCGGTTGCGTGCTCACGAACACCAGGATTCCTCGGTCATGCATGCCATACACCTCCTGCATCACACGAACCTATTCAATCAACCATCTCACTCTCCCAGTCTCACTCTCTTTGTGGTTTACATACGAGTGCATTCTTGCAGTAGACCATGATGGGCACCTTCTTCCATCGATCGCATTCGCGTATGTGACGTGCCAGGTTCAAGGCGGCAAACTTGCCACCATCTTCGGCGCGGCTCCTGTTGGTGATGATTCGAAAGTGACCACGAGCTGTGAGCTCCTCGAGTGGTGCTGCGTTCTGCTCGATCCAGTGCAGCGCCTCGGCGGTGTTGGTGGCAGCACGGACTTGGACGTGCTTGTTGTCGTTGATCCAATCCATGAGCGAACGCTGCTCGATCTGCGACGTGAGCATCTCGCACGGATCGACCCATAGCAATGCCGGCTTTCGAGCGTCGATCGACGGGATCGACTCCTTGTAGTACACCAAGTAGCGAGGCAACACTTGACTCGGATCGAACGTGACAATCTCGTCGGCGTCGGGCTTGTCCGCCGTACTCTCGATCGGCTGCTTGGACGAGCGGTACACGAGAACGTAGTGCGAGTCGAAACCGGGCTTGCATGGCTTGCCGTGGAGGCTCTCGTCGTACGGCAGCTTGGAGCAGTTCTCGGTCACGGGATAGACGTTGCCCATGATGATCCAGCTCAGCAGCAGCGGCGCCCCGCGCCACTTGCTGGCGTACTCGGCTCCGTATCCAAAGAACTGCGAAAAGTACGGGCCTCGTCCAAAGAAGCCGTAGTCATCGAGACCCTTGCGAGCACGGTCCTCCTCCTCCTTGGTTAACGGCGGATACTTGTACACTCCTTCGATGGCACATTGGTAGAGACTCGCTTCGTCTTTGCCACGCCATGCTAGAACCAGGTTGGCTTGCTCGCTACCGATCACGCGACCCAGAGATCGAGCGTGAACATCGAGGATATGCTGTTGCAGCTCATCTACTCGTTATTCAATCATCGATTCGTTGATTCGTTAGAACGAGCTCGTTCGCATGAGCGCCAATCTGATCCAACGTACTCCAAGCCGGAGGTTCACCGGGATTCTGACAGCGGCGTGCTTGAATCTCGTGGTACTTTTGCTCGAAGCGTGCCTCGAGTTCTTCGTTGTACAATGCCACGATGCGATCGAGGGTGAAGGTTGCACCGTACTTGTGTCCGACCACGAACTTGTGGAACAGGCGCGACACTCGTTCGAACTCGAGCTTGCGCGAGTCTTCAGTCTCGTTTCTCGTGAGCTCGCTGATGAACAGCTTACCCTCATCGACCGGCGCTGGGCACGAGCTTTTGGTGGCCGGTGCCGCAGCTGCGAGATGGGTCACGGGTCGATTCGAAGGGAACTTGAGCTGGAGCTCGTCGACGAGTTCAGCGAGGTCGGAGCGAGTGAACCGTCGCCAATAGTTGCTCTCGGCCTCGCTGGGTCCGAACGAAGGGCCGGCCATCCAATCCCAAGCAACGGCACTCGCATGCTATTATCCATCCAACGCCATCGAGTGAGCAACCAGCTGCTTGCGGAGGAAGCAGTGAACGTACCTGTGTGGTCTTTCGAGTCGTTTGCTCGTGATCGTACTCTTCAATGTCGAGGATCTCGCGAAGCCACTTACCCTGATGCTCTCGAATCTGGTGCTCGAGGATCGAGTCGAGCATCTCTCCACAAGAGACACCTCGAGTGATGATCCACAGAGTGGCGGTCGTGGGTCGATACACGGCCATGCCGGTTGTTTGGTGTTGGTGTTGATCGAGCTCAATGGTGTTGCTGTTGCTGCCGCGGAGCAAGCATCGACTCGAGCACGAGACTGTCGGAGGCGAGGCTGACGTCGACCGGGGCTTCGTCATTGGCCGATGAACCAGCATCATGCCGTTGGCATACATTCGGTACCGTTCATCGAGCAGCTCGCACATCATCACTTGCAATCGATTGAACTGCTGCTGCGAGATGGGCGAGATCTTGGCTGATCGTAATCGCCTTCGAGCTTCCGTATTGCAAGGAGGTTCCGGTGATGACGATGACGATGAAGATGAAGATGTGGATGCGGTGTCGTCCTCTTGGAGTGGCGGCATGGCAAACGTATCGCACACAGGCATCATACAAGGGAAGATGAATCGACACGTATCGCGACCATCCGAATCCTCGATACGGAAGCATACTTGCCAATCCATCAAAGCCTCCAAGGCAATCGATGTTGCTGAATCCATCACAAGCAACTCGTTTAGAATAAGGGATCAACACCAAGTGAGAGATAGACAAAGACAACGTACGAACTGCATGATAGCCTGATTGATCGAGCATTGTACGGATGCGCAGCTCGCATTCTTGTTGAGTAACGATGGCGCGATCATCATCTTCAAGGTCGGTAGAGGCATTCGATGGTAGCCCACCGATGCACGATGGCGAGGAGGAGAAGGAGCTCGATGAGCCCGACGAGCTCGATAGTGATAGCGAGGGCAAGTCGTGCTCTTCAGACTGTGGTGTCCGTGGTTGGGATTGAACTTGAAAGTGCTGGAGCTGTTGGATGCGATGATGGTGTGCTCGAGAGCATACGAAGAGGCCCATCAATCTCGCGAGGATCTGAGGTTCGATGCAAATGAGCGAACGAGATGGAGACATGACGATGGCGCCAATGTTGTGTAGCCACTCGGCCATCGAGAGATTGAACGAGGGAATGCGAAAGGCCCGAGAGGTATGGAAGGCGACGGCGGCGGTGGTAGCGCGACTCGATGAGCTGAGATGAGCTGGCGAGCTCGGGAGCACCGGTGAGTCGGTGGCCACGATGGCCGACGAGCTCGCGATCGCCATCAGCTCGTCGGTTCGAATGAGAGCATTCGCACACTTGAGTGCCAGGGCATCGGGATCCTGGCGATCGAGCAGCCTCTCGGCCGATGCGTACTCATGTGGAACCATTGTCACTCGTTCGTTGGCGAGTAGCGTGCGTGAGAGCTTCACAATCGATTGCATCAACTCGCGAATGCCGGACTTGGTGGCGCTCGAGACCATGAGCGATGTGGCAGTGACATCCAGATGTTGGAGATACTGTTGCAATCTCGAAGTGGATAGCGACGATGCTTGTGTCGACAGCATGGCTGTCGTCGTGGTGGTGGTGGTTGTAGAGATACGAATGGAGGACGTGGTCGTCAAGGAGTCCGCCAAACCGGATGAAGCGGTCCATAGACTCGCGATACGCTCGAGTTGCAAGCGGCACTCTTGGATGTTGACGGCGTTCGCAAGCTTGTCGGATTGCGTGCCGAGGATGATGACGAACATGTTTTGCTTGTGCGATGTTGTGGTCGTCGATGCTGACGAGGTTGCAAATGGGAGCGACGTAATGACAAAGTCCAACCAGTGAGCCAGTTGACGATCGCGTTCATCAGCAGATTGCGAGACATCGACCGCGATCAAGTAGATGGCATTGCTCGATGATAGGAAATGCTACACAATCAATGAGTTCGTTAGATGATATTGCTGAATCATGTGATTGGAGATAGAAAGGCCAGCAGCGCGTACTTGATGAGTGGCATGGTACTCGACCTGACCTGCAAAGTCGTAGACCTTGAATCGTATCTCGCTATCGAGCTTCGACATCCATTGACTGCCCTCGATATCGATGCCCAACGTCGATTCGGTATCGAGCAGTTGTCGACGACTTGGTGATGCTGACGATGACAAGGGCGAAGAGTTCCAACTCTGTGGCGATGGCGTATGAACAGGAGAGCCTGATGTCGATGATCCGAGTGCAGTGGCACCAGCACCAGCACCAGTGCCAGTGCCAGTAGTATCGAGCATCGATCGCATGGTTCGCAACAAGGTTGTCTTACCAGCTCGCTCATGACCCAACACCAGGAGCTTGATGCGTTTGGTAGCTTGTCGAGCATCGTTGATCCATTGCCGAACGGCTTCGGCGCCGAGTTGTACCGTGGCATTCGGCACTCGAAAGGTCGCTGACTCGGGCAGATCACGCAGCGACGCCACGCTATTCGCGTGTTGCTGCAGCAGCTCGATCGCATGGAGTCGATCACCAGTGATGCACGCATGGCGTAGTTGTCGTTCTTCGAGAGATGCTATCGTCGGGTTCGGCGACGTGATGTCGTTCTTGTACTGTTGGTGTGCCACGCCATATGGTCAAGATCTCTCTCGTTGTGTGGCGTTGCATTCAATCGATCAATCGCTCTCGTGGTGCAATCATCATACCGCCACATCGATGCGTCGAATCACAGGATTATCAATCGCAGCTCGTTGGATCGCCATGAACCCGCGGTCGCCAATACCATTGCTCTACAATCGATCGTTCGATCAATAAACTCGAACAATCGTGACCAACACTCGCGCATGTCTCGAGATACCGTGATATCGAGCATGGTCAATGATCGATTGACACCAATCGCCTGGCTCAACAGTCGCGCTCCTTCAGGTCCAAGACGATTGCTCTACTCAAAGCAACCGACTGTCGCGTCAGCTGATACTCTCCTGGCGAGTCCAGGTGCATTCAATCATCAATCATCACGTGGCCATACTCGCAGATTCACGAACGAGAGCGACAACGAGGTTGCGATACAATCACGCAGTAATGGAGCAGCATCAGGTCCGATCAAGTTATCCTGTCAACATACGATCCTCCGATAGTATCAGAGATAGACGTCGATCGGTTCACGAGAGTATGATTGCGATCGACTACAGCATTGCATCGCATCGCATTGATCGATAGCGCAGCAGCATCATACACGCAGATTGATCGAGGTCAAGGTCGTATTGCACACGAGTGCCTGCGTCAGAAACCGAACGCCCTCGAGGCCGATGTGGTTGCCCTGGTTATGATCGAACCCACAACCACACAACAGCCACGCATCTCTTCAATCATGGCGTCTCGCCAAGGAGCGCCGCAATGCTCGAGGATGGAAGCTCGCGTACACCAAGATCGAGCGAGTTCAAAGTCGCGTTGTTCGCGAGATACGAGCCAAGCGCCTTCATGCCTTCAGTGCCGATACCATTGTCCTGTGTGTCGCGATACGAGCAGCAGTGCCTCCAGAGCGTAAGGTGCTTGATCTCGCGCGCGCGAGAGTTCGAGAGCGAGCTCGATATATACCGAGATATCCAGCGATTGTAGCAATGATCCGGCTCGAACGAGATGTCGCACTCCTTCGAACCCGAGAGCGTTCTCCTACGGTATTGCGAGATATTCGATCAGTTAGACTCTTGATTCGATTGCTTCGGTGTAGTTGAGTTGAGTTGGTTGGTTGTCTTGATCGTACACGAAGGTCCAGCGAGCGGAGGGTCGTGTTGATCGCGAGGCATTGGCTGAGATACAAGGCGCCTTCGGCTCCGATCTCGTTCTTCTCGAGGTTCAACGACGTGACGGTCGTGTTGGTGGCGAGGCATTGACTGATATACCTCGCTCCCTCAGCACCCGAGTGGTACTGCCGCCATTCATTCATTCATTCAGTCAATCGAGCGAGCGGCTGACGTCACTCTCGCTCCCGCTCTCTCGCGTACCACCAAACGAAAGTGCTTCTCTTGGAACTTGTTGTTGCGAATCTGCTCACACTTTTCTCGAATATCAGACGAGAGTGGCTCACGAGTGGCCGAACCATCCATTCGAGAGATCCGTGCGATGCAAGAGCAAGCAGCCAAGCAACCAAACAATGAAGGAGCCAATCGATCGAATCGCTCAAGAAGAGGCGGGAAGCTGTAACGGAATAGCGAGCTTACATGAGCAATATCGGGCTTATAAATGTTGCACGCATCCGTATTTTGTTGTACACCCTCGTTCTCTTCTTGCGCAGGAGAGACTCACGCTCCTCTCATTCTCTCATTCTCTCATTCTCTCGTGTGGTTGGTATGGCTTCTTCAACTGCTACAACTGGCTGGGATGATCGCGAACTACTGCGTCGTTCGGTGGTCGGGTATGGAGAGATGCTCGCGGCGTTGAGTCGTCGTCGTCGCGGTGAGGAAGAGGGCGTGGTTCGCGTGCCTGGTCGGCTGGTGGGTGCCGCGTTCGAGGAGCAGTTCGTGAGCCCGTGGACCAGCGCGGCGACCGAGTTGACCTTGGACGAGTCGGCGATCGTAGACCTCTCGGAGGTGATCGACGAGGCGCGCTTGCCCGGGTGTATATGGGCGGTTTGCACCATCAAGAACCGCGTCGAGCGCCCGTCGATCTTGATGCCGTGCCTCGCGATCGATCTCGCCGAGTTTGCGCGCCTCGAGCAGCAACGGGAAGACGCAAGCATCGTCGTGGAAGAGGATGAGTTCGAGTATGCAGTACCACCGTTCGACGTGATCCGCGCCATGAATGAGCAGGCGTACGGCATCGTGCCTACACCGACCTCGATACCGCTCATCACATCGCCCAACGACGACCCGATCATTCGCGCGCACGGGCTGCGCCTCAAGGACCCTGACGCGGCAGCATCTCGTCTGCCCGCATCGGTATCGCCCTTTGTGTGTATCATGTTCACGATGCTCCTCGATGGAGATCTCTCGATTCAATACGTGGCGACCGAGCGCTCATTCCGGCGTCGCGGTCTGGCGAGCCGACTGCTTCGACGCGTGCTGCACGATGCGTACCACACGGCTGGCGCCCGTACTGCTTCGTTGCAAGCCACACCAGATGGCCTCTCAGTGTACGAGCGACTGGGATTTCGTCGAGTTGGAGCGTTGCGAGCCTTCCTGCAGCAGCAGCCTCGAAGCTCGAGCGCTATCTAGATCGAACCCATTCGCGGCGCCAGAGCTGCACGCAGCGAGCCTTCTGAATCGATGAATGGATTTTGTCGTAATGTACACTCAATAGCTTCATTTTCCTTGATATCAACAGCTACAACAACAACGAGTACAATAACAATACAGGCGAACAGGAGAGAAGAGCAATACAGTACACACAGAGAGCGAGAGGCGATTTGTTGGACGACGGCTTAGACGTTCGTGTGGTCATCGTGGACGCGATTGAAGGCAATCGTGGCACCGGTACGGTCGGCGCCCGACGACTCGGGGTCTGAGAACTCGATCGCACCGACGACAACGGTCTCGGCATCGGCCGTGATGGCGACCGAGAAGCCAACGCCGGTCTGCATCGAGGGGCTGGTGCCGGCAGCGACGAGCGTTTGTTCGAGCTCGAAGCGACCGGTCCTGAGCGAGGTCTCAAAGACGAAGACGCAGCCTTGGTAGGTGTCGCGCGGCCAGCCAAAGTCGGCGGCAGCCACCGTGATCTGGTTGGTTTCGCTGTCGTGCGTCAGGGCCAGCGAGGTCGGGAAGGCGCTCGAGGCATCGGCAGGCGCCGAGATCATGCGGCCGAGGTCGGGCAGGTACTCGAGCGACTTGCCGTGCTGGTCGGTGATCTCGGACGGCGAGAAGACGACGACGCTGCGCGGATTGTAGTTGGTGGCGTAGATGCGCTCGTCGTGGTCGACCGCGAGCGCGACGCCGAGGAAGGTCGACGCCAGCAGGCGGAGCGGGTTGGGAATCTCGACGTAGGCGGCGCCGTTCTCCGAGCGCACGAACACGAACACGGCTCCGGCGTACTTGTTGAGGCCGTGCGCGCTGACGGCGATCGTGCGGCGCGACGGCGAGATGGCGACACTGAAGCCGACGAGCGAGTTCTCGGTAGCGAGGCGGCCGATCAACGGAGCACCGAGCTCGACAAAGCGCGCCGGCACGGCGTCCGAGGCGCCGGGCGTCAGCCGGAATACGAATGCCGCACCGGTCTGCACACGCTGCTCGGGCGCCGCCGACGGCAGAGCAAAGTTCGGCGCACCGACCACGAGCGTGTCGCCGGCGAGCGCGAGCGCCGAACCGAACTGCGAGCCGGTGGTGGCCTGCGCCGACAGCAGCGGCTCTTGGTCCTCGATGTAGAGGCCGAGCTCGTCGTTGCGGCGGAAGACGACGACGCAGCCGCGCGATTGCTCGAACTGCGGCGCACCCAGGAGCACCAGCGAGCCATCGGGCGAGATGGCAGCCGCCGAGCCGACGAACGAGCCTTGCTGGCGAGACACGAGCATGTAGGTGGCGACCACCTTGAAGTCGCCGTTACCATCGCGCTCGCGCTTGATGACAGTCGCACGGCCGCCGTTAGCATTCGGCGCCGCACTGACAATGTGGCTGCCGTCAGGAGTAACGGCGCTCGCGAAACCGATAAGATCGCCCGTGAGGCTGCCCGACACGGACGCACGGCGGACAGCAAGGTCCTCCAGGAAGACGGGATGCTCAGCCACGGCCATCGACAACAGGGCCAAGGTAGCGAGGAGCAGCAGCACGAAAGAACAGCAACGGGAAGCAGACATTGTGGTGGAGATGGTGTGGAGATGGTGTGTTGGAGCAAGCAGGCAGACAGACAAGCAGACAAGCAGGTTGTGCGTGAGACACGAGGGCAGTGAACGAATGGCGAGATGATCGAAGCTGCCGCAGCGGCCTCCTTTAAATCCACCTCGGCGCTTGGCCGAGTTGGACCCAGGCGAGCCCAGCTCACCAAATGCGGCTCACCGGCCCGAACAGGAAACGCGCCCTCCAACCGACCTTCCGCTTATGGTGGTGGCGGCCCAGCTTTTGGACCTCGTCACTTATTCGAGGCCGCTGGAATACAACCATCCACGGCGCTCGAGTGATGCATCGGGGTGTGTGCGCTACCAACACGGTGCTGGCGACTGTGATAGGCGCGAGAGACCTTCACGGAAGCTCGAAGAGTCGGCTGTTGTGCGGTTGGGCTTGAATTGCCTTGCGCTGCCTCTCGCTCCAACTCGCGTCTCTCGCTAACCTCAACGCTATCCAGGCAACACAGTACCACAGCGCAACAAGGTAACATGGTGTGAGAGCCAGCGCGCGTGAGGCAGAGATGGCGCCGGGCCGTGATTTCTTCCCGATGCAGGTGGCAATCCATTGCCATACACATACCCGGCGCACTCGCTTGGGCTCTGCGATACTACACGCGGCTCAGCGAGCGCCCGCTTGCACAACCAGTAGCGATTCGATCCCAGATGCTGGCGCGCGCGTGTGTGAGAGGAACAACAAGGTCTGAGTCGCTTGTCACAACAAGTTGGCGCCGGTCCAGACCCAGTCAAACTCAGCAGACCAACGCGATATCCCAGTCTCAGTCGTGATCGATCTATCCTGTGATGTGATTTCTTACTGCTCAGACTCACTGCCACGGCGGCCTATGGGCAGTGACACAACCACCGGCGCTGCCTCTCTCAACACTACCGCGAGCACGCTTACCACTCTCGGCCTCGCCAAAAATGCCGCGAAATCCCCAGCGCGAGCACGACCCGAGTCTCCGGTGGCTCGCTGGTCCATGGAACAATCCGATATCGCCGGTGAGGTCCTCTCTCCCTCCCTGGAGCCACGGAGTAGCGTGGGATGGAGAGGCTGGATAGTGTAGGGTTGGGGCAGGGTCCTGGGTCTGTAGGATAGCGCGGGAGGTCGACGTGTCATTCGTTTATTCGCTCCACTCCATCAACATCAGATACACACACAGTTTGTAATACCACACGACATCATGGTATGCGCAGCATACTACTAGATATCACGTTGCTTGATTACGAGACTGATACTGATATACGTACCTATCTATCTGTCTATCTGCAATGATTCAGACGCTACTGAACGTGCAGTTCGTCGTGACGGTCTTCACGATCTATCTGCTGACGCGCATGTCGCCGTACTTCTCGATACCCAAGCTGTGGCTCCAAGGGTACCCTCGTCCCCACACCAATCACCATCGATACGCGGCCAACAACTCATCATCGCCATCATCGTCTTCTTCAGGTTGGAGTTCTGTTTACCGCCGACGGAGGATGGCAGCAGTCGCAAGAGCACCAGCGTTACGACCACCACCGCATCTACTCCGATCGAAGGAGGCTCCAAGCGAAAGTACGACCAACATACCAACGCACCCACATCGTTGATCTCATTGAGGGAGGGATTGGTATAGAGGAGGCAGTGCTGCGGCCGCAGCGAAGAAGCCCATGGAGATACGAACGACCTCACACGAGGTAGTCATTCGCGCAGCCAAGGTTCGTTCGTGTGCTATCATTCGATGGATCGATGGATATCATCGATCGAATCAAGAGCTGGACACTCGCGATAGATAGATGTATAGATAGATGCATGGATGAGTTGTATTGATATCGCGACGGTGCAGATCAAGAGCGGCTACCTGAACGACCATGTGTTCTATCCCGAGTTCGAGTCGCTGGTGATCGTGTTCGTGTGCATCATCGTGTCGGTGATGTTCTCGGAGCTCAGCCAATGTCTGCTGCCTGCGCAATGGGGAGCCGACGCTGCCAAGTCCGACGTCTCCTTCTACACCATTCTCTTTGCTAGCGGCTATGCCACGTACGATGGGTTCGATGCGATGCGATGCGATGCGATGCGATGCGATGCGATGCGATGCGATGCGATGCGATGCGATGCGATGCGATGCGATGCGATGCGATGCGATGCGATGGATGACTGACGAGTTCGACGAATCGATGGCGGGTGCGTGTGCAGCAAGGTCTTGACGTCGATGGTGATGCAAGCCGGCGGAGAGAGCTACGAGATGAAGCTCTCGGTCGCGATCGGGCTGCTCGGCACCGTGGCGTGCTACGTGCTGCTCGACTACTCGGACGCCTTCCTCGACTTTCGAGTCAACTCTGGATTCGCCGAGTTCCGAGAGGTGTTCGGCAGGTTCCTCAAGGCGCGCGTCGAGGGAGAGTCGCTGCTCAACGTCACGATCTCGCACGAGGAGGTCTCGACCGCCATCACATGGCTCAAGACCATCTTTGCGCTCGTCGGTACGCCTCTGCTTTCATTCATGTCGATGAGCGATGGCGTACAGCTCCTGCTCAACCGTTGCCGCTCAATGGCACAGGAGGACTGCTGGCGGCCTTGTCGTTCCTGCCTGCGTTCCGAATCGCTCGATGCCATCACTTGTTGCTCATGTCCAAGGAGCAGCGCTTCAACTCGTACGCCACTCGTACTCGCGTTCGTGCTCGTGCTGTTTGATGAGGGTATGAGATTGATCGACTGGTTGCAATGATAGCGTCCTGTCGACGTTGAGCTTCGTGCTGCCTGTGTTCGTCATCGTGTTCTGGATCAAGCCGTTGGCTCGCGATGTGATCGTGACGCCAGGAGCCGCAGCGACCGATATCCTCGCTGGAATGTACGAGCACTCCCCCCCTCTCCATGCATCGATGCCGACTGCATGTTCGCGTTTCTCCGCTGACCTCCAGGCCAATGCTCCTCTCAGTGTCACCGATGAGGCTTTTGATGCCTTTCGATTTTGGCTGTTGCTGGGAGTGTGCGCGTTGCGGCTGTACCTCGTGCGACCGTATCTGCAGGCGTACTTGTACACCGCCGTGTCGGCCGCCGAGTTGATCCTCGAGCGCAACCAACGAGACATGTGGGTGCAAGTGCAGCGCAAGATCCTCGGCATCTACGCCTACGTGTGCGTATGCGCCACGCAGCTCGTGGCTCCCACGTTCCTGCTGCTGTTCTTCTCGCTGGCACTCAAGGCCAAGGGAGGGCTGTCGTTCGGTACGTGATCTCGCTCAATCTCGCTCAATCTCGCTTGGTCCGAGAAGACGCGATTCTCACCAGAGCCCAACAGGCTGGTGCAAGGTGATCGGAGAGTATGGCTCGGCGCTTGTGGCCCTCACATCGCTCGGCTCGTCGTGGTTGGCGCCCGTGGCCGAAAGTGCTAGTGCCGCCGCCACCGCCACGGCCGCCGCCACGACTACGACACAGCAACCCGTGTTGATGATCGCCACAATACTCACGCCCGAGTTTGTGCGCGCCGTCTTCTCATTCCTCTCGTGGTGGTTCATCACGAGCTGGTTCTCGCTATCGGTCGTTGGCATCATCTACGAGCGCTCCACGCAGGTTCTGGTCGAGTAGAATACGCCCGCCAAGCCAAACCAAACTGTACCATCGTGAAATGCGCAATCAGTAAAGCAAAGAAGAGCTCATAAAAACAATAAGCCCATCATTGAGTTACACGTATATCTCCGATGATCGTACCCCGAATAAGACGCTAAACTTGCGTCGTCTCTCGATCTCGCTTCTCTTCTCTTCGCAGCGCCGCAGCCGCAGCAGCAGCGCCGCATCCTATCGCTCTCTCGTTGCGTCGTGTCGGGCCGCCCCTCCGATCGCGCTCTCATCCGTCCATCCTCACAGATTACGGATTGGTCTCGAGTCGAGATGGACGAGCAGATCAAGCTGCGTTTGAAGCAGGTGTTTGCAGGAGCCGGAGCGGGAGCAGTGACCAAGACGGCGGTGGCGCCGCTCGAGCGTCTGAAGGTGCTGTACCAGCTGCAGGGCCTGCAGGCCTCGACGGGGCCCAAACGATACCACTCGATCCCGCAGGCACGTACGCGGCGGTCGTGAGGCAGTTGCACTCTTGTTTGGCGGGATGTGTTGATGCGCTTGCTCGAGCACGAGCTGATGCGAGAGAGCAGGGCTTGGCGCTGGTGTACCGCGAGGAAGGCCTGCGCGGCCTCTACAGAGGCAACGGCGCCAACGTCGTGCGTGTGATCCCGACCTACGCGCTCAAGTTCGCCTTCAACGACACGTTCAAGGACATGCTGCGTCGACCGGGCCAGACGGGCATGCTCTCCACTCAACAGTACGCCGCTCGAATCAATCTGCGCGATAGACATCGATAGACATCGATAGAGATAGCTTCGTTGATGTACTCGGGGTAGATGGCGAGAAGTATGTCGTGATGTACTGTGATGTATCATGTGGCACGGCATGCCATGGCATATCGTATCGATGGATGGGTTGGGGCGGAGGTTCATCATCATTCGATCGCAACCTTGGCGATATGATCGAACGCATTCATGCTGCTGCATCTGCGAGGCCTCACTTGATATTGCCACCACCACCATCATCATCGCTGCTATCATCATCACTGCTATATGTTCCTTTACTCGACGATGAGGATGATGATTATGATTTATTACGATTTTTCTTCTCTCGGGGGTTGGGGGGCATCGGCCATATCGAGTTTTAAGCTGCGCCGCTTCATCGCACACTTCATCACTCCCGCGTCTGCGTTGCTTGTGTCAAGTCTCGATTTTCTCGATTGTTTCGTTGTTTCGTTGTTTGGTTCATTGGTTCGAGAATCACGCTTGAACCCTCTTGATTGACTTGTTTGCGGTGGGAATGATCAAGGATGCTCTTGGCTGGTTCGCTTGCCGGCATGTTCCAGACCTCGGTCACATATCCACTCGACGTGATTCGAACGCGTCTGTCGATGGCGGCGCTCTATGGTGTTCAGTACCGTGGCATCTTCCATTGTGCCGTCCAATTGGTGAAGACTGAGGGCATCGGTTCGTGGTACGTTGCATAACCTGGCTCATTCTCGGAGGGTTATCACTTATGCTCTCTCTAATGCTCTCTAACGCTCTCTCTAGGTACAAAGGATTCGTTCCTACGATTTGGTCGGCGACGCCCTACGTTGCGCTGCAAATGACCTTCTACGATCTGTGGAAGAGCGCGCTCGGTGGCTACATTGGCAACAACGTGTTCGAGAAGATCCTGAGCGGAGCACTGTCAGGTCTCTTTGCACAGACTGTCACCTTCCCTGGCGACGTCATTCGACGCCGCATGCAGGTGCAAGGCGCCGGAGGCGAGAAGCGCCTCTACCACACGACATGGGAGTGCTGCGTCGGCACGTGGCGCAAGGAGGGCTACCGAGGCTTCTTCAAGGGTCTGTCGGTCAACGTCATTCGCTGCCTGCCTGGCGCCGGCATCCAGTTCGCTGTCTACGACACGCTCAAGTCGTTGCTCAAGTGCTAGCACCTCGAGTCCGGTTGCCAGCCGAGTTTTGTGTTTGTTACGACCGAACAATCTGCAGCAGATGGCCAATCGCATTACGTTTATACCTGACCTCTCTACTTCCTTCCACTCGCTACTACGCTAACGACCTTGGTATCACTCGTAGTACAACGACGATACAACTCCCACTCGCTCGCTCGCTCGCTCGCTCAGTCTATCTATCTATCTATCTATCTGTCTGTCTTATCTATCATTACATGTGCAACTGCATCTGCGATTGAGAGATTATGCGCGTGCCTGATGAAACGAAGCGAGTATGGAATCGGGAGGAGCAGTATCGAGTTAAGTTTAATACGTTACAATCAAAACGCGGAGAGAGAGAAGAGTCAATTCGTAAATTGATGGAGCGATAGATAGACAGCGTTGTCGAGAAAGGATACGCGTAGGAAGAAGGGTTCTAACAAACAAACAAGCTGATACGATGATTGGCTCGGTGAGCAACAGACCTCAGACCCACGCACTAACTCATATCGATCTCGATCGCATCGGCAGCGTGGTCTCGAGGTGCCGACGATTGATTCGCTGTCTGCAGGATGGCCAATACCGACGGCGACTCTTGCGCCGCAAGTTGTGCCAGCATCTCGTCGGCACTCAGCGAGTACACGAACATCTGGCGTTCGTGTTGTTGCAGATTGAGTTGAAACCACTCTTGACTGATCGGGAACGAGGTGCCGTCCGAGTGTGGCGTCGGAGGTATCGGCCAGAACCACCAGAAGACCGAGTTGCCCAAGATTTGACAAACGTTCTGCATCTGAGAGTTGGTGTCATACGGCCATACGGGCATATACTCTTGCTGTGATGGCAATCATTAGTATCAAGCTCTCACAAGCTCTCACAAGCTCATGGGCACTCCACATACATGGTATGCATGACCTCGATTCCAGGTTTGCTTAAAGATATCAGCAGGTAGCGTCTGCATATGCTCCTTCTCAGCGCGAGTCTTTTGAATCATATACTTGCGATAGAACCCGAGTTCGCTCCATGTCGTGTTGCCCAACATCGCTCCCCAGCATTGAGCATGCGTGTACACCAAGACTGCCGTCGTCCAGAACGATGCCGTACCCAACAAACCTACTCGATCACAATCACATCAAGTTGAGTACCTTGGCTCGCACATTCGATCTTCCATCGATTCGGACAACACTGCCACATACTGATATACAAGATGTTGGGCGTCGTTGTGAGAGCATCGAACCATGGACTGGCTCCCCACACGACGTGACTCATCCACCAATACGAGAAGGCGCAGTAGGCATTGAAGGCGACACACGAGCCGTTCCACAGGAACAAGATGTAGTACTTGTAGTTGCGATGTCCGATGCATACGCCGAGGTTGTTGCTATGAAACTCGTGTCGTAGCACGCATCTACACCAGAGATATCGCATGATCATTAGCGAGGGATAGAGAGAGATCGATGTCGAGAGCTTGAGCCATCGATTGCGAGTGGTATATCTGATTGCATCGATACAAACCTGTTGCAAATACGACAGTGAACCGCTCTCTGTGGTCGATACGCCTACATAACGCATATGTCGTAGCTCAGGTAAGATAGATATCCATGCAGCTCGATCTGAGGTCGTTGGTCGTTGGTTGCTGACGTACTCGACACGAGATACACGGCTCGATGGCGTAATCCTCAGCCACGGGATCGATCTCGCCATTGGGTGGATGGTATATCGGCGACACGAAACCGGGCCCCGTTGCTAGTACGCGATAGAGCGAGATGATCGCGAATGCAACGCACCAGGTCTCGGTCCAACTACGAGAGATGTTGTTCGAGATCGAGATCGAGGTCGAGAGGACGTTAGCGTGTGCGTGCATTGGTCAATGCGTCACATTGTTGAGCTGGCGTCTCGATAGTTCATGCGAGAGACACGTACATGACCCACGCGAGGAACATGGACGAGGAGTCCAGGTAGGCCGGCAGCACGACTCGATACACCATCTCGATATAGATCCAGAAGAGACCGAGCGACATGAGGCCCATCATGATCCATCCTGATGTCGTCGCCATATTGGCTTGGTTTGGCTCGGTGGTTTGGCTTTGTTGACCGAGTGGTTGTCGTGGGGGATGGTTGGTGGGGATTGGCGAGGGTGGTTCGAGGGTGGCACGGGTCGCAAGGGCAGGAGCGAGAGGTGCGTGTGGTGGAGGGCTGATGGATGATGGTGATTGGCTGTTCGAGTGACACGTGTCATCCGATTCGCTCGTCAAGCCAGTCGCTTGTTACGCGCGTTACGCACGCATCTCCCAACTATCCATCCATCTATCCCATCAATCGAGTGGGCGATCTGGCACGAAGCGTGCCATCGAGTAGAACGATCGGATGATGGATGTCATGGGACTTGATACACCGTCGAGTGTCGGTGGGAGTGGCGGCGGCGGTGGCGGCGGCGGCGGAGGTTCGGGAGTGGTCGATGAGACGGTGGCTGATACCAACACAGCCAAGGCCGATGTGCGAGAGCTGCACGATATCGTGAGTGGACTATCGACCTATCTATCGAACAACTCGTCATTCGCGTCGTGTATGTCGATCTCTCGGCAACGGTAGCAGCAGTAGAGCTCAGCGATACTTACTCAATGCGAGATACGATCAACACAGTTCATGAGTATGGCGCGCCAGCCATCGAGCACGATCGACGTCGCTTCCTCGAGCGAACGCAACATCTACGCACGATCGTCACTCGGTGGAGTGAGCTACAACAGAATGCTCAAGTTGCAGCGATGGCCACCACGACGCAGCCGCAGACGAGTGGCGGCGGCGGTGGCGGCGGCGTTGTCGACAGCGTCGTCGATCTCGCGAGCATGGCTACCGATGGTGGCGCCCGCAACTGGGACCCGAGGTCCTTGTTGCTGTATCTCAACAAATGCAAGGTACATGTGGTGATGATGATGATAATGAGAACACGTTCTATCGATGCGAGATATGAAGCTTACCACGATAGCCACGACAACATCAACATCGACGAAAGACTCTCGCTCAACACACTCAAGCACTCGAGAGCACTCGCAAGGAAGTGGATGTTTGCTTGGAGATGGCGCAGCTCTACGGACAGCTGGTGTATCCCGAGAGCGTGCTACCCAAGGTCACGATGGCCTTCGATCCGGCGCCATCGTTGGTGGGCACGTCAGTGAGCTCGGGCTTGGGTTTGGGCTTGGGCTCGAGCCTCAGCACCGACGCTGGAGCCTTCGTGTATGCTCGACTCTTGCGACGCCTCGAGCATATGGCGACCTCGCTCCATCTGCTGCATCATCTGCAGACCAGTCGTACGTCAAGCGACTGCTCTCAATCTCTCTCGCGGAGCTTGGTGCTGATCTCTCTCGCGTGACGTCGATCGATCGATAGCGAGCAACGACAGCATCGTGTGGTGCTGCTGGTCGCCTCATCTGTTCTTCGAGTTGACCGTACTGCCTCCCAACACCATCAACTCTCTTCAAGCGACACTCACCAACGAAGCTCTCGAGGCCTTCAACTCTCGAGTGGTACCGGATTATCGCGAGGAGCTGCTACAACTATTCAAGTACGATAGCCATTCATCTCGCTCGATCGATTCATTGATTCATTGATTCATTGATTGATTCATTCATTCAGGAGTGGCAACTTTGAGGAGTTGACCGAGTGGTTTCGAGATATGTGCTACAACTGTGAGATAGTCACGTTGGAGAAGCCTCTCAACTTTGTACCGGTCATGCATGTGCTCCAAGCTGACTTACAGCACTTCTTCACGCTCGAGCAGTACGTGACGCTCATCATTCCTCGCGTGGTCTCTCTCTCTCTTGTTGATTCATTTGAATCCATCCAGGAGCGAGTCATTAGCCTACCGATTGTACTCGGGCCATGGCCTGCTACTCCCGTTGTCGGGATTGCGTTTCATCTTGGGCAGCGCCTTCTACTGCTCCAAGGCCGACTTTATGGAACTCGAGAAGGCGCCAGCCGAGAGGAGTCTCTCGCTGTGTCAGCGCGTCTACTTGCACATTGGAGAGTACCAGCAATTTGCACACTTTCCAACTCGCACTCAGCTCTCTTACGAGTACGCGAAATGGCACCAAACAACCTCAATCTCGAGAGCTCTTGATCTCACTCACTGACTCTCATTCGTGATGCACCCAGTGGCATGACGACAACATGGCATCCACTGGAAGGCGAGGACCCTTCGCAATACGTGTACCATTCTCATCGACTGTCGCTGGTCATGCGACTCTCACCGCCGATCGTAGCGCCAGCAAGCCTCCTCGAGAAGCTCGAGCAGCTCCTTGCTCGAACCTTGCCGTCGGGTCTCGCACAGCTCCACGCACAGCACCAGCAACAGAAGCAACAGCAACAACAGCGCAGCTCGCAGCCTCACATTGGTGCTTCGCTCTTCTTGAATTCGCCACTGCAACAGCAACAGCAGCAGAAACAACAGAAGCAACAGCACCTATTCAAGGCCTCCTCGGCGGTCGATAATTGCTGCTCGAGTACCATCTCAACCGCCAGCAGCTCAGCGCCATTCGAGACCTTACTACGCGATCGATATCACCCCACTTTGGCACACTCGTCTGATGATTGTGTCGCAACCATCGTGGTACGCGAGTGATCGTACTCTACTCGCAACCGCATCATACATCGGCGCTCTGACGCACATTCTTTGCGACAGAGCGTGCCTGGTGGCCGAGTAGGAGTGTCCGTCCAAGCAGTCTCGCAAGTAGATGGCATCTTGCTGCATAACGTACCCATAAGCCATCCAGCACAATTCTATCCGGTGCTGCAGCTGCTGCGACAGCAGCTTGTCTACAACGAGCTCCTCGCGAGTTGCTTCGGCTCATCACCGGCATTGGACGCTCAAGCACTTGATGGTATGCTCTCTCATATTGGCGGTAGTCTTGCTTGTAACTCACCAAGCGATGCAGTAGGTCTCGTGATGCTCGAGGTCCAGTATCAGCCGCCGCACTCGATCGTCGTCGGATTCTCGCACGCAAAGTCGCTGGGTATCGCGTACCTGAACGTACTCGTGCAGCACAATGGCGAGCTGCAAGTGACGATCCACAGCGCGCCGGACGAGGAGCCAGTTGCCTCGGACGCTCTCGCGACCAAGCTGCTCTCTGCGTGTCACCACCTACCGCTCACCATCTACAACCTGTTGGCTCGCGCCAAGCTCGTTGTGCGATGATTCGCCACACTCCAATGCAATGTATCTTTATCGAGCAATCGCTTCGAATAACTCGTGTATTTTACTGCTCTCACAGAGCTGGCTGCCTGCAAACGCCGGCATTCATCATGTACAATCTCAAAAAAACCTCAAGACAAGGTCTCTCATTGTGCTAGTTGTTGCTCAAGCCTTGCGACCTGATGATGATCGATGCGACACACGATAGATCGAGTCAGCCAATATCTCTCCATCGGTAGACAGTGAACGTAGCGTTGTACCAAGGCTTGATTCTGTGCCAATCGACTCTTGAGTATTTGTAGCAACGGTGAGCAGCCGATCTCGAGCAAGCCACACATGGCCTTCTGATAGACGCCATTGCAATAGATGAACCGCAATGGATGAACACTGCCGAGCACACACCAATCGACGTCATCGATATGCTCCAACGAATGTGGTAGAGAGAGTGTACGAACGTGGTGGTCTCTCCGAGGGCCGTTTGATAGGTAGTGTGCTCTTCATGCTGCAGAATACGCTGCACTTCGACGATCTGTTCCAGGATGTTGGGTGACGGCAGCACGGGAGCCACGATCTCCAGAGGCACGCGGACCTCGACGAATCTACTCACACACGAACGGCCATCGATTGGCAAGCCCGAACGATACAAGTAGACCAAAGATCCAAGTCAAGAGATCATACTCGGTCTCGATCACAGGCGCGTATAGTCCAGGACTCGAGGGCGTTTCGATGGTCGATGGTATCGATTGGAAGGCGATGCCTTGTACACGTGATTTCTGATATCACGTGTGTGAGGGAATGAGTCATTGTTCAATAGGATTGATTGGATTGGCTGGTTGGATTGACTGATTGGATTGGCTGGTTGGATGATCGAGAACCTTGGTGGTTTGATCAGTATCGAACGCTGAGAAGATCAATCCAACGAAGCCAGGATCCATGGCTTGATAGTGATACTGAGTACGAACATCTGATTCGATTCGATTCAATTCGATAACGACATGGAGTATCAGTCAGTCTTGCTCGATACTCGAGTTCGTAACCTCATTGATAGAGCACTCGCCTAGATCTGGATTCATCGTGATGCATTCGAGATGTATCTCTGTCTCTCTCGGCGTACCAACATGAGATGGCAGCACCGTGATGTGAGGATGCGAGTGATACCATCCGACCACTCGAGTCGTTCGTTGGAGCGACACGCTCAACTTCTATACTCTCTCCAACACATCGACGCATCATCTGATATCAACAGAATGCCTCCCAGCCGATACCAGACTCGATGGATTTACTCGATCGACGGACCTCAGCGAGAGCAGCAGCGGCGCTCTGATCCTCTGGCGAGATCTCGACTCGATCAGTGCGCTTGTCGGAACGATTGAGTATCGCGATGGCCCAGATGTTCGAGGTCCTTGTATCCTCCTACGAGATCCACGTCCCACGGCGCGCCATATGACGACGATCAATACCTCGCGAGCTATCGGTGTTGTTGTATTGTGTGCGATTGGAGCCACGGAGTCGACAGCGGCAGCCGCCTGCGTACGTCAATGTCGCCAAGGAGCAGACCCATGATCTCCTCGCGTTCGGTCGTCAATGCATGAGCGACGCAGCCAAAGTACACATCGCTCGTGATCGTCACGCGTTTGAGAGCCATTCGATAGTGAGCGAGTGATCGAGTTCAAACAGGAGCGTTGGGGTTCACGTTGGAGTGATTGATGCGTGCGCGAGCGAGAGAGCAAGCAACTGATGATGCGCAATGTCGCTCGTTCATATCAATATCAACCAAACACCATCACGATCATACATCGAAAGTATCGACATCATTGAATGACACACTTCTTCTTGCTCCGAGATGAAGATGACGACGATGGGGACACCGACGCCTTGGTACTTGCACGGGTGGCAGGGCGAGTCTTGGTGGTGTTCGAGATCCAGCTCCGAATCGGAATGCCTGACAAGATGAGAAAGAGCACCTCGTTCGGAATCCAATACAAACATGACTCTGGAACATATCGTCGAATCAAACACATGGTCATGATCGCTTGCTTCATCGCTCTCGAGACGTTTCTGTGGATCTCCAAGGACCAACGCATTGTGTCTGTCGCCACAATCAATCAACTCAATCAGATCAATCGAGAAGGAAGCTCAGAGAGGCATCACGATCAATCGAGCACGAACCTGCGGTTTCGAGCATGTTTCGAATGCTCATCGCGTCAGAATGTCTTCCGTACGGCACAACCATGGTGTGGAAGACTCGCTGATTCGACCAATCGTCGATCCATTTGCGTGAGTAACTCACTCGCTCACTCATTCAATCGCTCACTCAAAAGAGACAGTTGAGGAGACATACTTTCCCAACCGATGTGTCGGCTCCTGCGGCAAGAAGAATGTTGCATGCATCGACGCTGTACCTCGTCGCTGCAACCCACAAAGCCGTCTCGTTGGTTGACGAGACGGCATTGATGTCGATGCCCGAGTCGAGGAGAAGCTCTATCAGCTCTCTTCGCTCCTCATACGCAAGTGGCATTAGTTGGGGTGCTGCGACGTGATGCAACAATGTCCATCCGTTCGAGTCATGGAACGTGAGATCGGCTCGATGCCTCACCAACGGCGTCAGACATCCAAAGTTCTTGTGAGACACTGCAGCGTGAACCAAGTTGCTGCCGAGAATGTCGACGGCATCGAGGTCTGCTTCTGGTTGCGATGCAAGCAGCTCGGTCATTTGCTTGTCGTTGCGATGGATCGCATGCCACAATGGAGTTCGAAGATCACCGCTTCGTTGATTGACGTTCGCTCGTGCCTCGAGCAGCATCCGCGCTTGCTCGACGTTCGTCGTCACGTGCAACGGCGTCTTACCAACAAAGAGGTCTACGAAGTTGGGATCGGCTCGAGCATCGAGGAGCACTCGAGTGACCTCGACCGACGACGAGTTGAACAGCGCCGTGCGAGGCTCCGAGCTGCTCTTCGCATTGGGATCTGCTCCATGACGCAACAAGAGCTGCACCATCTCGAGGCTCGATGCGAGACTCAGAGATCCCGAGTTGGGTCGGTCTGCCTCATCGACTCTCACGTTGCATTGCTCGATGAGGAACTCGACAATGTGGAGGTGGTTGGCCTTGACTGCTTCGTGCAACGGTGTGATTGGGGCAGCGAGATCGAGGTTGCTCTTGGCGTCGACCAGCAATTGAACCTTGTTGGATGATGATTCGAGTTTCAATCCAACGTCAGGCGATGCACACACACACACGAGATACAAACAGACATATTTGATTGATTCGGATTGGATTGGTTGATTGATTGATTGATTGATTGATTGGTTGATTGATTGAGGGCAACATACCAATTCGAGATCTCCTTTCTTGATTGCCGCATGTATCGTTGATAAATTACCGTGAACGAGCGCGGCATTGGACTTCAAGAGCTCTCGAACGACGCCGATATCTCCTCGACAGCATGCATAGAACAGAGGCGATTCGTTCTTGCCTGCGAGAGCATTGACATCGGCTCCGAGATCGATCAGCATTCGAGCAAGCTCTCCATCGCCGCACAGGTGCAGCGGTGTTGATTGCAAGTGATCAATGGAATTCACGTCGGCTCTTGCCTCGAGCAGGAGTTGCGCACAGTCGCGACGGCGGGGCATCGCTCGGTGCAGAAGCGTCTGGTTTGCATGGAATCTGCACACCAACCTCACAAGTCAGTGCTGAATGCTTCGATGCCAGGCGACTCACTCACACTCGGGGGAGGGCGAGAGAGAGATTGAGAGTATAGTTGCCTTGAGTTGATGTCGGCATTGAGGCTGATCAAGAGTCGAGCGCACTCGGTGTGGCCACGCATGACCGCAAGCAGCAACGGTGTCTGCGCTGGTTCGTAGATGCCATTCTCCTGGGCTCCTTGCGCCGTGGCATTGATGTCGGCGCCTCGTCGAACGAGCTCCGCGCATGTCTCGAGGTGTCCGTGGAGCGCCGCGTTGTGGAGTGGGAGGCGCATTCGGGCGTAGCGACGGGTATTGACCTCGGCATTGCGCTCGAGCAGCAGCTGTGTCGATTGCCAGTGCTGATGCTCGGTCGCATGTTGGAGTGGAGTGGAAAGGAACAGATAGCTTGGATTGATGTCGGCGCTGTTGTCGAGCAAGAGTTGCAGCACTTCTGGATGTCGGAGGATCGTGTTGTTGGCGAGATCGAGGCCAGCGATGGCTTGGCGAGAGTCGGGGTTGTGATGGATGAAGTCTTGGAGCAGTGGGATGGTGGTTGCAGGATCGTCTTGATCGATGATGCGTCTCAGTTCGATGAGTGCGCCATCGGCCATTGTCGAGAGTGAGTGTGAGTGCGAGTGTGATGGAGGTGAGAGATAGATGGATGGATGGCAGGATGGATGGATGGCAGGAGGTGGGTGAGGGAGGAGGCAGCGAGATGAATGAGGAGGCTCTCTCTCTCTCTCTCTCTCGCTCGCTGTGTGTTGGTGTGGTTCGATGGAGGAGGAGCATCTTCTTCGCTGAATCGACAACTGAATCTCGCTGATCGATTGATTGAGTTTGGGTTTGTTTGGGGGCTTGGTCCTCTCATCCAAGAACACCAAACGAATGTGCACACAAGTCTTGGATGACCGTCCACAAACAAACACCATCACTATTCATTCGATTGGATTGGATTGGTGGGCAAGTACAAGACACATCGAAATCATTGAATGAAACACAGTCTCTTGCCCCGAGATGAAGCCTCGATGCTGTCGATGGCAGCACCAGTGGTGAAGGAGCGAGTCTTGGTGGTGTTCGAGGTCCAGCTCCGAATCGGAATGCCTGACAAGATGAGAAAGAGCACTTCGTTCGGGATCCAATACAAACACGACTCTGGAACATATCGTCGAATCAAACACATGGTCATGGTCGCTTGCTTCATCGCTCTCGAGACGTTTCTGTGTATCTCCAAGGACCAATGCATTGATTCTGGTGTCGTCATCAATCAACTCAATCAGATCAATCGAGAAGGAAGCTCAGAGAGGCATCACGATCAATCCAGCACGAACCTGCGGTTTCGAGCATCTGTCGAACCTCCGCGGTGTACGCGACGGCGATTGGCAAAGATCCTCCCAGCTAAATATCGTCCAACCAACGGAAGAGCATTTGAGTGAGTGACTCACTCGCTCACTCAAAAGACAGCTGAGGAGACATACTCTTGCAATCGATGTGTCGGCTCCTGCGGCAAGAAGAGCGCGGCATGCATCGGCATTCCCATTCGCCACTGCGAGGTACAAGGCCGTATCGTTCGTTGACGAGACGGCATTGATGTCGATGCCCGAGTCGAGGAGAAGCTCTATCAGCTCTCGTCGCTCTTCGCACAAAAGTGCAGCTGGGTTATATCCGAGATAGTGTGATGCGACGTGATGCAACAATGTCCATCCGTTCGAGTCATGGAACGTGAGATCGGCTCGATGCCTCACCAACGGCGTCAGACATCCAAAGTTCTTGTGAGACACTGCAACGTGAACCAAGTTGCTGCCGAGAATGTCGACGGCATCGAGGTCTGCTTCTGGTTGCGATGCAAGCAGCTCGGTCATTTGCTTGTCGTTGCGTTGGATCGCATGCCACAATGGAGTTCGAAGATCGCTGCTTCGTTGATTGACGTTCGCTCGTGCCTCGAGCAGCATCCGCGCTTGCTCGATGCTCGTCGTCACGTGCAGTCGCGTCTTGCCAAAATTTCCCACAGAGTTGGGATCGGCTCGAGCATCGAGGAGCACTCGAGTGACCTCAACCGACGACGAGTTGAACAGCGCCGTGCGAGGCTCCGAGCTGCTCTTCGCATTGGGATCTGCTCCATGACGCAACAAGAGCTGCACCATCTCGAGGCTCGATGCGAAACTCAGAGATCCCGAGTTGGGTCGGTCTGCCTCATCGACTCTCACGTTGCATTGCTCGATGAGGAACTCGACAATGTGGAGGTGGTTGGCCTTGACTGCTTCGTGCAACGGTGTGATTGGAGCAGCGAGATCGAGGTTGCTCTTGGTTTCGACCAGCAGTTGAACCTTGTTGAATGGTGATTCGAGTTGCAATCGAATGTCAGGCGATGCACACACACGAGATGCAGAGGGGGACATTTGATTGATTGATTGGATTGGATTGATTGATTGAGGGCAACATACCAATTCGAGATCTCCTTTCTTGATTGCCTCATGCATTGCTGACGAGGCGCTATCGCTGTCGAGCGTGGCATTGGACTTCAAGAGCTCTCGAACGACGCCGATATCTCCTCGAGAGCATGCACAGCACAGAGGCGATTCGTTCTTGCGCGCGAGAGCATTGACGTCGGCTCCGAGATCGATCAGCATTCGAGCAAGCCCTCCATCGCCGCACAGGTGCAGCGGTGTTCGTCGATAGTCATCGACGAGGTTCACGCCGGCTCTTGCCTCGAGCAGGAGTTGCACACAGTCTGTGGTGTGCGGCACTCGTGATGCAAGTATTTTGTGCAACAATGGCATTCGATACACAAGCCTGAGGCAGCGAATTGGAAGAGAGTGTCAGTGCGCGAGTGATGCATGGGCGAGCCAACCTTCAAGAGAGAGAGAGCGAGAGCGAGCATACGTGCCTTGAATTGATGTCGGCATTGAGGCTGATCAAGAGTCGAGCGCACTCGAGCTGGTTGGTGCCGAGGGCAAGCATCAACGGCGTGTACGAATCATATTCGGTACCGCACCATGTGCCAGTTTGGGCCATGGCATTGATGTCGGCGCCTCGTCGAACGAGCTCCGCGCATGTCTCGAGGTGTCCGTGGAGCGCCGCGTTGTGGAGTGGGAGGCGCATTCGGGCGTAGCGACGGGTATTGACCTCGGCATTGCGCTCGAGCAGCAGCTGTGTCGATTGCCAGTGCTGATGCTCGGTCGCATGTTGGAGTGGAGTGGAAAGGAACAGATAGCTTGGATTGATGTCGGCGCTGTTGTCGAGCAAGAGTTGCAGCACTTCTGGATGTCGGAGGATCGTGTTGTTGGCGAGATCGAGGCCAGCGATGGCTTGGCGAGAGTCGGGGTTGTGATGGATGAAGTCTTGGAGCAGTGGGATGGTGGTTGCAGGATCGTCTTGATCGATGATGCGTCTCAGTTCGGTGAGTGCGCCATCGGCCATTGTTGAGAGAGGTGTGAGGATGATGGAGATGCAGATGCAGAGAGATGGATGGCAGGATGGATGGATGGCAGGAGGTGGGTGAGGGAGGAGGCAGCGAGATGAATGAGGAGGCTCTCTCTCTCTCTCTCTCTCTCTCTCTCTCTCTCTCTCTCTCGCTCGCTGGTTTGAGTTTGGGTTTGAGGGCTTGGTCCTCTCATCCAAGAACACCAAACGAATGTGCGCACAAGTCTTGGATGATCGTCCACAACCAAACACCATCACTATTCATTCGATTGGATTGGATTGGTGGGCAAGTACAAGACACATCGAAATCATTGAATGAAACACACTCTCTTGCCCCGAGATGATGAAGAAGCCTCGATGGCAGCACCAGTGGCGAAGGAGCGAGCCTTGGTGGTGTTCGAGGTCCAGCTCCGAATCGGAATGCCTGACAAGATGAGAAAGAGCACCTCGTTCGGTATCCAATACAAACACGACTCTGGAACATATCGTCGAATCAAACACATGGTCATGGTCGCTTGCTTCATCGCTCTCGAGACGTTTCTGTGTATCTCCAAGGACCAATGCATTGATTCTGGTGTCGCCATCAATCAATCAACTCAATCAGATCAATCGAGAAGGAAGCTCAGAGAGGCATCACGATCAATCCAGCACGAACCTGCGGTTTCGAGCATCTGTCGAACCTCCGCGGTGTACGCGACCTCGATTGGCAAAGATCCTCCCAGCTAAATATCGTCCAACCAACGGAAGAGCATTTGAGTGAGTGACTCACTCGTTCACTCATTCAATCGCTCACTCAAGGACATTGTGGAGACATACTCTTGCAATCGATGTGTCGGCTCCTGCGGCAAGAAGAGCGCGGCATGCATCGGCATTCCCATTCGCCACTGCGAGGTACAAGGCCGTATCGTTCGTTGACGAGACGGCATTGATGTCGATGCCCGAGTCGAGGAGAAGCTCTATCAGCTCTCGTCGCTCTTCGCACAAAAGTGCAGCTGGGTTATATCCGAGATAGTGTGATGCGACGTGATGCAACAATGTCCATCCGTTCGAGTCATGGAACGTGAGATCGGCTCGATGCCTCACCAACGGCGTCAGACATCCAAAGTTCTTGTGAGACACTGCAATGTGAACCAAGTTGCTGCCGAGAATGTCGACGGCATCGAGGTCTGCTTCTGGTTGCGATGCAAGCAGCTCGGTCATTTGCTTGTCGGTGCGTTGAATCGCATGCCACAATGGAGTTCGAAGATCGCTGCTTCGTTGATTGACGTTCGCTCGTGCCTCGAGCAGCATCCGCGCTTGCTCGACGCTCGTCGTCACGTGCAGTCGCGTCTTGCCAAAATTTCCCACAGAGTTGGGATCGGCTCGAGCATCGAGGAGCACTCGAGTGACCTCGACCGACGACGAGTTGAACAGCGCCGTGCGAGGCTCCGAGCTGCTCTTCGCATTGGGATCTGCTCCATGACGCAACAAGAGCTGCACCATCTCGAGGCTCGATGCGAAACTCAGAGATCCCGAGTTGG